>ERZ808278.1203-NODE-1203-length-11767-cov-3.920253_pt1 | contig 11767 bp, 10 predicted proteins | sample MGYA00521239_ERZ808278 | MGnify/ENA primary metagenome ERZ808278 (study PRJEB31516, sample SAMN03275600) | gut metagenome | biome: mammalia-associated habitat; material: feces | host: Papio cynocephalus | place: Kenya | collected 2012-07-17 ... | reverse complement strand
CCTGCATTTGATACTATTATTAAATCTAAAAATTTAGAAGCAGTTAAGAAAAATAAATTTCTTCCTATGATATATAGAGCAGCTAATATTAAAGCTAGTGATAATTATAAAGCATTAGAACAACTTAGAGCTATCTTTGTAGAAATATCAGAACAAGAAAGTAAAATTGTTAAACTAGTTAATGATTTACCAGATGTTATGACATCTAAAGCAATGAAGATGAAAGATGCTGCTGTTGTTACTATTCTTAGAGATTTAACATCTATGACATCTTATACTCTAGATTTATTATACTATATTATAGTAGATGAATCTGTATCTGATTTACCTAAGATTAAATTTAAAAGAATACAAGAAGGCATGGCTAATTATGTTTCATTATTGAATGCATATGGTAAGAATTTTAAAAAGACTATAGAAGATGTTAAAAATGTATCTGATGAAGTTATAGAAGTAAGAGAAGATATTGAAAAGAATATGGCATTATTAGAACAAGTAGCTAGTAACACAGGTAAACTAGTTAATCTACCTACTAGAAACTTTGTTGGTAATCCAATATATCATTTTAGAATGTGGTTAGTAGATAAAGAAGTACAGAACTATGAAGCACTTAAAGTTAAAAAAGAAATGATAGAATTAAAAGTGCACGAACTTCAATTAGAACAACAAGGTTCTAGAGATAAAGATCTTAGTAAACAAATCGCCTACTATGAAAATAAACTAGCAGGAATAGAATATAAGATAGAGAAATTTGAAAATAGCAATGAAGAATATGATATAGAAAAAATAAAATAAATTAAAAATAACTACTGGTAGATATATATCTACCAGTAGTAGTTCTTATTTTATATCCATCTAGCGTTAGGATTATACATTCCTTGGTTAGGAGATTGATATTGGTTATATCCTCCTCCTGCTGGAATAGTAAATGTAGTTCCGGTATTGATAGATGGTTGATATTGTGGAATTAAATTAGGCTGTGGTTGATAACCAGGTATTAAACTGTTTTGAGGTTGATAACCTGGAATCAGTGAGTTATTAGCATTATATCCAGGTATTAACTCTGTTGGTTGTTGAGTAGGTTGATAACTTTGTGCTTGTTGAGTAAAGTAATTATCATATGCTACTCTTTCCATTGGATCTCTATGAGTTTGAGTATGCTGCACTGGTTGTATATCTGTAGGATAAGGTTGTGCTATATTAGCTGCTTGCATAGCTTGTTGTGCTGCTTGTGTGTTATACATATTATTAGGAATAGCTATATCACTTCTTTGTTTTTGAACAAAATTCCTATTGATATCATTATCATTAGGAATAAGAAGTAATTCTTTATTAAATTGTGCAATGTTATCTAACACTGATTCATCTATTAAATCTTCTATAACTAATGAGTCGTGTAACTCTGGATTAACTCCTTCTAATGCTTCTAATATATCTTGACATCTAGACATTATTTTCAAATACATTTTGAATAATGAAATAAATGCAGGACTATCATTATCATTAGATCCTATAGAGATAGTTCCATCAGTTTCAATACCTTTAATTAAGAATTCAAAGATTAACTTAAATATAGTAACATCTTTATTTCTTAGTTTAACACCTAGAATAGTTGGTTCTTTACCAGCTTTACTTAATTCATCATACACTTGAGAATTTAATACTGCTAATCTGTTATATTCTATGTTTTGATATTTACCTCTTTTCTTAAGGAAGATAGACATGAATCCATCTTGTGTATCTAACGAATTAGAAAATATCTTAGTCCAGTTATCTATAGACTTTTCGTCTACTAATCTTTTAATACCTTGTTGTTGTGCTTGGTTAATAGCTGATAAAAACTTATTGATCTTAAGTGGTGTTTTATGTTGTAACTCTGGATTAGATGCTAGAAGTAGAAGTAATTCTCCTACTCCTGCAATAGTATAACTTAATCTTAAACATACAAAATCTTTAGTAGCTTTAAGAGATGTTGTATCTCCTTTTACAATATCTTCAGATAGTGGATTATATAGTGTCTTAACTGGAACTACATTTCCATCTTCATCTTTTTCATATACAGAATTTAAATGTTCTGCTGTTGGAAGTGTTAATGGTTTTCCATCTCTAATGATTGGAACCTTATCTTTTGGTGTAGGTAGGATATAATCTTTATCAGATATTCCTAAACCTAAATCTAGAATGATTTTTCTATAAAAGTCCATTAGTCGCATGATAACCTCCTTGCGTGAATTTTGGATCTATAGTGTTGTTTAATGCGTTAGGTTGTCCTGACATTGATATGATATGTTGATTGTATTGGAAGTTGTTATCAAATATCGTACCAAAATCATTAGTTAATGTTTGCTTAGTAACATCATTGCCTATAACTGGACTATATACGCCACTAGCAAATAATGGAAACCTATATACAAATGGTGGATTATTATTATACTCGTTAAAGTATTGAATACATATTGTCATATCTCCAAATAGATTACAAGATATAAATGTTTCAAATCTCATTTGTCCGTGTATACTTAACAATGGGAATAATGTAATAGCTATCTTATTTTTTAACTTAGGTAACATACTTAAAGGATCTAATCCATCTACTAAACTTCTTGCATCTGTAATTACAATATCTTCTGTAATATTAGTATTAGTTAATGATAAATCTAATTTACCTAATAAACAATCAGACATTATAGAAGGTAACATATTTACTATCAATGTTACTTGTTTATTCTCAAATGTAGGATTAAGAGTGGACATAGTATCATTAGTATCTAAGATAGTGTTATGACTTTCAGGTATAGCATAACCATCTCTACTAATAACTGTAACATTATTAGCAATATTAGCATCCATCTTTTGAATATCTGATAACTTAAATGTAGTTGGAAATGTATCTCCTGTTATATTATACAACATATTGATAAATTGATTTTCTAAAAGTCTAGGTTCTCCTACATGAACACTAGCATTTTTCAAAATATCTCCTGCTATAATAGTATCAGACATTTCCATTTTAGCACCTGTAAATGAGTTAATTGTATTAGTAAAATATGACAATGGATTATTATTTTGTTTCTTACTTGCTACATCTTTATTTAATACAGATACAGTGTTAATATGTGTATTAGCATTAGCTAATTCATCATCTGTATATAACTGTGTTATAATATCAACTGGTCTAATTAGATGTTGTGTATCAATATCGCTATATTCTGTATACACTCTACCATTAGATCTAATAATATCAAATGATGAGAGTGGATGACAGACTAATTGTTTAGTGCGAGGATGTATATATCTTTGTAAATGTGTTATAGAGTTTATATAAAACATAATATTAGGATCTAGATGTCCAGATATTGACACATCTAAATAATCTGTATATCCTTGTATTACATAAACTAATGTATTACCGTTAATATCAATTTCAACTTCTAATATAAATCTACCTCTTTTAACTTGCCATCCATTAGATATGTTAGCCATACCACTTGTGCTATTAGACATACCTATTATATTAGGAATTTTACTAACTACTTCTGATTCTGATATTAAATAATTCTTAACTGTTGATGAAGGATGAACCATCTCTTCTAATGCACTAAGGTCTCTATGTGTTAAGTTAATACTAAAGTTCCTTGTAAATACATCTTGATAGTCATCCCTTGTTTCTGTTATGATTAGTCTTTTAGCTCTTATTGCTAATGGTTTTGGGTCAAATACATTATGCATTAAGCACCTCCTCATTAGTTATAATAAAATTACATATGGTTATTTTTAATTCACTATCTATAAGTTTACTAGCATCATTATCTCCTAATGCTTCTATTATATATTTAGCAGGAGTTACAGGTATCCATTTCTTACTATAAATATCATTAGTAAGATCATTAATAGATTCCTCTACAACATTGTTACTAGTAGTATCATTTACAACTCTTTTATACGGATATAACTCATCTAGTTTATCTTTCATCTCTTTAGTTAATCTTGTTTTATTAGTAGTAGAGTTAATTACCATAACATCTCCAGTAACTTCATCTACTATAGACACTAATAACAACGCAACTCTTTTACAATCCATACCCCATAGGTAAGTAAAACCTATTACTAAGAGATTATAGATATTTTCTAATTTAATATATTCTAATGCACGAGGATCTATAACAGATTTAAACAATATGGATAGAATAATTAACTGTGTTTTAGTTATACTATATTCTAATAATGGTTTACAAAACTCTTTAGCTTCTTCTAAGATAACAGGATCTATCTTAGATTTTTGTGTTGGTGTTAACATATAAATAATTCTATCTATATTACTAACAGACCAATCAAATTCTACTATAGTAGAAATACCTATCTTTTCTTGTGAACGATATGATTCTATTAGAGATTCATTATCTCCATTATTAGATTCTACATCTTTCATAACTGTTTTATTTCTAATTGATTTACTTACATTACCTGTATTTTTTAATTTATTATTAACATAGTTATAAATCTTAGTTATAATATTCTTATCAACATTATCGTCAATAAGTGTAGCTATAGATACCTTTTGTATTAAGATAATACCTAATATGTAATAAGGTATTTCTTCTTGAGATAACATCTTTTCTAATGTTCTTGCACTATCTAAATCTGTATCTGTTGTAGTTTGTTCTATAAGTTTTTCAATAAGTCCTAATAGTTTAACCATAGGTGCACATGTAAAGATAGGATGTTCCATAAATAGATGAAGTAATAGATATTCTCTATATACAGTTCCTAAATCTTTTTGTTTATAATATGCAAATTGAAATACTGGACACATAGCAACTTTTATAATTAATGCCATAGCAGCTAATTCTAAATAATCATCTTTAAGATAAGTTTGAACTCTTGAACCTCTAGCGTCTTTTTCAATCATTGGATTAAATTCAGTTGCTAAGTTCTTAGGTGGTTGTAACTTATATTCAAATTTAAGATAATTAAATACATCTTCTAAACTAAATACATTAAGAACAGAATTAACTATATAACAAGGAAGAGGTAATCCACCTGTATTTTTAATAAGATTATCTTCTTTATTTACAATACCTTTAATATAACACCATTCTTCTACAGAATTACTTGCTGTTTGTAACTCGTTGAATAATAGTTGTTTAAACGCATCTCCTTTATAATCTAAATAAGCATTTAACAATACAAATTGTAATTGTTCATTTAGTTCATCTTTATTTCTTTTAGAGATTAAAGATGATATTACAAAAGATAATTCTTTATCTTGATATTTAACCTTTATGTTTGTATTTTCTTTTGTGTAAATATTTTCTAAAGAGAACATATTACTCCTTTTGTGTTTGATGTCTATTAAATAATGTAGAGTTAAATTTCTTGCTATCTACATACGCTTATTTAAGCGTATGTAGACATTTTTTTTAATTATCTCTCATGCCATAATCCACCATCTTTATCAAGAGGGAAACATGCATAATTAGAACTTGCTGTATTAGGATCAAATATCTGTATAGATAATTTACCTTGTGCTTCTTGTTTATAATACACTCTATTTATAAAGATAGAACAATCTTGTTCTGTAGTATATATAGTATTAAGTAATGTATATAACTCACTATCTAAATTTAATAACTCTTTATAACTATCTCCTGGTTCTAACTTAATGATAATATTAGGTTCTATATCTAATATTGTTATTCTTAAGTTATCTTGATCTAATAGAGTAGAAAATTTAGTAACTTCTTTTAAGTATAATTTTTCTACTCTAATAGGTTGCTGGAACTCTTGAGATTGATAAACTTTATTTTCTAATCTAAATGATATTACACCCATAGTTTATCCTTTTAATAGTTAGTGTAAACTCTACCTAAATAAAATATATTTAAAAAAAGAATGTAACTATAGAGAAGAGATATCTCTTCTCTATAGACTAAATTATCTATTTATAAGATTTCTTTAATTCTTCAAAATGTTGTAATCTTCTTTTTTCATGTCTTCTTATAGCTGTTCTAGAACTAACTTGCTGATGTGTTAACCATTCTAAGTTTTCTAATTTATTATTAGTAGTATTACCATCTATGTGATGAGCTGATGCTTTAGGGAATGGCATAGGATGGTATCTATCTAACACAAGTCTATGAACATAATACTCTTGTCTACCTATTCTAACTCTTTCAAATCCATGATAGATATGAGTTGTAATAGGTTGGTTAGTTAACCTAGAAAATAATTTACCATCTTTAGTAATTTCAATATCATCTAGTGTGTGTTCTCTAAGTGGTATTTTCTTATTAGTATAATTTACTTTAGTATTAACAAGCTTTTGTAATTCAGGAGTAATATATATAGTATAGTAATACTGTGTATTAGTTATACCTAACTCCTCTATAATTTCTTTTCTATTCTTACCATCTTTTATTAACTCTATCATTCTAGTTTTTCTAGATTCTCCTAACTTTAATGCTCTGCCTGTGTTTCTTAACTTTACATTATTTTTAACTAATCTATTATATACTCTAGTTTTAGGGATACCATATTGATTAGATATCTCTATGATAGTTTTACCTTTCTTATATTCACCAACTACAATTTCATCTTCCTTAAAGTAATTCTTAGCCATACTAACACTCCTTTAGAACTTAAAAATATTTTACCACATTAAGTAGAATATTATTCTACTTAATGGTAATATAATAAAATATAATTTAAATATTCTTTAAGAAATGAATTTATTATAATATGTACTTAATGTAGCAGGATCTAATCTATAAAATCTTAATACTTTACCATCATAATCTGTAATACTATCCATACCATTAACTCTCATAGTTGGATATATAAAATTTGGAGCTATATTAAAACATTCTTTAAATAATGAATATGCATCAAACCTATATTTAGCTGCATAAATAGGAGATACTTCTTCATAGGAGAAAATGTGATTTTTAAGTATAGGAATTACAGTATTCCATTTAGCAATTAAGTCTTTATCAAACGCTGTTACATAACTTAATGAATTACTAAGATTGACAGGATCAGCCATAGTTAAATTCTCCTTATCATATGATATTCATTTATATTTTGCATGATTTTTATACCATACTATAAGGAGGAAAGAATTATGATATCTGATAATAGTTTAAATATATTAAGTATTGCTAATGTTAATAATGCTAATTATAATACTACTTCAGAAGCTGTAGATAAAGAATTAAAAAATGAAGAAAAACAATCTAGTTCAACTGCATCTAAAGATACTAATAAAGCTAAGAATAAAACTAAAGAAAAGAAAGTAAAAAAAGCATCTAAAACAGGACAACAAAAGAAAGGATTTTTTAATAATAAATTATTCTGCGGTGATAAATCTTTAAACTTAAGAATACCACAATTAAAATTAAATTTTGATAGAATATTAAATTGGGGTATAAGTGCTAATGTATGTGGCAAACAAAAGAAGTTCCAACCATATGCAGCTGTAATGAGTACAGCTAATATTATACAAAATAATCCAGGTTTATTATCAGGAGATAAAGAGAGTGCATTAAATGCATTATTGAAATCTAATCTATTAGAAAAGATGATTCCATTAGGATTAGGCAGAGCAGTTGCACCTTGTTTATTAAATAGAACATCTGGTTCGTTATATGGTTCTGATAATGGAATGGGACCAACACTTAAATCTAAAAATGCATTAAGAGAAGCACTATATCAAGATCCATGTGGAGCAGCAATAGCTAATATTCCTCTAGTTAGTCAATTTATAGATAATAATGTATATGCTAATTTAGTATCTGTTATAATAGGTAGCGCTAATGGACAAGCAGGTGTTTATGACTGGATGAATGCTGCGTTAGGTATAGCAGGTGAAAGACAAGGTGCAATAGGTTCATTATTAGGATCATTAGCATATGCACATGATTATAATGTTAGAGATAGAATAAAAGTATCTTATCAGTTGTTTAACGAAGGTAAAATAACAGGTGCAGATTATATGTATTTTAATACTAATTCTGATTTAATACTTAGTAAACTAGATGAAGAAAAAGAAAAGAATAATCCTAATACTACAACACCATCGCAAGATTTTGATATGGTAATAGATGTAATAACTAAAGCAGATAGTAGCTGGAATGAAGATGACAATTATTATAAGACTAAAGGTAATCAAACTCTAAATGAATTAGCTAATGCTAAGTTAATTAATCAAAAACAAAAAAGAGTTGAATTAACAGCTAATTACACTACTACAGTAACTGCTGCACATAGTATTAGTATAATTAATAAGTTTAATAATACTACAAGTAGTAATAATATAAATAAAGCAAGAGTATCTGGATTTAATAGTAGTAATATAAGAAAAAGTTCGGGGTGCAGTAGTTGTGCATAAAAGAAAAAAAGAAAAGAGAGAGTGGCAACTGCCACTCTCCTTTTTTGTTAAAGGGTCTTCAGTTTTTGAAATTCACCTTTAACGAAAGGCCATGTCGCTATCGCAAACAATAGGATCACAGGATAAATAACGATGCAGCTAGCTTGATAAATAATTGTGTTAATAATATATAGTTCTTTTTTGATTTTAAATTTGTATATAGAAAGGATGTATATGTCAAATCAAATTTATCTTAAGTCATATGATAAATATATTACAGTTTCTAAAGAGTATTGGGTATATGATTTTGATAAGCATATGAATACAACAGGAGCTGGTAGATATCTAGTAAAATTAACTAATAAAACTAAAGTTAGTATTAATAACCCAGGTAAGTTAATTTGTTTAATGTTAAATGCTAAAGGTGATTGGGCTAATTATGGAGGAGAGTTACTAGATGCATTTAACGATTATGCTAAAGCAGAAAAAAGAAAAGAAGAAAGAAAGAAAAGGCAAGAAAGCGGTAAGGATCATTGGTTATTTAAACTTGGTGATGTATTAGCGGATGTGGATGATGCCGCTAAAACATCTTATAAAATTGATGAAAAAATGAATTCGCATGTACATTCTACACATAATTCTATTATAGGTGATATAGAGAATATGTATCAAACTATATTTGAAGATTATAAAAAATCTGGATATATGTCATCTTCTTTAGTTAAGAAAAAGATTAATAATTTTAAAGAAGCTGTTAATGATTTAAAGAAATATGATTGCAGTATAACTGCGTCACATAAAGCAAGTGCTAGTGAACTATATGATTTAAAATTCTTTAGACCACTAGAATCTATTAATGAAATGAGAGCAGCGATAGCATATTATGATAATATTGGTTCTCCTATTACACCATTAGCTAAAGAATTTAGAGATTGGTGGACAAAAAATGTTATAGATTATATTATGCAAAATGTTGCATCGTAATAAAACACATCAGTAGGTAATATTACCTACTGATGTGTAAATGATTTATCTTAATATATACTATAATAATTAACTATAATGCGAATATGATTTTTAAATATTATAAATATGCGGCTTTAGCTATTTTACTACTAATATTTAATAAAGAATTTATTAGTTTACTTTTACAAACAGCTGCTTTCATGTCTATTTTTACAAGTTCAACTAATAATTGTGTTTTATAAAGTTTATGCTTTTCAATTTCCTCTAATTCAGAACCAACTGCGCTACCATATGTTCTCAATTGTTCATGTACTTTTTTTTCTAATTTTTCTAAATCATCATTAGAATTGTCAGTTACTACAGATAAAATGCGTGTTATTCTTGATGCTGTAGCTGTTTTATGTGTATTTAGAAAAGATCTAGCTGATAAAAATTTAGTTATTACATCTAATGATTTTCTATTTCCAAGTGTGACAGGATCTTTCTTACTTGGCAACGGAGTAGTCTTATGTGTAATTACCTCCCATCTATCAGTATGAGTTTTGTAAATACTAGCATAAACAAACTCACCACGCGGTAATATCTCCGCAAGCATATTTTTAGTAACATCAGAGTCTTCCTTCTCAAGATATTTACTCATAAGTTCATTTTCTAAATAACTATAGCGAGTATAAAATAATGGTATAATACTATCTATAGTAATATATTTAGTATCATCCATATATCGATTTATTAATGATTTATATCCACTCAATTTACCAAAAAACCATTCAAAATCTTCTATATCAAATTTATCTCCATATACAGCTGCAATTGGACATAATAAATCTAAATCCCTTCTTGCTGTTTTAATAATATCAGCAACTGCTTTAGCTATACTAGCAGTTGGGTCATAACCTAATTGTTTAGGAGCATTATTATAATCATCTTTAAATTTCTTGTTATAATCTATTTTTTCTTTAATTTGAACTTGAGAAGGAACTTTAATTTTACTATCTAATAAATTATTTTTAGATTTTGATTGGTATGTAATAAATTTTGTTTCTATTTCTTTAGTTAATGATGAATCTTTTTCAATTACTTCTTTAACTTCTTCTATTAATTCAGTTTCTATAACTTCATTTTCTGGATTTAATATCTCAGGTTTTTTTTCTACCACTTTAGTAATTACTTTTTCTACAGTTTCTATTTTTGTTTTAACTTCTGGAGTTATTTTTACTTCTGCTATTGCTTGTTCTTTTTTCTTAGTAAATCCAAATAAATTCTTAAACCAATCTACAATTTTTTTAGCAATTTTCTTAATCCATTCCCACGCTTTCTTAAAAAATTCCTTAATAGTATCTATTATACCTTCTTGAGTAACTTTAAGTTGTTGTAATGGAAGAGAAGAAGACTCAGTTCCTATTTTAATATTACTAATATCATTATCACCAGCACCTAATCTACCAAGAGTAATTAAAAATCTAGTGTTATGTTCTTGTACAACTTCAGGAGTAACACTAGCAGGAGAAGATTCAACTACTTCTTGAATTTCATCATTTTGTTCTATTAACTCATTTACTATTTCTGTATTTTCTTCTAGTGTATCTATATCATTATTAATATCTACTTCCGTTTGAGCAATGTCTCGGATTTCATCTGTACTTATAGGTTCTACATTAGTATGAATAGCTGCATCTTCATAACTAAAATAACTATTCCATTTAGATTTTAACATGTTTTATCCTTTATAGTAAAGTCTTAAAATCAAAAAAAAAAAGAACTATCTTAGCAATAACTGCTAAGATAGATTATGTTATATAAAATATTATATCTTAATAGCTATCAGTATTATCTGCAATATACTCAATAACTTCTGTTAACCACCACTGTGCAAATTGCTTAACAAGATTTTCTGTTTCTCTACCATAGTTTTTAGACAACTCTACAGCAGATTTAATTTCTTTTTGTGCTTTATCTGGTCTAAATCTCTTAATGTCAGAAAGTTGAGAAGTACTTAGAGTATATTCTGGACATTTCTTACAATAGTTAACTTTAATACCTCTTACTAAAACTTTAAAATTTTCTATATCTTCTTTAATTTTATTAGGATTTTGTCCTAAAGTCTTTTCTGGTGTAATAAAAAGGTCATAATACATATTAGGACAAAATGAAAAATTTCTAAATCCTCTAGTCATCGCCCAACTACCTTTCTCCCTAGCATAATCTATGATCTTTTTAAACGCAATTATATTATCTAAAATCTCTTCAAATACCATTTTCTTATCAAGCATAAAACCTATAAGAATACCTGGATTTTGAATAGTTGACTTTTTATTAACAAATAGAGCTCGGTATAATGTTGGTAATGGACCAAATAATTTTAATAAGTCAAACTCTGCATATTCCTTACTTATCTTTTTTTTTAACATTTTTAATTTGTCGAATTACATTCCT
>ERZ808278.1201-NODE-1201-length-11782-cov-3.544470_pt1 | contig 11782 bp, 7 predicted proteins | sample MGYA00521239_ERZ808278 | MGnify/ENA primary metagenome ERZ808278 (study PRJEB31516, sample SAMN03275600) | gut metagenome | biome: mammalia-associated habitat; material: feces | host: Papio cynocephalus | place: Kenya | collected 2012-07-17 ... | reverse complement strand
GGTGCAGCAGGTCACCGATCATAATGTGCCCTTCGTCAACATATGAAATTGTCAAATCTTTTGCAATTGCATCAAGAACCTTGCTTTCCAGTTCATCAAGATCAAGCTCGGGTTTCGGTTCGTCAAATGACAAAACAAAGCCGTGCTTAACATCGCTGTGTTTGCACCTGCATCCGTCATCACCGGGAAGGAAAATCTCGCAAAGATCTTCCGCCGTATGCGCCATTCTGCGGTAGTCAACCGATTTTGAGACGATTTCGTAAATTTCATTCGGCAGCGGACCAAAAATCGTCGGGCGCGTTATGATTATTTCCTCACCCATGCCGATCAGAAGGTTTGCATTGGTCTTAAGAAACGGGTAAATCATGTCGAAATGCTCAACGATTACACGTTTTCCGCGTTGAACAGCATTCAAAATTGCATCGGCAAGCACTCCCATCTGCGTGAATGCCGCCTCAAAGCGTATGTCAAGATGATATGTGTGCGCAGTAAAAAACCCTTGCTGGTCAATGTCAAGAATCGGAAGCGGGCGAGTGTTCACTCCGTTATCGTCGTTTGTCAGTTCGAGTCCGGGGAACATGCCTTTTATCAACATGCTCTTGCCCGAGCCTGCCTCGCCGATAATGCCGATAAGCTTATCAAACGGGCTGAGATACATCTGCGCAATATGCATCCCAAGATCATATATCCTGTCGCGTCCTCGGGGTGCGAAAAAGACGCTGTAATAGTGGCTGTTCTGCATTCTGCCTGAGTATGACATTAAAGAATCTCCTTTTTGTTTCATGCACGCGGTATTTGCGTTTTTACCTGCAAAGCGGTGCTGCATCTTTCTTAATGATTATATAGCATTCCCTTTCCCAATGCAACAAGAATTTCGCGTTTGAAAATACTATATTGCATTTCGGCGGCAATAATGCTATACTTGCAGCAGACGCGACGGGGAAGCGAAGGATTAAAAGCCGATTACCTCAATCGAGTTTTATGAATTCCGTTCTCCTGCTGCAACGGTTAACTCCGCAAAACAACCCCGTAAACAAACAGAAAGGAAACTGTATTTATGAAAAAAATCTCAACCCTGCTGCTTTGCATCGTTCTTGCGGCGGCACTTGCGCTTGCTGCGACGGCTGTCGGCTGCAAAAGCAGCGGAACAGATAAACCAAACGAAAACCAAGGAGATAATAACATGAACAACGACAAAATCATCGCAACCATAGAAATGGAAAACGGTGGGGTCATGAAGCTTGAACTGTATCCCGAAATTGCACCTCAATCCGTTTACAATTTCGTTTCGCTTGCGCGTTCCGGCTTCTATGACGGTTTAACCTTCCACAGGATTATTCCCGGCTTTATGATTCAGGGCGGCGACCCCCTCGGTGAAGGCTACGGCGGCCCCGGCTATTCCATCAAGGGTGAATTCGCAAGCAACGGCTTCAACAACACGCTTAAGCATGAGCGCGGCGTTATTTCCTGGGCACGCTCGAACAATCCCAACAGCGCAGGCAGTCAGTTTTTCATCATGCACGCCGCCGCTCCGCACCTTGACGGCAGCTATGCCGCTTTCGGCAGAGTCATTGAGGGCATCGAAGTTGTTGACGAAATCGCTTCCGTCAAAACCGGTGCGAATGACCGCCCCGTCACTCCCGTTGTGATAAAATCAATCACGATCAGCGGCCCCGAGCTGCCAGAGCCCGACAAACTGCCCGGCAAATAATCCCTGATTTATACAGGATTCATAAGTGCATACTGCTGCATCAGTGGCGCCCGAACCGGCAGTTTGAATACAAGCTCCGCACAACGGCTTCAACCTGCTTTTCAGCTTAAAATCGACCTTTGTCAACGTACAGAGGTCGATTTTGCATTCATTGCACCTCATCAAACATTCTTAATAATGTGCATGTCAGGCTGCCGAGCTTTTTGTTGAAGGCTCATCAACAACTTCTCCGTTTCGATTCACCGTCTGATTCCTTTGTGCAGCACGTTCGCGCAAAGTGTATGTCGGTGCCGGCAGAAGCTCATCCCTTTTTGCATCATCGGGTACACGTACGTTGTGTGTTCTTAAATTTGATGCTGTTTCAGTTTTTTTAAATGCGTCGGCGCAAACACCGACTGCAATCAGTGCGCCAATGAGCATTCCGGGAATAAGGAAGGAAAAAATCAACCCAAAGTAATTCATTGTAATACCTCCGTAATCAATCGGTTTTGCGGTCGAACATCGCTGTCCATAGTTTCCGTTTCGGCAACAAACCCTGAAACAGTTTTTAAAAGCGCGTTTCCTTTTCGGAAATCAGTGGCTGTTTTTTGACCGCACGGCTATTATAGTATCTTTTTAGGATACTTGCAATACCTTTTTCCGTACTGTTGCCCGTCAATATAAATATATTTTTATTTGTGCTTGCATTTTGTTTCCAATCGAGATACAATACAGACAGTAAATTACGGAGAACCGACGATGAACAGACTGAAACAGCTGCGAAATTCGCGAGGCATCACCCAAGATGAGCTGGGACGTATGCTCGGAGTTCAAAAAGCAGCGATATGCAAATATGAAAACGGAAGAGTCAACATGCCGAACAGCGTTATCATGCGGCTTGTGGAAATTTTTCAAGTCAGCGCGGATTATCTTCTCGGCACGGATGAAGTCGTTCCGCTGCTGAAATCAAGTTCGGCAAAACTTTCTTCCTCTTCAATGCCGCATGCGCCCGCAATCGGTGTTCCCCTGGTTGGGTTTGTTCACGCCGGTTTGCCGATGCTTGCGGATGAAAATATAACCGAGTACATACCCGTTTCCGCAAACGAAGTGTCTTCCGGGGAATGCTTCTTCATGCAGGTTGAAGGCGACTGCATGACGGGGGATCACATCGTTGAAGGCTCACTTGTTCTGGTGCAGAAATGTGTTGAGGCGGACAACAATTGCATCGGTGTTGTGCGTATCGGAGACGAGGTGCTTCTGCGGCATATCCAGCGCTTCGGAAAGCAGCTTGCGCTCACCCCATCCAATCCGGCATACAACACCATGATCGTTTCCGAGGGCGATGTTCAAATAATCGGTAAGGTTATTGAAACGCGACTGCGGTTCTGAAACAGCTTCCGTCAACGTTTTTTTCGGCATAAACCCCGCCGCAATGCGCATAAAATGCAGCATGCTGAGCAAATGCTGCCTCCGCTGTGTGCCGACGCGAAACCCTTCCGCGTTCTGCATACCTTTCGGCTGTGCGGCATTGCGAAAGGAGTATTTTGAATTGAGGAACAATCCGTTACTTTCAAAACCGTTCGGTCAGAGCAGAAACCAGGCACCGACAAAGGTCACGTTTTGCAAATCGCGCCGCAAAGCCCTCGGATTCCGCCGTATTTTTGGGTTTATGATGCTGATTATTTGCGCATCGGCCGCCTCTCTGCTGCTTGCGTTGCGCATTTCCGAAAACGGCTCTTTTGTCGGCGGTGATATTGTTGACAGCGCTGCCGTGTTTTCCCCGCTGCGCTTTGCTTCAAACAATTCACCCGATGATGCGGCGAAAGGCGAGGACTCGCGCGCGACAGGGCGGCTTCAGCTTGTTCAGCTGCCTTCAATTTTGACCGTATTTGCGCCGTCCGATAACCCGATACGCCCTGTGCAGTCAGACAGCGTGATCGTTGACAACGACAGCATGGTTGCGAAGATTTATGCCGGAGAAGGCACTCCGGTTTTGTCCGCACTCGACGGAACGGTAAAAACCGTTTCATTTGACGAAGACCTCGGCGGCAGCCTGACCGTTTTCAGTTCGGATGATATCGAGATTACCTACTATGGATTGCGAGACATCTGTGTTGAACGCGGGCAGCCGGTCGTTCAGCGCAGCATTCTCGGAAACATGCAGCGTGACTTTATTTGTGTCAAAATCACCAAGGCAGGGCGGCCGATCGATCCGTTTGATTTTTTTGGTATCAAGGCAAACCTCGGGTAATTGAAGATTGCCGTTTTCGGCAGAACCGAACTTCGCTGTTCACTTTGCGTTCTGCTGCTTGTTCCCGCCGCGGCCGTGCTCGGTAAGCTGTCCGCCCTCATGCTTGCCCTTGTTTCGCTTGCGGTTCATGAACTGTCCCACGCATTTATGGCGGCAAGGCTGGGGCTTGTTGTCTCATCGATCGAGGTGCAGCCCTTCGGCTTTATCGCTGAGCTGCATACACCGCCGCGTACCCCGTCGGAATGTCTGTCGGTTGCGGCAGCGGGACCGTTTGCAAGCCTGCTCATCGCCCTCTGCGGCGCAGGTTTGGGCAAATACATCGGGCATACATCGGCAGCCTTCCAAGATTTCTGTTCTTTCAATTTATCGCTCGGATTAATGAATCTTCTCCCTTTTCTGCCTCTTGACGGCGGACGGCTTGCGCTTGCATTGATTGAGAAGCGAATCGGGCGGGCCCGTGCGCAAAGAACACTTTCTTTGTTCGGCATCATATTCGGTGTTCTGCTTTTTTGCGCAGGCATAATGCTTGTTTCATCGGCTGATGCCGTATTCAACCCGACCCCGCTTGCGGCAGGTTTTTTCATCTTTATTTCGGCACTTTCGGAATTCCGCTGTTCCTGCGGCACCAATATTAAAACAAGTCTTGCGGGATTATCACGGCTCCGTTCAGGTTCCGCGGTTCGCGTTGTGCCGATAGCACTGCGAAGCGACTGCACGGTGCGAAAAGCACTTTCGTTTATAGGGGGCAGGGGATACGGCATCATTTTTGTTGTTGAGGACGGAGCAACTGTCGGCATTCTTGATGAAAACATTGTTTTGAATGCCGCACTCCGCGGCGAGAGCGATGCGGAACTGAGCACGCTTTTGCCCAAGCGCTCTGCATCGTCCGCACCGAATTTACCTGTATTCAAGCGATAAGTTGTGAACCTTCCCGTCGTCAACAAGTTCAACACATGCACAGTGCCGCTCCTTTGCATTCGAAGCGCTGCGGTGCATATCGACCCTGTAAACGGTGTTTCCGAAACGGTATTCAAACGAAAATGCATCAAGCACGGTGCAGGGTTCAACAAAAAGTTTTGTTCCCCTCTTGCGGATTCCGAGAATGTTTTCGACGGCGGCGCGATACAGCCATGCTGCCGATCCCGTGTAAAGCGTCCACCCTGCACGCCCGGCAAGCCTTCCGACCGAATACACATCGCCCGCAACGGCATAGGGTTCCCCTTTATAGCGTTCGATTGAGTTTGCGGATCCGTGTCCAATCGGGTTTATCATTTTAAACAAGCTGTCCGCTGTATCGGCCATACCGAGCCGACATGCGGCTATTATGCACCACGCCGCCGCATGCGTGTATTGTCCGCCGTTTTCGCGTACTCCGGGCAAATAACCCTCTATATAGCCCACTGCATTCCTCGTTTTTCCGTCAAACGGGGGAGTCAGCAGCCGAATCAGCCCGTTCACCGGGTCCGTCAAAGCCGCAAGCACAGTTTCAAACGCTTCGCGGGCGTGAACGGCGTTTGCGAAAACCGCAAAACATTCGCTTACGCAATCAACGGCGCATTCCGAACAGTCTGTGCTTCCAAGGCTTGTTCCGTCACCGAAAAAGGCGCGTATATATCTGTTCTTGTCCCACGCATTGCTTTCAATTGCAGCACGAAGCGCGGCGGATTCACGTTCGAAAAGCATTGTCCGTGCAGTATCTCCCCGCTTTTTGCAAACAGGCAGCAATGCCCTCGCCGCAATCAGCAGCAGCCAGCCGACAACAACACTTTCGCCGCCGTCCGAGCCGACAGCGTCCATGCCGTCGTTCCAATCGCCCGTGCCCATGAGCGGCAAGCCGTGTGCGCCGCGCAGCTCAAATGAAAGCTCAACGGCGCGGCAGCAGTGTTCGTAAAGGGTTTCCGTATCATCGGACCTCTCCATTTCACAATATACGTTTTGTTGTCCGTACGGTATCTTCATGTCGGCAAGATACGGTATTTGTTCGTCAAAAATCGCCGTATCCCCGCTGACCTCAGCGTATTCGCACGCTGCAAGCGGCAGGAAAAGGCGATCGTCGCTTATCATTGTCCGCACACCGCGCGGCAGGCCGTCCGCAAACCCTTCGTGCCACCAGTGAAGCACATCGCCCTTTTTAAACTGACGTGAAGCGCACTTGATTATCATATCCCTCGTGCATTCGGGGTCGGTCGCCGCAAGAGCGGCTGCATCCTGAAGCTGATCCCGAAAGCCAAACGCTCCGCCGCATTGCCAAAACCCCGTTCGCCCGATTATGCGCGCCGAGTATGTTTGATAGAGCAGCCGCCCGTTCACAAGTGCATCAAAGCTCTCATCGCCCGTTTTTATTCTCAGCACTTCCGTTTTTTGCCTGTAAAACTGCATTGTTTTGTTCAACGTTGCTTCGGCATCCGCATCGGCAATAAGCTTCGAAATGCGTTCAAACTGCTCGAACCCAAGCAGTACCGTCAGGCTTGCCGTTGATTGCGGTTCAACGGTGAATTCGGCTGCAATTTGATTTCCGTTCGCAGCAAAGCTTTTCGAACCGCCCAAATACAAAGGGAGGCCCCACTCCGGGTGTTCCAAAAGTGCGTCGCGCACCGCAGCGCAAAGCGGGAAACCCTCCCCGCCGACAGTTTCAAATTGCAGTGAAGCGAGATGTGCATTTTCGCCCAACACCCAGTCCGCTCCGCAGCGCAGCCGCAGCTTTTTTCTGTTTGCCGTCAAATTCTCAATGCGCACCGTTGAGTATTTCAAAGGTAACTCCATGTCAACCGTCACCGTGAGCTGCACTCTGAGCTCAGCCGTCCGCCATTCAAAGCGGCTGTACCCAAACCCATGCGACACAACACAGCTGCTGCCGAATGCAGGCAAAAGGCTGAGCCTGCTTTCTCGTTCAATATCAGACAGTATCAAAAACTCTCCGCTTGTATCAAACAAAGCATCGTTTGACCACGGTGTTATCCGCAGCATTCTTGCGTTTCCGCACCATGTGTAACCGCCGCCGCTCTCGGTCACAAGCGCACCCATACGCTTTCCGGCAAGGACATTGCTCCAAGGCAGAGGAGTAATGTTTCTCGGCGAATTTTCAATAACAAATTCCATTTTTTCATTATCAAATCCGCCGCAGCCGTTCCATGAGAAGCAAGCTTTTTTTCGTGCATCCGTTATGTTCGGCTGCGTAAGCATTGGGCGCGTCCTTTCTGTTTCCGCCATTTTCTCGTTTATGCTGCCGTGCTCAAAAATATATTTTGAGTCGTCTGCAAAAGCAAGCGGTGCATCGGCATCAATTTCAATCTGCGCCGCAGCGTGAATCAGCGCGCGATCCGACTCGGCCAATTCAAACCCGTGCAAAAGTATGCAGGTTGGGCAGATTGTCCGCAATTCCTCAAGCGCCGCCCGCAGAGCGTTCGCATATTCATGCGGGTATTCTCCGATAAGAACAACATCAAAAAGCTTTTCCTGCCGCTCGTCCGTGCGGCTTCCCTCGTTGAACTCGTCCCGCTCCGCTTTGCAGCTGCCCGCATTGCACATGTTGATGTATTTCGCAGCATTCAAAAGCATACGCACCCCGTTCACCTGCTCCGAATCGGTAACGCGCATAAGTACGATCGGGCGATCGCAGGAGATTCCGTGTTTCCAAAGGCCGCGAATGCCGCCGAGCCGGCTTTTTATATCACTCCTGTCCTTCGACACAATGCCTTTCACGATAAACGCATTCAAAAGCTGTGCAAATGTGTTTGTTTTTGCGTCAATTTCAAATGCACGAAGTATTCCCGCCGAATGCATTCGCGCCGCAGCCTCCGCACTTTGCAGCCGCTGCCTTTGCCGATGAAGAATCTCATCAATTCTCGTTTTGTTCTTTGTGAATCCGATCGTGAGACGCACGATTCCGCTTTCGCCCGGTCCAAGACGAACCTTTGTTTTTGCGAAAAAGTACGGCTCAACCGGCTGCACCGTCGGCAATTCTTCCGCGTCGGCTGCCGAAATGCACTGCATCAGCAGAGCATCTTCATGACTTTTGTGCCGCCCGGGGCAAACCAAACCATCCGCGCAGAACTGCACCCTTTCAAGCGATGCAACGTTGAAAAAAGCGGAATAAGACGGCTTCCCCGGTTTTTTTCTCATTGTAAAAATCAATGTGTCGTCCGCCCTTTCGGATTCGGTGCAAACATGCACAAATGCCGGATGCGCCTCAAATTCCCGCACCGGTGCAAGCGCGATTTCGGCGAACATGCCGACATCGACCGTCTCTTCCTCTTTGCCGCAGTTAATCAGCTCCAGCGTGCGGATTTCACAATCCGAATCAGCAGCAACCATTGAAGTGAGGCGTGCCCGAATTGAAGCGAAACGGTCCTCCGAAACAACTCTGTGCGGCTCCGCCGTGATGCTTCCCGAAATGCGTTTTGCGTTTTTTTCACCTGATTCGGAATCATATTTTGCAATTACAAAATCCACACCGTTCGGCGGAACAAAGCCGAATTCCGAAGTGTTTTCCGAACGTTCCCCAAATGCGCTCCATGCCTTGCCGCGCAGACGGGTTATCAACACACCGCCGCATTTTGAATAGCCGCAGCCGTTTTCATCAACAAATACGCTGTATGAACCGTTTGTGATAATCTGCCCGTTGACCGACTGTCCGCTTTCGTTTTCCGTTCGTTCCTCATTCGGCTGCATTGCGATTGGGGTTTTCCGATTGCTCAGGTTTTTCATCTTCTTTCGCATAAATGCTCCCCGCAGCCGCGGTACATCGTTCCGCTTTGTTTCCGCAGCTGTTTTTTTGATAATGCGAACAAATTCATCCGCATTGCGAGCCGTGTGCGGTTCCCTGAAAATCTCACTTTCATAGGTTTTAATTCGAATGGGGTCAACGGGCATGTTCTCAAACAGCAGCTGTTCGTTCGCCCGAACCTCGGGAACGCTCATGAATCTTCGCGCAAGCACGTTGTTGTTCAAAGCGTTGTTGATTGCGCACAGGCTCATGCCCTGATGATGCGCCATATAGCTTTTTACAATTGCAAATCCATTCTTTTCAGCCGCTCCGTAATCGAGCGCTTCATAAAGCCCGTATTTGCCCGCCGCGCCGATTTTATAAAGCAGGCGCAGATTTTCCGCCGCTGCTTTCGGTTCAACGGCAAGTGCAAGCACGCAGGCATACGGTGCAATGACATCCGACCGCATTCTGCCCGGTGCAAGCGCAAGTTCGGGATTGCCGAAAGCACGATATTGGTAGCGCAGGGCATCATCAAACGCATAATACCCGGATTCCGACACACCCCAAGGCTTTTCCGGCGCAGCAGCAAGGATTTGGGTCAGCACCGCATTGCGGCAAACCTCAAACTGCATACTGTACGGAACTGTTTCAAAGAAAATCAGCGGCATCAGATACTCAAACATCGTCCCGCTCCAGCTTTTAAGCACGCGCCCGCCCGAAGCATCACACATAAGCCGCGAAAGCGCAAACCAATGCTCCGCCTCAACCCGAGAAAACGCAATTGCGGAAAAACTCGTCAGTCTGCATTCGGATGCAAGCAAATCGTAATGTGACGGAGTAAGTTTTCCCTCCTCGAACGAACATCCGATGTGAAAAAGCTCTCTCGTGTTGTCGTACAAAATCCGAAAGTCCATTGCCCTTGCAATCGCCGTGCAGCGCACGGCAAGCTTATTCAGCTCTTCAGCAAACTCTGCGGAGGTCTTTTCCGCCTGCCCCGCGCATTCAGCAAGCGCACATGCCGTTGTGATAAGGCAGGCGAACAGATTCCCGCTGTCAACAGTCGATATGAAACGCGGACGCAGCAGCGATAAGTCGCGCAGGTTATACCAATTGAAAGGATGTCCATGCCATTTTTCAAGCTTTTCTATGGAATCCACCATGCGGTCAAGGCGAGTGAACATTCCGCGGTCGTCAATAAGATGCATATCATGCGCCGAAACAACAGCCATCAGCCCCATGCCGATGTTTGTCGGCGAAGTCAGCATTGCCGCGCCGCGATAGGGCTCTTCCTGAAAATTATCGGGAGGGAGCCACGATGTTTTTTCGGTGCAGTTCTGCTCAAAGTACTGCCAAGTGTCGGTGAAGAGTTCCGTCAGCATATCTCTCTCCGCTGCGGTAAAACGATAAGAATCGCGCTTTTTATCCTTCTTTTCCGCAATCAGCGGCGCGCAAAGCCAAAGCGCCGCCGTCACAAGACCCGCCGCCGCCATGCCTGCGAGCCCGCCGGTGTGCATCTGCCGTGCCGCCGAAATTGCCGCAAAGACGGCTGCGGCAAGAACACTTGTGCCGAACGCCGCACACGGAAACAGCGCCTTGAAATACTCCTTTGTGCTTTGCGGTCTGCTGCGCTCCGCATCCGCCGCTGTCTGCCATTGCAGCATGTTTCGGTGCGAAAAAAGCATCCTGTACAGCGCACGGCAAACTGCATCCGCATCGCGCAGAGCCGAATAAGGCAGCACGGCAAGTTCATACAGCCGACGCCCCGCAAGCAGAACGAGCGGACGAAGTGCGGACTTTCGGAAGGGCAGGCGAAGCAGCAAGAGTGCGGCTTCCAACAGCAAATCAACGAAAAACGTCGTTGCAGCAAGCAAAAAAAGCGGACGAAGCCCCAAAACGGCGGCAAGCAGGAATGCGGCGGCGAAGCTTATGCCGCCGAAAGCCGCACGGATATTGAACAGGATTTTTCGCCGCGAAACTGCATCAATTCCCGAACTCAGCGGTGGAAACAGGAAGGGGAGGAGCTGCATATCCCCGCGCAGCCAGCGATGACGCCGCTTTTGCCACGGCAGCAATGCGGACGGTTCGCCGTCATAAAGCACAATATCGGCGGCATATGCCGCACGCGCAAAGCAGCCTTCCGCCAAATCATGGCTCAGCACGGTATTCTCCGGGATTTTGCCCGAGACGGAGCGCAGGAATGCATCAATATTGATTATGCCCTTTCCGCCGAAGTTCCCCTCCTCAAAAACATCCCAATTGAAATCGGAAACACGAACTGAATATGCGCACATTCCGCTTTCCCCGCTTATCAGCGCGGCAAACCCGCTCTCCGCCGCCGAACGCGATGTTGCCGCCATGCGCGGAGCAATTATGCTGAATCCGAAGGACGGACGCGCCGCACCGTTTTCAAACACGGGAAGGTTGAGCGGATGTGCTGCCGCGCCAATCAGTCTGCGCAATGCACCGTTCGGCATTATCGTGTCCGCATCAAGAACAACAAGAAAGCGAAAGCGTTCTTTTTCGCTGCAAATATCCGGATAATTGCAGCAAAACTCATGCGTATCCCCGTGTGCGGCGCAATCAAGCAGTGCCTCCACCGCGCCGCGCTTACGCTCCCTGCCCATATAAACACCGTCCGCCGAATTGAAAACACGTTCCCGGTGCAGATAATGGAACACCGGTCTTTTACCTGCACAAAACCTCGAATTCAGGTCATCCGTAAGCTTTTTTGCAAGCTCGATCAGTTCCGCTTCTCCCTGCTTTGTTTTCTCGGCGGAATCGGGAAAGTCCGCAAGTATTGCAAACTCCGCGCCGCAATTCGCGGCAACAAAATCCTGCGCCGCAAGATAATGCGCTTCCAATGTTTCCGCCGCCTGTCTGACGGACTTTTCGGACGTTATAAGCACCGGCACGGCAACAAGCGTTCGATTTTCCTTCCCGATGCCTCCGCGGAGCGAAAGGCGGGGGAGGGGACGCGGTTTTTTAAACACAGGCATCAACCGCGCCTCTATTGCGAAAGCCGCCGAAAGCGCGGGCATCAATCCGAATATTACGGTCAATACCGTAAACCATGCACTGCCGCCGGAATTTGCGGGAAAAAAGATATTTTTTGTTGGCGACGGCTATGATCTCA
>ERZ808278.1199-NODE-1199-length-11818-cov-6.236079_pt1 | contig 11818 bp, 17 predicted proteins | sample MGYA00521239_ERZ808278 | MGnify/ENA primary metagenome ERZ808278 (study PRJEB31516, sample SAMN03275600) | gut metagenome | biome: mammalia-associated habitat; material: feces | host: Papio cynocephalus | place: Kenya | collected 2012-07-17 ... | reverse complement strand
TATTATAAAATATTTAAAAAAGTACTTGACAAGTATAAATAAATATGTTATAATAAACTTGTAAGATAAGAAAAGATATTAAAACTTAACTTACAAATAAATATTATAAAATATTTAAAAAAGTACTTGACAAGTATAAATAAATATGTTATAATATAAATGTAAAGAATAGGAGAACACAAGATGAGACACTTTACAAGATTTATAAGAATAGGTAGTGAATGGCATTCACTAGAATGGGGTCAATACAAATCACGCAATATGTATATAAGTGATTTATACTATGTACAAGATAACGGATTTAGGGTTGTTATGAGTTATGATACTATTATAGGTTATATAAGTGAAGTAGATAACACATTTATAACATGGGGTTATAGTGAATACTCAACTACTACCTCAAAACAAATTACAATGTTGTGTAATGAACAAGATTTAAAAATAGAAAAAGTATCAAAATATACTTATAACTATCTAGATATGCTAGATTATTATTTACATATCTATATGGGCATAGAATATTAGGTGACATGGTATGAGAATAAAAACAATAGAACAATTAAATGAGTTATGTGATAATATATACATAGCACATACTAAAGTACAAATTAACAAGTTTTTAAACACTACAACTCATAATATATATATTAATATTAATGAGTTTACAAATCTATCACAAAATGACTATATTATGAAAGTTTTATATAGTGCATTTAAGCAACATGATTGTTTAGAGATTTCGTTGGGTGCTTCTAATGGTATGTTTACAATTGGGTTGCATATGAGTATATTATTGTATTAATTGATTAATATTCATAGTATCATACATATGGTACTATGCAATTAGTCAATTAGTATTGACTAAAGAAAGTGAGGGCTAACAATGAAAGCGTTAGTATTAAATAGTGTAGAGACTAGAGCACTTAAAAAATCTAGCAATGGTCAAATATGGGTCGTACGTGGTAACATAGAATACTTAACCGACGGCATACACATTTTAGATAGTGTTTGCAATGTAAAAGCAATTCTACCATTAACATTTGGTAAAAACAGTATTCTATTAACACACTTAGAAAACAAAGAACTTAACGACACAGGTAAAACAACACATGTCAAGGGTGGTAAAACATATACTATCACAATGGTTGACAATGAACCTGTTGTAAGTATTGAAACTAACTTTGATTGTGTAATTACATACGACCAAACAAGATAATAATATACCTCTAAGGGTTGCAAGGTTAAGCCCTTAATAATTAGGTATGTATACGGGTTAGGGGTGGGTATTTAGGAGGATTTTATGGTAGAAAAAAACTATCAAATTAAACTCTATGTCAAGAGTATAAAAAAAGACAAAACAACATATGAGATTTACAAAGCTATTGTAAACGATAAACATATCGATTGTTGCATTGTAAAAGAACTAGAACCAAAACTTAAAGCCGATATGTATAATAAAGGTTTAACAATGCCATTAATTATCGATTTACAAGAAGATGACTATTTCTTAACTGCTAAAAAATACAAAGATAAATTAACAAACAAAGTAAAGTATAATAACAAAATTGTTATCACAAACTATCAAAACATTTCACAAGGCGAGTTTGTAAAAAGAACCTTAAACGATTTAATAGATAGTGAAGATTAATGCGATTTATATGTATTAAAGATTTATATGCGTTTGTAGCCTTGTTAGAGCAACTAGGTTACAAACCTATTAAGTCTTATGATTTTAAAGCAATATTTAATGTTCATCGTTTAGGTTATATATCAAATTATAGTGTAAACATAGTATTAGAAACAAACAATAAAAGTGATAACATTGTATTACATTTTACTTCACCTATAAGAGAGTTAAGGTTTGAATATGAAAGATTATAAAGAATACAAACAAAAAGTAAAACAAATGTTAACACCACCTAAGAAACCAACATTAACGAAAAATCGTGAGAAAAATGTTGCTTTGATGAAAGAATATACAACAAAGTTGAGAACATTTAGAACAACGATTAATTATTATAAATCTATAAAATCAAAATATATGATTGGTAGTGTAGATACATATACAATGAAAAAGTTTCTTAATGATGATGACATTTACAATTATTATGAACGTGAGTATGAAATATTAACAGGCGATTATGATATAAAACGTAAAAACATATTTATAAACAACTATGTTAAATATCTTAAATCGGCAAACGTATCTAGGTACATGATTAACAAGTTTAAACAATTAATAACACCTGATACAATTGATGTTATACAAGAACTTGACTTATTGCCATACATTAAGTTATGGGGAGACACTAAGGGTAATACTGACATTGATACTGATGAATATGACAACTTAGTATCAAATCTAAAACAAGCATTAAAAACTATCGAAAAGACAATGGCAAAGTAAATGTCTAAGCAACAACCTTGGTATGTAGCTGACTTTGAGACAACAGGATTAAACTATTATCGTGAATATGGTTGTACCAAAGTATGGTTATGGTCTATATGCGATAGTAATGCTAATGTTATAAAAATAGGTTCAACAATAGATGAGTTCTTTGAATACATACGACAATTATATGGTTCTATCATTTATTTTCATAACTTACGTTTTGACGGGTCATTTATATTAAACTATTTATTAACACATGATTATCCTTATAAAGATAAATTACTAGCTAATGATAATAAAGGGTTCTCAACATTAATAGGTAGTGAGGGTCAATATTATCAAATCAAGTTTAACTATTGTCGTAAAAGACAAATAACAATATGTGATAGTTTAAAGATAATGCCGATTAAGGTCTCACAATTATGTAGAGAGTTTAATTTACCGATAGAAAAGGGTACAATAGATTATCAAGACTATACAATAGATGAACATACTAAAGAATATGTATCAATAGATGTAAGAGCTGTTGCTATGGGGCTTAAATACTTTAAGGACTTAGGTTATAATAAAATGACTATCGGTAGTAATGCATATAAAGATTACATGGACACTATCGATTGTGCTAAAGATTTATTTCCACGACTACCTGATGACTTCTTGATTGAATGGCGTAAGTCATATAGAGGTGGTAGAACACAAGTAAATCCAAAACATAAAAATAGGGTCTTACACAACATATATCGTTATGATTATAATAGTATGTACCCTTCAATAATGGCATTTAAACCATTACCATATGGACAATCTATACCGATTAAAACTAGGGGACAATATAAGTTTGAGTTATATCAACTTACAATACAATTTACACTCAAGCAAGGTCATATACCTACGTTATTAAAAGCAGGTTCAATGTTTGATAGAGGAGATGAGACATATTATATTACTAGTGAGGGTATTATCAACATATGGATTACTTCAATAGATTATGAATTATTAGAGAAACATTATGATATACAATTAGTTCAATTTAATAAAATGTTTGGTTTCAAAACTTCTACAAATATGTTTAGAAAATGGGTATTAGAAAAGTATCATTTAAAATCAACTACAACAGGCGGTATAAAAATGGTACACAAGTATGTCATTAATAATTTATATGGTAAGTTTGGCAGTAAGTTATTTGGAAGAAGAAAAATACCTAAACTTGAAGATAATATTTTATCTTATGATTTATCAAGTGAAGATGAACTACGAGCATATTATTTACCGATAGCACTAGCTATTACTTCATGGGGTCATGCAATGATAGATGAAAAGATAGAAGAAGTTGGTTATGATAATTTTGTATATTGTGATACTGATAGTGTTCACACATTAGTACCTATTACAAGAGATGTAGATAACAAGGAACTAGGTAAAATGAAACTTGAGGGTATAGAGGAAGTATCAAAATATGTAAGACAAAAGTGTTACATATATAAACAAGATAACGAGTGGACTATTACTTGTAGTGGTATGGTACAAAAGAATAAAGAATATCTAACAAGAGTTTATGGAGATGAATGTATTAATCATTTCAAAGTGGGTCTAACCATAGACAAAAATAGTCCTGACATACATGATGATGAGTTAAAACTTAGACCCGTACAAGTGAGAGGAGGAGTTTTATTAGTACCGACAAGGTTTAGTATGATATGAAGAAACCAAAATATTTATTAACGCTTAACTTTGAAGAATATTATAATCCACATAGATTAAACTCATATCAAGACTGCTGGTTATATCTTTTAATCGGTGGTCGTGGTATAGGTAAGACAACAGGTTTATCAAGTGTATTATTAGATAGTTTCTTTAAAAGAAATGAAGAGTTTGTATACGTAAGAAGATACAAGGAAGAAATCAAAAAAGCTAAATCATTATTTGATAAGTTTTTACCTAACGTTGTAATACGTGGTATAGGTGAGGGAGTATATGAATATTGTCTAAGAGAAGTAATAGATGATAAACCAAAACTGACTCGCATGGGTTTCGGTATAGCATTAACAGTGCAACAGTCAGTAAAAAGTGGTGTTGATTTTAGTAAAGTTAAGAGGGTAGTATATGATGAGTGTATCGTGCGTTATAAATCACTTGTTAGATATCTTAGTAATGAAGTAGAAGATTTACTCGAGTTGTTAAGTACAATATTTAGAGAGCGTACTGATTACAAAGTATATTTAATAGGTAATAATGCTGATATATTTAATCCCTATTTTAGTTATTTCAATATACCTAAGTTTGACAATATATATGTAGATAAGAAACGTGGTATTTATGTTGAGTTTTGTAAAAATAATCCTAAGTTTATGGAACATGCAAAACTAACACCATTATTTAGATTAACACAAGGTACTGCATATGGAGACTATCATTATAATAACAAAGTATTAGTTGATAGTACAACAAAACAAGTAGGAGTAAAACCTAAAAATGCAGTATTATATTGTAGATTTTTATATAATAATATTACGTTAAATGCATATGTATATGGTAGATACAAAATGTATATTGAGTTAAAAGATAAAGTTATAAAAGATAATATTACATATATTATTAAAGAAGATAACGAACTAAACTTATTATATATTAAAGATTTAAAATCTAGTAATTGTATTAAGTTTATTAATAAATCATATTATGATAATGGTATGGTTTATAGTGATGAAAAAGCTATACAAATAATGTCTTATATTATTGATGAAATTAATTAGGAGGTAATAAAATGATTAAAAGATTAACACCTATGCAGTTAGTAGAACTATATAAAGCACAAGTAGTTTGTGATAGACATGATTTAGCAATATCATGTATAACAATGATTAGAGTATATGATAGTTGTGCAGTTATAAATTATGAAAAATCATATATTAAAGAAATTAAGTTTGATAAACGTTGTGAGTTTGTATCATGGGAGTCAGGTTATTATGTAATGGATTTAAACTTAACATATGGTGATATATGGTATTTCAAAAGTTTTGAAAAAGCTAAATTAAAACTTTTAGAAATCAAGAATAGGAGAGAATAATGTCTATTAGATTAAAACATTTATTAAAACTTTTAGATAACAAAGAATATATAGAGTTATATGTATATGATAAATATACTGATGATGATTATGTGTTTGATGATAATTACGGCGATATACATAAAAGTTTAATATATAGTAATTTAAGTCAATATTTAAAATATCATGTAATAACTATGTATGCACTTGACGGAGTTTTACATATTGAGGTAGCTAAGCATGTACGAGAAAGATTTAGATTTTTTAAATGATTATGGTATAGAACTCGACAAAGAAGACAACGAGATATTACTCTTGACTGATGAAGAGTTTGAAGAATACTGTCATATGCTAGAGCAAACTATTTAACTGCATTAAAAAAGAGGTTCAATGTATCTTACATACTTGACCTCTTTTATTTTGTATATAGAACATAATACTTGTTTACAGTGGTGTTGTCTAGGCACTTTAATATCTATGGTTGCTTTCGGCAATAGACTCCATAAGTATCACATACAATATATTATGTTGCTATCAATTAAATAGTTGTAACTACATCAGTAATTGTTTTAACAGGACTAAGACCACCACCTGCTAATTGAATAATAACATTACTTGCACTATACCTAATATAAGCAGGTTTTATAGTACCATTATCTAGATATATTGCTTGTTCTGAATAATCGGCATTAGGTTTAACAACTGTTACAAAGTCTTGTACACTATCAATTTTTAAATTATTAGATGAATAAATAGTACAATTAACTGATACATCATTTGTATTAGTTAAAGTTAATTGATGCCTATAAACTTTATAATCTTTTATTTGTGAATTGATACTTGAGTTAACAAAGTTCTTATCAGCTAATTGATTATCTTTATTCGCTTGTGCTGGAATTAATGCTTTAATATTGTTTGTTTCACTAATTGGAGTATAATTAGCTAAATCTTCAATTAATGCAACTGTGCCACCCGTATCATCTCTTAAGTTAAAATCATAATCAGTATAAGTAATGTTACCTGAAGTGTGAGGTATTCTAATTTTAAAAGTAGAATATTGCCACATTAATATTACATTATCATTAAAATTAATGAAATTGCTAATTTTCAGCATATTTAATTTTAATATATCATCAAGAGTAAAAGTAGAACTACTTTCTTTAGAAAAAGGTGGTAAAACAACTTGTTTCTTTTGTCCTGTTATCTCAGTACCGTCATGTTCAAGTATTAATTTATAATTACTATCAACATTAATATCAGTCGGTATTACTTTTTCAATTTCAGCCATACCATTTTCTATACGTACAATATTTCGTTTAATTGGTGTAATTTGGTCATTAAGTATACTATCAATATTATTATTTATAGCAGTTATTTGTTCTTTCAACTTATTAATTTCACTCTCATCAAGTTCACCACTAGTAAGGAGTTCTTTCATATATTTAATCATTACATATTGTTGTTGCAAGATAGTAAATACCTTACTAAGTTCTTCAGTAAATACATCAACTTTATTTGCCATTTTCATCTTCCTCCTTAGGTTGATTATTTTTTATTTGTTCTAATTCGCCTATAGCTTTTTCAATATCATCTTGTATTTTATCAAGTTGTTTATACTTAATTCTCAAGTATACTTTATAACATACCTTCCAAAGTATTAACGCAACTTGTAATACAAGTACTACAATACCGAGTATGCTTTCAATATTAGTAATACCAAACGCAACTCCTAAAGCTATTGTAGCATTTTCTATAATATTATATGTTTTTAAATCCATTTTTATTCCTCCTTAATATAATAACATAAAGCAAGTTTTAAAATCTTCACAAAACATATCATACACATTACTAATAATTTCTAAATATTTTTTCTTTTGTTCAGTAGTATTTACACCACCTGTGCGCTTTACAACAAGTTCTCTATCTTTACTACCATTGTAACTTGTATTGTTGTTTTGTTTATTACTTGCATATTCAGTGCTAGTGTTCTTCATAGGTAAATCAATATACGTACTATCACCTGTACCACTATTTTTATCAGTGGTCTTCTCAGTATGGGTTGTAGATTCCACGTAGCCTTCGAGCATATCAATCTTTGTAAGATACGCCTTTATATATTCCATGTAGTATCTCTCATTCTTCTTAAAGACATTTGTTATATATTCTTTAAACAATGCAGGAGTTTCAACACCTAGTTCATAATGATAGAACTTATTTAAGAAGACCTCCTGAAATACTAGAGATTGTTCGTCCCAAAATTCTTTGTCAGGGTCGCCCTCGGGTGAGGTAAATGTGAGAGACTCTAGTAAATCAGGTTGTTGTGTAATAGCGTCTACAAGTTGGATTGTATATGATGCAAAATGATACATATTATTTGTCCTCCTTAGGTTGGTTAGTTGATGACTTTTGGTTGGACTCAGGTTCAGTAACCTCTTGTGCAACTGCCATGTCATGTGCTAACTCAACTTCATCTTGTTTTGATTGTTTGTAAGACTCAACTAATTTAATGTTGTAACCGTATGTAGAGTTGAGTAAATCTACAAATTGTTGTCTTTGATTAAGCATACCTTGATATACAAAGTCGGCATAATCATTTTGTGCTTGTATTTCGCTAGTAACAATACGTTCACGTTTCTCGTTCACTGAGTATATACCTATGGAGTTTAATGCGTAGTTTTTATATTTCTCCATTTGTTGATATACTTCATCTAATGTTGCAGGTAAGTGAATATCAAATTGTTCAACACTATCTTTAAGTGATTTATCACCGAATACAAAACCTTCAAAATCAAGTGTCTTTTTAAATAATGTTTTTAATTGTGTTGCTTGTGCTTTATCACCTGTGAAAAGTGTAGGTAAACGGATAAGTATTGTTAAGATATCAAGTGTCTTTTCTAGTGTAATTATTTTGTTAATCCAACCACTAAGTGTTAGAAATGGTATGATATCAGTTTGATTGTCTCTTGCTAGAATAAGTGTTGAATATTCTACTTGTCCTAGATACTTACCATTAAGTGCATAGAAGTCAACTGTTGTAGGCTTCCAATATAGGTCAAATGTTCCACCGTAACAATAGTAACCAAGTACGAGACCTAATCCGTTAATCTTTGTGAAAGCTAAATTATTACGAAACATTAAAGCTGTTTCTATAATTTCGGTAGTTATGCCGTTGTCAGTAGGTAAGTTCTCGTATGAAAACATTGCTACTTTAGTATTACCTATGTCTTTGTACCACCTTAAGAAAGAGTTTTCATCAGGACATACTATATTATATTGCTTGAAGCAATCTTGTAAATTCATATAATTAAAGTAATTCATATAACCTCCTTACCATACTTCTATGTTATCATATTTACAAACTTCGCCTAATTCAATAGGGCGGTCGTTATCGTTTAAAGTCTTCATTGTATCAGTGTTCCATAATCTTAATCCTTCCATAAATCGTGTACGAATATCGTTTATAAACTCGTCCGATGATATTGCATTAGTTAATGATATATCTATTTCTTTACATTCAACATAATTATATATTTGTCTATCTTTGAATATCGGAGAACCTAGTACAAACTCATCTACTGAGTAACCTATTGACTCATAAATTGTAGCTACTGTATCTATGTTTGTACACATTTCAGTTTTGTATATCATATCACTATTTTTACTTACAATGTTAGATGATAAGTTACCTAAATTCTTAATTGTGTTTGGTTTAATAATAGCATTAGCTTGTTGTACTGTGTCTTCTAAAGCCTTTGATACTAATAAACTAGGATTACCTGTTAATACGCTTGCAATAGCACTTATAGATGTATTCATTAACATACTACCTGCATTGCCTGACATATATTGTTTGAAATAATCATTATATAAATTAATAGATATTTCATTATCAACACATATTTTTGTATTATAATAATCTTCTTCATCTAAACTACTTAAAAACCAATAAAATCTATAACCATTGTATATATCATATTTAGTCATTAAACGTATTTCACTTGTTTCATATTTTGATATAGGTGCCTCAGTATAATATGAGTATTCTCCAAAATATACTTTAATATAATTTTCATCAATTAATTGTGGAATATATTTTTTATCAAACATTTCACCTAATGTTGCATGGTCATGAAAACCTAAATCAACGTCTTTATAAAATGATTTATTAGCATAATATAAAACTTTAAATGATAATTTATCATTACCAACTATATCTTCATATTGAAATTTATTACGATTATTAGGTGTAAAATCCATTGTTAATGTATTATTTGTTAAAGTAAATAAGCAATCAATAAATGGATTATTTGGTACATAAGTAATTTTATAAACTGTATTATCGAATGAATAAGCATTAATTGCGTGTGCTATTTGTCTATCAGTAAGAGCCTTTTCTTCTACTGTACCACTATTATTATAATATTTTAAGTTATAATCCATTCTACCTGTTGGAATATATGTAAATATTGAACTAGGTAACATTTGAACTCTATTGTTAGAGTTGTAAATTATATTATTATCAATATCAAATACAGTTGAAGGTGCTGTAAAATCGCCTATATTCTCAGTAGTATAATGTATAAATATAAATCCGTTAAAATGATATTTGTCAGTAAACTCTTTTGTATAATTAATATATTTATTATTTTTAAATATGTTATTACTATAATTTTCACGTATATAATTACGATTAATTCTTGTACGTGTCTTATCAGTATATCGTTTAATACTACGTCTACTAATACGAGCGTTATGATAATTAATATTAAACATAAATGTTTGTATTGTATCCATTTCTATATCTATATCAATAAGTCCTTCATTAACATAATTAAAATCTTTAATGAAATAATAGTAATTAATATTTCTAAATGTAAGTATTAAGTAGTTATATGTGCTATCAAAGTTTATATCATCATCACTTAATCTTATTCTATTTGTATAATATGGTGGGAATATTGTATCTATCTTACGTACGTTATCCGCTTTGCTATTAAACCATGCCTCTTGAGATGGACCTGTATTGAATATAGGAGTATCAGTACGACTGATACCCACTATATACATTAATGTAATCATTATTGACTATCCTTTAATTGGAACGCACGTGCATTACGGAATGTTTTAAATCCTAAAATCTTCCATAAGTTCATATAGTGATTTGTATATTTACCTTCAGGATTATAGATTAATCCACCGTCTTGCAATGCTACATGGTTTTCAAAGCACTTACGGTCTAAGATAATGAAATCAATATCAGTACCGACTTTACGTGTTTTAATTTCATGTGTTGTAATATCTTCATATTGTTCATCAATTAAGAATGACTCTACTTTAATGATGTTGTTAACTAAATCTACTTTTGATAAGTTATAGACACCTGTTAAGTAATCCATATTGATTGAGTTAAGTAAATCGTTCTTAATAATAAGTACTATGTCATTTGGTCTTGAGACAGTCATTGTACCTAATTTGTTATTTGTTTTGTTAGGTAATGTCATGTTTGATGATACATCTACAATTGTTTTAGCAACTGCTTTTGCAGTCTCTTCATCAGTAGCTTTCTTTGTAATTGACTCAAAACCTTTAGCATAAATGTCAGCATTGTTAAGTAAGTTAATTGTTGCAAAATATTCATCTAATGTCATTGACTTAGAAAGTGAAGCTAAAATGTAATCAATTAATTGCATAAATCCATATTCAGATAAACATGCTTTACGTAATTGAGCGTCCTCGATAGTAACTTTATATTGCATATCATAGTTAATAGTTGAATATAATGCTAATACGCTAGGTTTTTGTTTAGGGAATGGATTTGTGTTATCAGGATCAAATTTTTTGCCTGATGGTGTTTCAACGAATAATGCTTCTACTGTATCACCATAGTTTACAGGGTAACCATCGAACTTCTTAAATGGATTTTCAAAATCCATTGTTTCTACTGTTGAGTAGATAATTTTGTTGTATAAGTTTGTTAAGAAAGTATTTTTAGCAGCTTGATAAGTATCTGATGTACCAGTTGCAATATCAGTAACAATACTTTCAGGTAGACCTAAATAGGTCATTAATTCAGTGTTTGTAATTCCGTTAGACATTCTTTAACGCCTCCTTTAATTTTTTCTCAATTGCTTGAGTGTCTTTGGTTTTATCTTGTTGAGGCACTTTTGTATCAAGTAATGTTTTGTTGAACTTGCATACGTCCTCAATACGGTTTTCTAACGCCGTAAGTTTGTCAGCTAGTTTTTTGTTTTCATCTAATAGTTGTTGATAATTAGTATCGTCCATTAGCTATCCTCCTTATATTATAAGTATATCATATAAAAATTGAAAATAAAATAAGTTTCTATAAAAAGTTACAATAAATCGATGTACCTATATAT
>ERZ808278.1198-NODE-1198-length-11821-cov-4.043770_pt1 | contig 11821 bp, 8 predicted proteins | sample MGYA00521239_ERZ808278 | MGnify/ENA primary metagenome ERZ808278 (study PRJEB31516, sample SAMN03275600) | gut metagenome | biome: mammalia-associated habitat; material: feces | host: Papio cynocephalus | place: Kenya | collected 2012-07-17 ... | reverse complement strand
GTTGCCGAGCGACTTGCTCATTTTTTGTCCGTTCACCTTGATAAGGCCGTTATGAACCCAGTATTTAACGAATTGTTTGCCCGTCAAAGCCTCGGTTTGGGCAATTTCGTTCTCGTGGTGGGGGAAAATAAGGTCCCTGCCGCCGCCGTGAATATCGATTTGGTCGCCGAATGCCTTTCTGTTCATTGCCGAACATTCGATATGCCACCCCGGTCTGCCCTTGCCCCAAGGCGAATCCCAGCATATTTCGCCTTCCTTCGCGCTTTTCCAAAGGGCAAAGTCGAGCGGATTTTTCTTTTCGTCGTCGTTTTCGATTCTCACGCCGTTAAGCGCGTCCTCCAAATTCCTGTGGGAAAGTCTTCCGTAAGGAGCAAAGGATTCGACGGAGAAATATACGTCGCCTTTCGGAGTGGGGTAGGCGTGTCCTTTTTCGATAAGTTCCGAAACGAAATCGATGATGATTCCGATATTGTCCGTGGCTTTAAGCCAAATATCGGGTTCGTCGATTTGCATTTCGCGCATAACCTTATCGATTTTTTTAATCATCATTTTCGCATAAGCGTCCGCGGGAATCCCCGCCTCCTTTGCGCGCGCGATGATTTTATCGTCCACGTCGGTGTAATTTCTCGCGTAAGTCACGTCGTAACCTTGTTTAACGAGAAATTTGCGGATAATATCGTAAATCAACGCCTGATAGGCGTGCCCTATATGAGCTTCGCCCGAAACGGTGATTCCGCAGGCGTACATATTGACTTTATTGCCGTTTATCGGTTTGAAATCTTCCTTCGTTCCCGAAAGGGTATTGTAAATTCTCATTGGTTTTTCTCCTTGATTTTATATTCGAGTTCGTCCACGCGCGCCCGAAGCGAGCAAAGCTCTTCCAAAATCGGGTCGCACTTGTCGGGCGTGTTGTCCGGAACTTTTTCGCCCTTGATTTTAACGATTCGTCCCGGGACTCCCACGACGGTGGAATGAGGAGGAACGTCTTTTAAAACGACGCTTCCTGCGCCGATTTTTGAAAATTCGCCAACGGTTATTCCGCCGAGAATTTTTGCTCCGCAAGAGATAACGCAACCCTCTTTTATCACGGGGTGACGGCGTTTTCCCGAGTCCTTGCCCGTTCCGCCGAGCGTTACGCCCTGATATATCAGAACGCCTTTTTCAACGACCGCCGTTTCGCCTATAACGACGCCTGCGCCGTGGTCGATAAACACGCCCGCGGCGATTTTTGCGGCGGGGTGAATTTCGATGCCCGTCAAGAATCTCGCAAATTTACTCATTATGCTTGCGAGAAGTTTCAGATGACAGCGATAGAAAAAATTGGCGACTCTATGCCTCGAAAGAGCCTTTATCCCGGGGTAAGTAAGCCAGATTTCAAATTTCGATTTGGCGGCGGGGTCGCTCTTTTTCGCAAAGTTTATATCCGCGCGGAGAGATTTAAAAAACATTTGGTTTCTCCTAAAAAAATAACGCCTTTTCGTCGCGGGCGAGCGGGGTGAAAATCCGCTTCCGCTAAACGAAAAGACGCGGCCGAATAATTATCGGCAAAACGTGGTTCCACTTTTCTTTAAAGCGCCGCAAATCGCCGCGCTTCCTCATTGCTCCTTTTACGGCGGAGAGCCGAGGGTGATTAGCCCCTCTCGGCCGAGCCTGAACGGCTATTTTGCATCGTTCAAACTTCGGCGCAGCGAAACGCACTTCGCGCTTTTTCGGCAAAGACTCGCACCAACCGTCTTCTCTCTGTATGAACGCACCGGAACGCGTTCGGATAACCGATAAAAAGCGTTACTCTTTTTCGCAAAGATTTATCGTTATATTTCGATTATAATCAAAAAAACTTCGATTGTCAACCGAAAACGCAGGAAAAAGGACTACGCGGCAAATCAAAAATCGTCGCCTTCGTCTTCTTCGTCGTCTTCCTCGTCCTCTTCGTCGTAATCTTCGAAATCGGCGGCGTCGGCTTCGGGGTAGTCGAAATCGTCCTCTTCGTCGTCCTCGGGTTTGTTGTCGTAATAATCGGAATCTTCTTCCTCTTCGTCGTCGAAAAGTTCTTTGGCTTCGTCTTCGCCGAGTTTATCGAGGGAGAGCATTTCTTCGCCGTCCTCAACCTTGTTGCTTATCGCTTCTTTTTCGTCCTCGTCGAGGTAGTTTCTCCATTCCTCGTCGCTATCGGGGTCAACGTCCTGTTCGGGCTCGATTGCCGCCTTATCGTTCTTTTCCTCTCTGCATTCCGCGCACATTTCCTCGCCCGGGTCAATATAGTTTCGTTTGCACACGGGGCAAAGAATCTGGTCGGAATCGTCGTCGTCGCCGAAAGAAGCGAATTTGATTGTCGGGCCGAGTTTAAGTTCGGCTTTGCAAACGTCGCAATATTTTTCGGTTTCGGGCATATAATTGAGGTCGCACCTCGGACATTTTACGTATTTCATATAACGCGCCTCCGCTGTTAATCCGCAAATACGGGTTCATATATTTTTCGTTTTCCGGGCAGGCGATTGCATAGGCTTTGAGCCAATCGGCAATCGCCCGTTTTAAACGTCCCAAAAAACAACGCGGTGTAATTATATCATATTATATGAATTTGTAAACTGTTTTTGAGCGAAAAAATACTTTTTTTTAAATTTTCAAAAAAACGCGTCTTAAATCAAGCTCCTTCGAGCAGCATTTTATCGGCAATAAGCGCGATAAATTCGCCGTTTGTCGGTTTCTCGCCGGAAAGATAGGTCTGAACGCCGAACAAATCGTTGATGTTGTTTATTCTGCCTCTCGCCCAAGCCACTTCGATTGCGTGGCGAATTGCCCTTTCAACCTTGCTCGGGGTGGTGGCGTATCTTTCGCCAATCATAGGGTAGAGTTTTTTCGTTATGTTATTTATAACGTCTGGGTCGCAAACGGCGATTTTAATTCCTTCGCGAAGATAGCCGTAGCCTTTGATGTGAGGAGGAATACCCACGGAAATGAATATTTTGCTGATTCGTTCGTCGAGAGAAGTCGTTTTTGCGGCGCGCATATTGTCGGGTAATTTTTCCCGATTACCATTCAAAAACAGGTCTATAACACGATTAACGAGCGTTTCCGGCGGACAAGGCTTTGCCGCGTAAAAGCTCGCGCCCTTTGAGATGCACGTTTCCACAACTTCTTCGCTGGATAGCGAACTATACACGATAATCTTGGTTTTCGAGCCGTACGCTTTGAGCCTGTCCAACACACCCAATCCGTCGAGCCCGGAGAGAATGAGGTCGATAACGCAAAATTCCGCGTCGTTTTTCAAAATCAAATCAACGCCTTCTTCGCCGTCGGAAGTCTTCCCGATTACAGTAAATCTGCCGCTTAACTCAAACGCTTTGGCTATTTCGTCCGCTTTAAACGGGTTATCCGCAAGTATAGCAATTCCGTGTTTATCCATTGTCGCATCTCCTTTTTTTTTTCTTTAATTTTAACACAAAAAAAAGTAAAATTAAATCGAATGAACGGTGTTATTTGTCAGGAAAATGGGTAATATCGTCGAAAAACGGCGAAAGCGGAATTTCTTGCGAATTTTGTAAGAGGAGTTTTGTTTGTGGGGATATATAGCGGCGGCGAGGAACGTTTCGTTCCTCGCCGCCGCTATTAAAATTATAAAGCTATTTCGTTATCGTTATGAATTTATCTCGATTTTTTATCTTGCTTTTTATCTTGCTTTTTATCTTGCAACTCCGCGGGGAGTGAAAACGTAAACGTCCTTCGTGAGTTCGCCCATATTTCCGTCGATGGCGTAAATCGCGCCGGACATTAAATCCATAACCCTTTGTGCCGTTTGCGAACTCACCGCCGAAACGTCAACGATAACGGGTTCGCCGAGGAGCAATTTATCGATAATCGCCGCAACGTCGTCAAAAGATTTAGGGCAGCATTTTTCGATTGAACCGCTTCCCGAATAGTCGTTTACTTTCGTTTGCGTAGGGCGATTGCCCGTTTCTTCGCGGCTTTTTTGCTTTTTTCGATTGCTTTTCGTAACAAAATCAAATAATCCCATAAGCGTTTTATCCTGTTTACAAGTTTTATCTTAATTATAACCGTTTTTAAATATTTTTCGTCGTAATTTCCCTTTCGCCGAAAATCGCTCTTCCGAGCCTAATCATATTCGAGCCGTGCTTTATCGCGATTTTATAGTCTCCGCTCATACCCATAGAAAGAGTTTCCACGCTTTGCGTTTTCAAACGGATTTCATCGTAAAACGCTCTCACTTTTTCGCAAAGTTCGGCTGTTTCCGCTTCGCTTTTGCCTGCGGGAAGCATTGTCATAACGCCGGTTAGTTTTATGTGTTTTAGTTCGATAATCGACTTATAGAGGGCTTTTGCCGCAGTGATTGAAGCTCCGGTTTTGGTTTCTTCGTCGCCCGCGTTGACTTCGATAAACACTTTTTGGCAAACGTTTAAAGCCGAAGCTTTTTCGTCTATCGCAGCCGCGAGGTCCGAAGAGGAAACCGAATCGATGACGTCGGCTTTTCCGACGACGTATTTAAGCTTGTTTTTTTGCAAGGTGCCGATGAAATGCTTTTCGCAAGGAAGGTAGAATGCGAACTTGTCGCGGAATTCCTGCGCGTGGTTTTCGCCGATAAACCGCAGGCCGCAACTTATCGCTTCGTTCACCCTTTCCGCAGCGACGAATTTGGTTGCGCCGAGAAGCCGAATCGGTTCGTTTCGGTCGTTACCGAGGGAAATTTCGGAAAATATCGAGTTTAAATTTTTTTCTATATCGCTCAATTTTCTCCTCCGAAAAAGCCCGAATTTCAACGAACCGCAACGAACGCTCATAAGCGAACGCCCGAATATAAAACCCGAATTTCAACGAACCGCAACGAACGCCCAAAAACGAACGCCGGAATATAAAATCCGTTATAAAATTCGAATTGCGACTAAAACCCGAAATAAAACAAAAGCCGCCCGCCTACGAAAACCGAACCCCGATAAACCCTCGCGGTTCAAATCTCGTTCGGCGCAACCGCAACGAAAATTGCGGTTAAGCGGCTTTAACGTCTTTTTTACTGCGCAGTTCCCTTTGACAAGCCGAACCGAAGCGTTAATGCGGCAGGTCGCTCCGTCAAAGCAACCTTATGGCACACGCAATCGACCGTTTAGCGCTGCTATATCCCTATCCTGACGCGGTTCGCGGCTTTGCGTTGCATAAGACCTTGACATCGTCACGCCTTACCTCACGCAGCCAACCATACGACGAGCCGAGGGGAACGTTCAGCCTTGCTGTAGCGGATTGCAAGTTCAGGGCACCGCTATCTCCCCGCTCAGCGCAGTGTAATCATTTTAACCCAAATCGAAAAAAAACGCAAGGGAAAAAGGGGCGCAAATAAAAAAATAATTGTCGAAACTTTCGGGAAAAAGACTAAACGCTTCAAATCCCTTTACTTTATATTTAATTTTTGCTATTATATAGTATATTTCGACGTCGGCGCGGTTTGCGCTTCGGTTCGCTACATTGCATTGCGGTTAGGTTCGCGAACTTGCGCTTTGGTTTTAACCTGATTTTGCGGTTCGGTTTGTCGCCGCGCGGACGGAGAAAGACGAAAACAAGACAAAATAACGCGAAAAACGGAAAGACAGACGAAACGGTTTCGCGTATGCGGAGGAGTTATGTACAAAAAAGTTGACGCGTCGCTCAATTTTTTAAAGAGAGAGCAGGAAGTTCTCGATTTCTGGAATAAGAACGACGTTTTCGAGCAAAGCATCAAAAACAACGAAGGTCATCAGGAATTCACTTTTTACGACGGGCCGCCCACGGCCAACGGAAAACCGCATATCGGCCACGTTCTGACGCGCGTTATGAAGGATATAATCCCGAGATACCAGACGATGAAAGGCAAGCACGTTTTAAGAAAAGCGGGCTGGGATACTCACGGGCTTCCCGTGGAGCTCGAAATCGAGAAAAAACTCGGGCTGGACGGCAAGCAGGACATTGAAAAATACGGCATCGAGCCGTTCATAAAGGAATGTAAACAATCGGTTTGGAAATACACCGACGAATGGAAAAAGATGAGCGACCGCCTCGGATACTGGGTTGATATGGAGCATCCTTACGTCACCTATCACGACGATTATATCGAATCCGTCTGGTGGGCTCTTAAAACCATTTCCGAAAAAGGATTGCTTTATAAGGGGCATAAAATCGTTCCCTATTGTCCGCGTTGCGGAACGGCGCTTTCCTCGCACGAGGTGGCGCAGGGCTATAAGGACGTCAAGGAAAAATCCGTTTACGTCAAGTTTAAAATAAAGGGCAGGGATAACGCTTATTTCCTCGTCTGGACGACTACGCCCTGGACGCTCCCCTCCAACGTCGCGCTTTGTATGAACGCGGAATACGATTACGTCGAAATTAAAGTCGGCGACGAATATTACGTTCTTGCGGAGGCTCTCGTGCCGTCGCTTTTCGAGGATTACGAAATCGTTTCCAAAAAGAAAGGTAAGGATTACGAAAACGTCGAATACGAGCCTATGTTCCCTTACGCCGTAGGTACGTTCAAACAAAAGGCGTTTTACGTCACGAACGACGCTTACGTCACTCTCACCGACGGTACGGGAATCGTTCATATCGCGCCCGCATTCGGCGAGGACGACGCTAACGTCGGCAGAAAATACGACCTTCCCTTCGTTCAGATGGTAAACGACCGCGGCAGATTCGTAGACGCCGTAGAGCCGTATAAAGGAATGTTCGTAAAAGACGCGGACAAGCTTATAATCAAAGACCTTAAAGAAAGCGGAAAACTTTTCAAAGACGTGCTTTTCGAGCATAGCTATCCGTTCTGTTGGAGATGCAACACGCCGCTTCTGTATTACGCAAGGTCGAGTTGGTTCATCAAAACCACGGCAATAAAGGAGCAACTCATCGCTTCAAACAAAACCGTGAACTGGATGCCCGAAACGATAGGTACGGGCAGAATGGGCAACTTCCTCGAAAACGTCATCGACTGGGGACTTTCCCGCGAGAGATACTGGGGAACTCCGCTTCCCATCTGGGTTTGCGAAGACTGCGGCGAAATTCACGTTATGGGCTCGAAAAAAGAGCTTAAAGAGACGTGCGGAATCGAAGGCGATATAGAACTTCACCGCCCGTATATCGACGCGCCCACCTGCAAATGCGGCAAGTGCGGAGGAAAGATGAAGAGGGTTAAGGAAGTTATCGATTGCTGGTTCGATTCCGGCTCGATGCCTTTCGCGCAGTTCCATTATCCGTTTGAAAACAAGGAGCTTTTTGAAAAGCATTTCCCCGCGGACTTCATTTCCGAAGCCGTGGACCAAACGAGAGGTTGGTTCTATACGCTTCTCACAATTTCCACGCTGCTTTTCGGAAAAGCGCCGTTTAAAAACTGCATTGTTTTAGGCCACGTCAACGATAAAAACGGAATAAAAATGTCCAAACATATCGGAAACGTCGTAGACCCGTGGTCGGTTCTCGATAAACAGGGCGCGGATGCCGTGAGATGGTATTTTTACACCGGAAGCGCGCCGTGGCTTCCTTCGAGATTCTCCGCGGAAGCGGTGTCCGAAGGTCAGCGTAAGTTTATGGGTACGCTTTGGAACACTTACGCGTTCTTCGTTCTTTACGCCGATATTGACGGTTACGACCCGTCGAAATACGAGCTTAAAAAATGCAAGCTCACGCTTATGGACAAATGGGCTCTTTCCAAGCTCAACACGCTCGTTAAAACCGTTGACGATGGGCTTGCGGAATACAAGACCTTTGAAACGGCGAGATATATTCAGGATTACGTCGACGAGCTTTCCAACTGGTACGTCCGCCGCGGAAGAGAAAGATATTGGGGCAAGGAGATGACCGAAGACAAGGCGGCGGCTTACACCACGCTTTACACGGTTTTGGTCACTTTGTCCAAGGTTATCGCGCCTTACGTTCCGTTTATGGCGGAAAGTATGTACGGCAACCTCGTTCCGCAGTTCTATAAGGACGCGCCCGTTTCCGTTCACCTTTGTTCTTTCCCCGTTTGCGACGAAAGTTTCGTGGACGCGGAACTCGAAAAAGGAATGGAGGACGTGCTCGAAATAGTCGCGCTCGGCAGAGCCGCTCGTAACGGCAGTAACATAAAGAACCGTCAGCCGCTTAAAAAACTGTACATCGCAACCGACAGGAAGGTAAACCTTTCCGAAGGACTTTTGAATATCGCCAAGGACGAATTGAATATCAAGGAGTTCGAGATTCTTCACGACGCTTCCGGATTCGTTTCGTATAAGATTAAACCGCAGCTTAAAACGCTCGGCCCGAAATACGGAAAAGCTCTCGGCGCGATAAGGAATTTCCTTGAAACTTGCAACGCAAACGAGGTCGTTTCGGCCGTTAAAGCGGGGAAAACTTATTCCGTGGAACTCGGCGGCGTTAACGTCGATTTCACGCTCGACGATTTGCTTATTTCTTCCGAGCCTGCCGAAGGCTTCGTTTCTGAAAGTTCGGACGGCCTTACCGTCGTTTTGGACGTTCATATAACCGAAGAACTTATGCTCGAAGGCGCGGTCAGGGAACTCGTTTCGAGAATTCAGAATATGAGAAAGGAAGCCGGCTTCGAGGTTACGGACAGGATTATTCTCGGATTTAAAGCCGAGGGAATTTCGGGAAGAGTGCTTCGCGAAAAAGCCGACGAAATCAAAGCGGACGTTCTGGCCGAAGAGATAACCGAAACTCCGGACGGATTCGTTAAGGATTTCGACATCAACGGAGAGAGCGTTACGCTCGGCGTTAAGAAAATATGAAAATAGCCGACAAGTGGATTGATTATTCCATATTAGCCACCGGCGACGGAATGAAACTCGAACGTTGGGGCGGGGTTTATCTTCTCCGCCCGGACCCGCAGGTGATATGGCCGCCAAAATCGGATATGTCCGCCTATATGTCGCTTAACGCCGTTTATCACCGCAGCGAGAACGGCGGCGGAGGCTGGAAAATCATCAAAAAAATGCCGCTGGAATGGACGGTTAGTTACGGGGAATTGAAGTTTTTGGTTAAACCTATGGGCTTCAAGCACACGGGGCTTTTCCCCGAGCAAGCCGTGAACTGGGACAAAATGGCGGAGCTTATCCGCGGCGCGGGAAGGCCCGTAAGCGTGCTTAATCTTTTTGCTTACACGGGCGGGGCTACGGTTGCCTGCCTTGCGGCGGGCGCGAGCGTTTGCCACGTTGACGCGAGCAAGGGAATGGTTGAAAGAGCGGGCGAAAACGTAAGGCTTTCGCGGCTTGCGGATAAACCCGTGAGATTTATCGTGGACGATTGCAAAAAATTCGTTCAAAGGGAAATCCGCCGCGGAAGAAAATACGACGCGATTATAATGGACCCGCCGAGTTACGGAAGAGGTCCGAACGGCGAAACGTGGAAAATCGAAAGCGAACTTTATCCGCTCGTGGAACTTTGTTCGGAGGTTTTAACCGAAAATCCGCTGTTCTTTCTGATAAACAGTTACACCACCGGGCTTCAACCTATGGTGCTGAAAAACATACTTAAACTTACCGTCGGAAGTAAGTTTTCGGGAGAAGTGGACGCTTACGAGGTCGGCATCAAAACCGAAGAGGGGATAGACCTTCCTTGCGGCGCGAGCGGGCTTTTTATCGGGGAAAAGTGATTTTTTAAGCTTAAAGTCGATTTTTCTCGAATAGAATTTAATTAAATTCGAGCCGATTTTTCTCGAATAGAATTTAAATAAATTCGAGCCGATTTTCCCGAGCCGATTTTATAAAAACGAGTTTTAGCTGAATTTTTAAGGAGTGATATATGGCTGAACAGATGCAAAAAGACGACCTTATCGTTTTATATGAAGACAATCACGTTATCGTCGTTTTAAAACCGCAAAACGTTCCCTCTTGCGAGGACGAAACGAAAGATAAAGATATGCTCACGGTGATAAAGGAGCATATCAAGGAAAAGGAGAATAAGCAGGGCAACGTTTACGTCGGGCTTGTCCACAGGCTCGACCGTCCTACGGGCGGAGTTATGGTTTACGCCAAAAGCTCGAAGGCGGCGGCAAGGCTTTCCGAGCAAATGCAAACCGGCGATTTTGAAAAGAAATACGCCGCGGTGCTTGCGGGAACGCTTAAAAATAAGCGTGCAACCCTCACGAACTATCTCAAAAAGAACCCAATAAACAATATGGTTTACGTTTGCCCGCCCGTAACCGAGGGCGCGAAATTTGCGGAACTCGAATATAACGTACTAGAAGAGAAAAACGACCTTACGCTCGCGCTTATCAAACTTCACACGGGAAGAAGTCATCAGATAAGGGTGCAAATGGCCAATATCGGCGCGCCCGTTTACGGCGATATGCGTTACGGCGGAGAAAAAGCCAAAAAGGGCAGGCTTGCTCTTTGGGCGGTTTCGCTTTCTTTCACTCACCCCGTGTCGAAGGAAAGGTTGTGTTTCAAAATTCAGCCGCCGGCGGATTTAATTCCGTGGAAATATTTCGACACCGAAAAAACGGTTTCTATGGAACTTTAATCGGGATTTTTAACGAAAAAAAACGATTTTATAAAGCCGTAAACACGGTTTTGGTAAAACCCTTAAAAAATTCAATAAAAAGGAGTTGTAATTGATGAAAAGAAGTCTTTTTAAGACAATATCACTCATCGTCGTTGTCGTTTTCGTGCTTTCGCTTTGTTCTTGTTCCAAGTTAAATTTTACGGAAGAACTCGATATGATTGCCCCGGACGTCAATTACGGTTTTTCGATTTATAACAACAGGTTTTTGGTTATCGACGGAGCTCATTATAAACTCTACGACCTCGCTTACGACACCGTACAGAAAAAAGACTCGTGGTCGAGCGTTTACGGGGTGAGGTTTATCGACGGGGATTTGTATTATTTCTATGATTATTCCACCGGAAAGGCTTCTTCAAATAAAGAAACGCCTATATGGCATTCCTACGTCGCTTTGCTCAAAACCAATCTTTTAACGGCCGAAACGGAACAGATTTACGCTTTGGAAGACGTTTATGCGTCAACCCCAACGACTCCCGATTTGCGTTCCGGCAAGGTGGAAGAAGACGTGCTTGCGTTAGTTTACAACGGAGCAATTTCTCTTTTCAACGTAAAAACGCGCGAAACGCTGCAAACCGTCGATTTTTACGATAAGGATGAGTTTGTGGCCGACGAGAGCAAAAAATTCGACAGAATGGTCAGGAACGAATTTAACGATTTTTATTATTTCTCGGACGACGTTTTAAAATATGCGGAGTATAATACGGAAAGCAAAAGGTACGTCGTGCATAACTTCGCCATCAACAACAAACCGCTTTACTACGGCAGCGTTGAAAACGTTAACAGGGTTGAGAATTACGTTTACACTTATAAATATATCGGCGGAAAAACGGGAACCGAGTATTACGACTGTTACGACCTTACCACCGGGAACGCAATGGACTACGACTTTATGATGGGCCTCGTTCAAAAACAAAAGGAACAGCAATTAACGGGGAAAGAATGGGCGGAGGAACAGACGCGTTTAGAAGAAGAGAAAAGCAAAATTATCGTAAACGATGAAACTTATCGCGTTAAAGTTCGGGGCGACAGGTCGTTGGAAATAAGAAACGAAGCCGGCGAGCTCGTTTTCACGATAGACAACGACTACGCTATGAAGAACAACGAAAAATTCTCGCAGCTTTTCCACGTGTTTCCCTTCTGCAACGGCGGGGAGAACGCGTACGTCACGTTTAAGATTTTTGAAAACAGGTTGTTCGTGTGTTTCAGAATACTGTCTATAATCGAAACGCCCAATTTTATTTTCGAGTTCAATTTTGCGACGAACAATTTAAAATACGTCAATTATATTTACGACGAC
>ERZ808278.1197-NODE-1197-length-11832-cov-23.147746_pt1 | contig 11832 bp, 13 predicted proteins | sample MGYA00521239_ERZ808278 | MGnify/ENA primary metagenome ERZ808278 (study PRJEB31516, sample SAMN03275600) | gut metagenome | biome: mammalia-associated habitat; material: feces | host: Papio cynocephalus | place: Kenya | collected 2012-07-17 ... | reverse complement strand
TCATTCATAAAGTATAGCAAATTCCGGCGAAAAATTTCAGTGCGTTTTACGCACCAAAAAAAATCCACGCAAGGTTTGCTTGCGTGGAGAAAATATACGCGAAATAAGTTATTTTCGTGTGTATTTGTTGTCTTCATCATCAGTGAGCGTTGTACCACTGATTGTGCATTTTCTCGTTTTAACTTTGCTCGAATCAAGAGCTTCGAGCGGACAGTTTGAATTGGTGATTGTTAATGAGTTTGAACCAGAATACATTGCCTTCATCATAAGTTCAACCATTGTTGCCCTATTAACTTGGCTTACAGATGTACAAACTACAGTGCCATCTTTTGTCGGGTCACCTGTATAAGTACCCTTCTCAACATCTAGATCCATAGTAACAGTCATACCGTCATCAGTTTCCTTGCTATATATGTGCATTGCATAGGTGTTATCGCTGTAAAAAGTAATGGTCTCAGTTTCGCCGTCAGAATTTGTTCCAGAGTATGCAGCAAGAGATGGGGCTGAGCCTGAGCCGCCGTCATCATCGTCAGAATCAGAGCAAGATGCGAATCCAAATCCAAGCGCTGCGACCGCCGCAAGCACTGCCAATGCTTTTAAAAATTTCTTCATAAGAAACTCCTTAAAAAATTAATATGGCAGTATTTTACAGGGCAAGGGGAGGGGGAGCGAAAGTGCGTTTTACGCACCGAAAATAAATTACCGTGCACAGCAGGAATTTACTTTGCAGCTTATGCGGAAAACTCGCGCACATTATTTCTCATCTTCAAGCATTTTTTTGACATTCTGCGCCGATGAGCCGTTTCCGCTACCGCCAAAACCGTGAATGTAGATTGCTTTTCTTTTTGCTTCCATAGATTTGCCCTTCACTTTTCTTCTGACTCATATCTTTTACTTTAAAAGACTTTCTTGAATTTTATATTCTTTGCACGGCACCATTCCTGATATGCAAGTAAATCTTCGCCCTGTAAAACCCGATTTCCTGGTCCTAATGCCTGACGGATGCTGAATTTTGGTGAAACTTCAATGCAAATCCTATACTTATTCTTGTATTTTGCATACACGATTGTGCAGTATTTTTTGCGAGCCAGTTCTGTATAACACCAGCCCACGCAATTGTGCATTTCACTTCCGACTGTCCTCAGTTCTGCGGAGCTTTGGGCCACATAAAAGCAATAACGGTCTTCATCTTTTACTTCGACAGTTTCAATCTTTCCGTCACCTGTGCGAATCGTAGTCCTGTTTTCGCCGCATTTATAGGCAAGGTCAAGGTGAGGCTGCTCGATTTCAAATTTTTCATCTTTTTCTTGATTTTCGTCAAACATCCGGGCAGAAAGAGCGTTTGCATTCTGTGCTTGCACAATGTCGGCACGGCGAACTAAAAAATCATGCGTATAATCATTGAATCCTTCGCGAAGCACATCTTTCTTTTCTTTATCACTCAAAGCATCAGCGCAAATCGGATAAGAATTTATTCCATCAATAATGACATTGTCTGGAATCTTTTCGTCAGCAAAAAAATTGAAAGTTCTTTCCAGGCTATTCCAAACTGTTTTTTCGGAAGAAATTGCAAGCATATCCCCGACGAATTTTTTTAGCGAAGGGCGAATGCTGTAAGAAATCTCGCCGTCAGAAAAATTTACCATACAAAACTTGAAAAAAGCATAGCAAAGAGGATTAGCGCTTTTTAAAAGAATATTCAAATCAGAAAATCCCAAATCCTTTACCGCCGCATACGAGATGACACCTTCAGGGAAACTCTGGTACAACTTTCGGACAGATTTTGAAGGCTTTATTCCGAGACTGTGAAACATTTCGTTTTCGGCGGTCGGAGTGTTTCCAGAAGAAAGAGTTGAAAAATCCTTATCATACGGATTTAAAGCCCAGTGATGAGAAATTTTATAGAAATTGATGTTGAACGGACTTAGCATATAACCAATGATAAGACTGAAGCCACGAAATTTTGAAGCAATGGTCGGGACTATGCCAAATTCTTTTTTATACCGATCGCCTAAATCCTTTAAGATTTCTTCCGTGATTTCAGGACAAAGGCCGGCTGCCAAATCTTCGCTCTCAAAAACAGATTTTCCATTTTTGGATAAGACTTTACGCTCAAGATTAAGCTCATAAAAATTTTCGATAAGACGGCGGTTCTGCTTTACGACAGTCTGGGATTTTACAAGAATGAGATAATTATTTTTTGTTTTTGCCACATGATAGCCATAATTAAAGATTGAATTTTCATAAGCAAAAGGTCCTTCATACAAATGTCCGCACTGACTTTTAAGAATATTATTTGAAAAGGCGGCGATATATTCCCAGCGATGGCACGAGCGGCAATATACGCTTTTCTGTTTTAAATTTACTATGGTCGGGAAAAGAGACATCGGCTCACAAGAAATTGGTATGTACTTATTAATTTTTGGACTAAATGCCCAGTAGCTGCACTGTGCTCTCATTTTTTTTCTCCAGATTGTTTAAGATTTCACAGTCATATATATCGATTGCCCAGCCGTCTTTTATAGCCCGCTTGATGTCCGTGTAATGAGCAATCACTTTTTCTGTAGGAATAGGAAGCGTCGTGGTGATTTTAGGAACCGTAACCGTCAGCTCCATTCCTTGCCCTCTCTTCTTTTTTGCACTCAAAGAAAAGTCATACATCTCGCGCATTTCAAGCTCGTTTATTTGCAGATGATGAGATGAAACAACTGATATAATTCCGTACCTGCCGTCAAGATTTCGTATTGTGACTTTCGGCTTTGCATTTTGAACCGTTTGTCTTCTGACTTGTTGATTCCACTTATACTCGCCCGATTCCTTGTACTCAACCAGTTTTTCAAACTCTTCCTCAGAATAAAACAGGTGAGTTACATAATAAAGTTTTTTTTCGATATATCCTTTAACTCCTTCTCCGTTATCACTTCTGCAGCTAAAGGAAATATCATAGCCAAAATGCTGGAATCTGAAATTGAACTCATAAGGCGGTTCTTTGGTCACAAAACGAATCGCATCATTCTGAATATCGATGAAAATCTTTGCGCCATCGTCGAACTGGCCTTCAAGCAAGTCCTCGTCTTTTAGTCCGAAATATTTGAAATCAATTTCGTTTTTTTCATTTCCGAATTTTTCGACAAACCTAAGGAACTGCTCGTGGTTCAAAAACTTTATTTCACAATGAGTTGGATTCATTCTGCGCTCTCCATTTTTAGAAACGCCGGTTTCGTCTCTTTGGGAAACCGGCAAACCCGAATCTCACCGGCAAAAGATAGGCGCCGGATTTAGCATTTTGCGATTCAGCCGCAAAACACAAGAATAATATATGGAAAATTCGCAAGAAGTTCAAAAAAGTGTGAAGAAAGCTGAATTTTTTTTCCAGCTCAGAATGTTCCCTGGTTAAAAAGGAATGTCGTTAGCCTGAATTTCGAGTTTTATGATTTTATGTCATTTTTGCTTTTCATTCTCAAATAAAAACACCGCACCGCTGCGAGCCAAAAAGACTTATAGAGGTGCGGCATTGTATTTTGAGAATATATAAATTGTCTGAGATTTGACAGATTTTAAAGCACAGAAAGCGCGAACAGAACTTGAATTCATACCATCTATTGTTTGCATTTTTTTTCTGTGCTCCTCGTGCAAATTTTTATGAGTACTTACAAGTTACAACACAATTTTAATAAAAAACAGTGCGTTTTACGCACCGAATTTTTTATTTCAGAGGCTAACAAGCTTGTCTTCCCGGCTGTATTCAGCTGCAATATAAAGAATCCATTATCTTTTTTTGACATTCAACGGAAGGCTTTTTCATCTCCAGAAGTTCCGCTTCAAGCTTTTTCTTCGTCTCCGGGCTGACACACCTGAAGATTTTGCTCTGGATTTCATAATCACAAAATGCGATTGCCTGTGCAAGGAAATCAAGGTTTTCCTCGGCGATTTTCTTCACGGTAATATCATCAAGCCAAACAATGTTCTCAAAGTTCCCGGAAAGATAGACTTCCATCGCTGTATGTGCCCGCTGTTCTTTTTGCTCACTGCTCTCTTCGAGTCTGCGCAAGTATTCCGCACGATTTTCATCATCCCGCTTCTCAAAGTCTGACATTAGCTTTGCGCCAAGTTCTTCGCCAATCATTGAGGCAAGTTTCATCGCAAGGACACGAGGATTCGCCCCTTCATAGATTGAATGCACGCCCTCCGCCGCCATCATCAGCGCAAGTTTTTCTTCGTCGCCGCCTAGTTTTTGGGAAGAAGCGATTGCATAGAAGGCGATTTTCTCAATATCGGATATTTCAACACCGTCACAGATGTCCATAAAAAGATTTCGTATAAAATTTCTACCATACAAAGAGATTTTTTGCGGAAAATCCTCTCCCGCAAAATCATTGAAGGCCTGCTCAGTATCCATATCCGCTTGCAAGGAAAGAATTCCTTCACGGCGGGAACGTTCGGCCGTGTTTATCAAAAACCATGCCATGCCAAGCAAAGTCTTTTCGTACTCAGGCTTTGCGGGCGGTAAATTGTAGAAGATTGCCATTTATTCCTCCAAAGATTTTTTCATGTGTTCAAAGGGACGGTTTTATTTATTTTCCCGATAATTGATTTAATGGCATAAAGCACAACAGAAAATTCATCCTTAACAATGATTTAGAAAAAGACAATCGAATCGTTGCCATTCACATCTCTGCGATTGACGATAAAATCTGTAAGTTCTGCGGTCATTTTATCTCCTACTCAAAATTAAAATCTGCCAAAGTGTTTTTTCTTCGAGGATGTCCGGGTCTTCGCTCAAAAATCTTCCGAAATTCTTCCATCGCAGGATCTGTCTCCTGAAATTTAACACGCAATGGCGGTCTGGAAACTTTAGCTGCATCGTTTGCTGTCGTAGAGCCATCTCTTCCTTTGCCGAACACTTTTTTGTGTCCTTCCTCGCTGAACTGAATCGTGCAGTATAAAAATCCACGAATCTCATAAAACCCAAGCTCGTAATTCACAACTTCATCAGGAAAAAGCGCTTGCATAGTTTCAGTATAAAGCCTTTGCACTACATCTTTATCCCATTTTACAAGCATTTCGTCCAAAAGAATGCTGAACTCTTTTAGGAACACGCCAAGTTTTGCCTTACCAGTGCAGAACGGCGGAATGGCTATCGTGCAAAAAGGGTAATCATCTGGCGATAATGTCAGGCTTCTGTCTTCATATTTTCCCTCGTAAAAATTGAAATCAGTTTTAATCGCAGTTTCGCAATCCTCAATGTAAAAATCCGTAAATTGATATATTCCTTCATTATATGGAAACAAGATTCTTCACCTCCTGTAATTGCAAAATTACTCTGTTTTGCCTTCGTTTAGCGGCACGAACACCGTGTGCACTGATTTTTTGTCCTTGGTCATAGTCCTGTACAGGACTCCGCCGAACACTCTGATGACATCGGTATAGGGAGAAGCTGTTTCGTCAGTTCCATAGTTCAATGCCGTTCCGTCATCTAAAAGCTCTACATGGCCAATTCTCTTTTTTTTAAGTTCTTCAAGCTCTTTGTTCATAATTTTTCTTCCGCTCTAATAATATATGGAAAATTTGCAAAAAGTTTAAAAAAAAGGTGATTTTCCCACAATTCGCATAGCAGGTGGTTTATTATAAAAATATTCCGCTTCGCTATTTGGACGATTAAAAAAACTCCTTCGCCAAAAACAAAACTTTTTACAAGCGAAGGAGCGGCTTGCCGCCGATAAACTTCTATGATGTCCGCTAGTTTTTAGAGCGAGCGAATTGCAAGCGCATAGGCATAGCCTGTACTCGAAATGAGTTCAGGCACATAAAAAAAACTTAAAAATTTGATATAATAATATTTTACAAAGAGCAAAGCGGTCGCGAAAGTGCGTTTTACGCACCGAAAATAAAGTAACTAAGTTGCCCGAATAAAGTAACTATATTTCCAAATATAGTCACTTTATTTTAAAATATAGTTACTATATTTACTCAACATAGTGGGTATATTTTTTTAATCTTAAAAACGAAGATTCCGCACAAAAAAAGCGGAGCTTTTACGCTTCGCGTCTTGCTTAACGAGTTCCGAACTAGCCGAAACTCGCACATATTACTTCTCAATTTCTGTGCACTTTAGATGCAAGTCATCCAACTGCTTGCGGACCGCGCCACACCGCTCCCTGCCCTAACATAATCCTTGACCTTGTAACACTTTAGTGTTACATTTTTATTATGAAAGAATACTTAGCCTACAAAGGCAATAAATTCATCGTGGAGTGGTATTTCACAAAGAAGGGTGAAAGCCAGCCGTTAGAGTTTTTTAACACCTTATCCATGACTGAACAACAAAAATTCTTTCATCTATTAAAACGAATTGGAGATTTTGGCTTCATTTCTGATATAACAAAATTCAGAAATGAAGAAGACGGAATATATGCTTTCAAGCCTCAGCCAAACAGATTTTTATCTTTTTTCTTTGAAGGCGGAAAGATAATTATTACAAATGGCTTTGTCAAAAAGAGCCAAAAACTGAAAAAACAGGATAAGGCTTGTGCAATATCTGCACGAGAAGATTATGCTAAACGAGTAAAGGAAAGAAACTATTATGACAAAGACTATGAGTACATTTGACAGAATGATGGAAAATCCAGAATGGAAATCCGGCTTTGAAAAATCCTATGAAGAATTCCTTATCTCAGAATTTATGTGCGAGCAAATGAAAAACGCCGATTTAAGCGTCCGCGAACTTGCGGAGCGTGCTGGCGTTTCCCCTACAACAATCCAGCATCTTCGCACAGGCAAAGCAGAAAATGTAAAGGTAAAAACGCTTATGTCGGTTTTACATGAATTAGGATTCAGTTTGAAGCCAGTTGCAACGCTGCATTGAAGATTGAATCGCGAATCACAAACGGAATTCCTGCAAGCTATTGCAAGTTTGTTATCTTCCGCACAAAAAAAGCGGAGCTTTTACGCTCCGCTTTTGTTTTATAGCATTTTATTTTTCTGGGTCAGAAATCGTGATATGCAAATGCCGCAATCCGCTTCGCGCCTTGCTTACCGAGTTTTCCCTGCGGAAAACTCGCGCATATTATTTCTCAACCTCAGTACATTTTAGATGCAAGTCGTCCAATTGGCTTTGGTCAACTGCGCTTGGACACTCGTCCATAGGAGAAGCCGCCAGATTGTTCTTCGGGAAGGCGATTACCTCGTGGATGCTTTCCTCGTGGCACATGAGCATGATAAGGCGGTCGAGTCCCGGTGCGATTCCTCCGTGCGGCGGCGCGCCGAACTTGAATGCCTGTACCAAGAAGCCGAACGCTTTTTCTGCGCGCTCGCGGCTGTAGCCTACGATTTCAAAAATGCGCTCCTGCAATGCAGGGTCGTTGATACGCATTGAGCCTGAAGCAAGCTCGTAGCCGTTCAAAACAAGGTCGTAAAGGTCGCCTTTTACAGCTCCCGGGTCGCTTTCCAAAGAGTCCCAGTATTTTTTCTGCGGAAGCGTGAACATGTGGTGCTCTGTTTCCCACTTGTTTTCTTCCTCGTTCCATGCAAAGTACGGGAAGTCGATAATCCAGGCAAAGTGGAACTCGTCTTTCGGGTTGTAAAGGTTCAGGTCTTTTCCAAGCTGCTTGCGCACCGCTCCGAGCGCGACGCACGCAGTCTGCCATTTTTCGTCACTCACAAACAGAAGAAGGTCGTTCTTTTCTGCTCCGAGCTTTGAGCAGATTTCCGCTTCTTTTCCGGCAAAGAACTTAGAGATTCCGCCTTCAAATTTTCCTTCCGCGTCAACCTTCATCCAGGCAAGGCCTTTCGCATGGTTGATTTTTGCGACTGCTTCCAAAGCTTCAATGTGCTTTCTTGAATATTTGTCCGCCGCGTTCTTTACAACAAGGGCTTTGAGTCCACTTCTCTTGTGGCGTTCGATGTTCTTGTCTGCGTTTGCGGCTCCTGCCTTGAATGCGTTAAAGTCGCTCAAATCCGCCATAAATGCCGCATCCTGCATCTTCATGTCAAAGCGCAAGTCCGGCTTGTCGCTTCCGTAAAGGTCAAAAGCGTCGTCCCAGCTGATTCTGTCAAAGTGAACTGGAAGTTCGTAGTTCAAGGTTTTCTTGAAAATATGGCGCATAAGCTCTTCGGTTGTCTCAAGAACTTCCTCGCGGTTTGTGAATGACATTTCCATATCAATCTGAGTGAATTCCGGCTGGCGGTCTCCGCGTGCGTCCTCATCGCGGTAGCAGCGCGCAATCTGAAAATACTTGTCAAAGCCCGAAACCATCAGAAGCTGCTTGTAAAGCTGTGGCGACTGCGGCAAGGAATAGAATTTTCCCGGGTGAACACGGCTTGGAACAAGGTAGTCGCGCGCGCCTTCCGGAGTTGATTTAATAAAAGTAGGAGTTTCAATTTCCAAAAATCCCTTTGAAGTCAAGAATTCGCGTGTCGCAAAAGTTACCGCTGAGCGCAAAATAATGTTGTGCTGCATAGGCTCGCGGCGAAGGTCAAGGTAGCGGTATTTTAGGCGCAAATCCTCGTTTGGAAGAACAACTGTTCCGTCCTTCTGGCGAACTTCCTCAATAGAAAAAGGAAGCTCCTGCGATGTTGTGAAGATTTCAATGTCGCTTGCCTCAACTTCAATCTCGCCGGTCGCCATGTCCTTGTTCACGTCTTTTTCCGCGCGGGCCGCAACAATTCCTTCAACAGCGATACAATATTCTGACTTTAATGAAGCGGCGATTTTTTTTACCTCGTCCGAAGCATTGTCGCCGACCATCACCTGTGTGATTCCATAGCGGTCGCGAAGACGGATAAAAACAAGTCCGCCCAAGTCGCGCGTGCGGCTAACCCAGCCGTTCAATACAACTTTCTTGCCAACGTCAGCCTTAGTAAGCTCGCCGCAAGTTACTGTTCTTTTACTGTTTTCCATTATATTATCCATCCTGGTGGCGCAAGAGCCACATTTTTTTGTTCAAAAACAACAAATTTCTTCTATTCTAATGAGATATTCGTTTTTGGGCAATTATAAAGACATACTCTGTTCTTTGTTCAGTTTTTTTTCTATATTCTCAAGTTTTGATTCAATCGTTGTCAGCCGAGGAAACATAATATTCTGCATCATTGCGCAAATCATATTCACTTCTTTTATATTGACGTCTTTTTCGCTTGCAAACAAATCTCCGCAGGAAATGTTCAGTTCCCGACAGATTCTGTCAATCAATGACGCAGAAGCGAATTGAACGCCTGTTTCAATAAATGAAAGATGTTTTTGAGAAATTTCCAGACGCTCTGAAAGTTGCTTTTGTGTTAGTCCAACTCTTTTTCTATGTTTTTTTAAATTCTGAGCAAAGATTTGTGCAACATCAGATTTGTCTGCGTTCATAAGTAAAAATTATGCAGACATTTTTGTTTTTTAGAACTCTTTTAAAAGTAATATTTATTACCTATTAAATTGATTTTCCAAGAATTTATGCTAAAATATTTTTATGAAATCTAAATTAAAATTACTTTTTACAACCTTTTGCGTAATATTAAGTTTTATTATTTCTTCTTGTACAACTATTGATTCTTTACAAGAAGCAATTTCTTCTCTTTTCGAGAGTGAAAATTCCAACATTCAAAATAATGAAACTCAAAAAAATAAAAAAGTCTCTTCAACAATGTATAAAATTCCAGAAGATTACGAAAAAGCTTATTCTTTTAGAACAGATACGCCGCATCCTATGGCAAAGAAAATTCCTACAAACATTGCAAAGTTAAAAACTTCTAATCCGGCAGAATACGTAAATAAATGCTGCGAATTTATAAATTCAAATTCTACAGATGATTTTGAAAAAGTGAAGATTGCACATGACCTCGTTGCTTTAAATGTAAAATATGATGCTAAGAATTTTTGGGCAGGAACAGTTCCGCCTCAAAATTATGAAAATGTTTTAAAAACTGGCTATGCAGTTTGTGAGGGATATTCAAATCTTTTGAAGAAATTTTTGGACACTTTAAATTTTAAAAATTCAAAGGTTTCCGGCTATGCACGCGGAGTCGGCACTTCCCTTATGACAGAAAACAATACGGATTCAAACCATGCATGGAATATGGTAAAAATTGAAAACGCCTATTATTTTATCGATAGCACTTGGGATTCTGGTTACATGAACGGAAAAAATTCGGTTCAAAAATATACAACTGATTGGCTTTTTATAAAACCAGAACATTTTATTTTTACACATCTGCCAGAAAGACAACAACAACAACTTTTAAAAGAACCGGTTTCAAATACCGAGTTTTTAAAACTTGCAGATTTTAGGCCGAAATTTTTTGAAGTCGCTGAAAATTTTATAATTAAAAATGCAGAATTACCCAAGAAAACAAATCAAGTCTTAAATTCGATTCAATTTGAATATGAAACAAAAGCAAACTATTACTTAGATTTTTCAGTAGTTCAGACAGAAAAAAACAAGAGAATTGAAAACGCAACTTTTACCCAAACGAACAGAAATATTTCAAACACCGTAATTCAATTTCCCGAAGCAGGAACTTACCGGATTCAGGTTTTCTATTATAAAAAATCAGGAAATCAAGGCACCAGATGTGCAGAATTTTTTGTGAATGCTCAGGAAGGAAGTCAAATTCGTTATCCTCGAATTTATCAGAATTCTTTTGATGCAAAAGTAATTTGCCCGATTGAAATGCCTTAAAAAAAAGATGAAACCTATCATTTTGAAATTAATTGTCCAAGCAAAAATTTTGCGGCTGTAATCTGCGGCAAGAATTTTTCACAAATGCAGAAAAATGGTGACGGAACATTCTCTTTGGATTTTTCAGTTCCGAAAAATGTCAGCCAACTTAATATAGGCGTTTCGTCCACAAAAGCAGGCTCTTATCAGACTGTCGCGACATACATTTGCAGATAATTTTATTTTTGAAGGGGAAAGTATGAAGTCTTTTTTTATAAAATGTAAAAGTGTTTTTTGCCTCGCTAAAATTAAAACAAAAATGTTCTTTTCTGAGCTCTTTTTTAAGATAAAATTATTTTTCAAAAAAATTATTTCTGCAATTCAAAATTGGTTAACTTCAATTGGCTTAAAACTTCTTGACTTTAGAAAAAAAATCTCCAAAGTTCATAAAAAAACTCAAAACAATTGCAATACAGACGATTTTTCGCAGCCAGAAACAAAATCTAAAACAGAACAAAAAACTTCTGACGAAACAGAGGTTCAAACTCCTTGCAAAAAAACAAAATCATTCAAAAATAAATTATTCGTACGCGGGATTTTTCACTTTTTTGACATTATTTTTGAAGTAATCTTTGCCTGCGGAATTATCTTTTATATCCGTCATGATTTTTTAAATTTTGACCAACTAGAAAATTTTTTTATTAACTTAAACGCTAACACAATAATTATACTAGCTAATTCTTTTTCTCCATTAGAAAATATTTCTGAAACTGCCGTTTTTGTAATTTTTGCACTTATTATTTTTTACCTTTTATTCAAATTCTTTTATTTGCTTTTCTTAGCTAACGGCGCAAATAAAATCGTTGCAATTCTCCTGCTTGCAATTTCTACACTTTGTCTAAGCCTTGTAAACGATAAATTCTTGATTTTTCTTGCGCTTTATATTTTGGTGTTTTTTTCGTTTCAGTTTACCTGCGGTTCTTCTTTTTTAACAATTAAAAGAAAATTTTTTACAGTTGTAATCCTCGATCTTGTCGCTTACTTTGTAATTTTAATAGTTTTTGACAATATTTTTAGAAATTGCATTTTATTTCTTATTAAGAGAATTGCTCTGCCTGTAGGTTTATTTTAATTCCTGCCACAAAACCTAGCCCCGATTGGAACAGCGCCGGAGGCGTTCGGCTTTGCC
>ERZ808278.1195-NODE-1195-length-11838-cov-3.172027_pt1 | contig 11838 bp, 9 predicted proteins | sample MGYA00521239_ERZ808278 | MGnify/ENA primary metagenome ERZ808278 (study PRJEB31516, sample SAMN03275600) | gut metagenome | biome: mammalia-associated habitat; material: feces | host: Papio cynocephalus | place: Kenya | collected 2012-07-17 ... | reverse complement strand
GTTAACGAGGCCGTCAACATTCTCTGCAAGAGAAGCAACGGGAATCATTGCGAAAACCATGATGAGTGCAAGCGCAAGAGAAAGGAACTTACGGGTTTTCATTTCTTTTCCTCCTGAAAAATCTGTGTACGGCACAGCCGAACACGCCGGTTGTTCCGGCGGAGTTTATTATATCATTTTCGGTTGAAATGTCAATATAATGGGGCGAAAAGATGAATAAATATGTTCGGCGGAAATACCGACGGAAGACGGGACTTTACATTGAGGCCCGCAGAAAAAATCAGCACGGAGCCGAAACAAAATACGTCCGCCGGAAAACGCTGCCCGACGGACGTATCGCAATGCAGCCGCATTGTGCCGCATCATTAATTAAAGATTCAATTCGTTATCTTCTGTGTTGACCGTTACAGTCCCATGGCACACCTTGCAATAAGAATTGCATCGGGAAGGCCGACAACGCCGTCGCCGTTCATATCGGCGGCATCAAGGGATGCACCCTCGAGAGTGAGCACTTCGATTGCATGACGCATTACCTGCAATGCGTCCGCAATGGTAATGTTGCCGTCAAGGTTGACATCGCCCATTGCGGGAAGAATGTTGACCGGACAGTTGGTAAGCACTGTCGGAACTTCGTAATCACGGCCGTTGGCGTGATGGTAGATTTCTGCGGAGCGAATGCCGGCATGACTTACGGCAGGCAGTGTGCCTTCCCATGTTTCGGGCATGTCTGCGCTGACGGTAAGAAGATTTCCGGTCATTTCAACGCCCGCTTCACATTCAAAGGATATGTAGTAACCCTGAATCAAGGCGAAACGGTCGACAAAAATAACATCGGCTTCGATTTCGTAATGTCCGCCGGCGGCTTCGATACGCTCAAGAATATCACCGGGGATAACGGTGTGTTCGAGCGATGCCGTAACATCGGGGGTTGTGACGGCGATCGTGCCGCTGTGAACTATCTGTGTGCCGCCGCATGCAACGGGTGCGCAGTCGAAAGAAACTTCAATGCGTTCGCCGATGCGGACATCGTTGGCTGTTGCCGTGATGCCGATAAGACTCAGCTGCGGTTCTTCGGGTTCGCCTGTTCCGGAGAAAGCAACATTGTCAATTTTGACGCAGTCACTGCCGCCGTTGGTCAGTTCGTCCTTAACGTAGCTCCATTCAAAGTGATACAGTCCCGCCTCGGGTGCGGTGAAGGTATAGCTGCTGAATCCGGTCATATTCGTGTCGGCATATTTCTGGTATTCAACACCGTTAACTTTGAAGTAATAGTAGTCGTAATCGGTTTCGCTGCTGTAGAAATAGTCGAACGAAAGCGTGTCGCCCTCCGCCATACGGACGGTTGTGAGCAGCACGGCGGTGGTGTTGCCCATGCCTGCATTGTTGGTTTTTGCAATCAGTCGGTCTCCCTCGGTAACGGGAACAAAGCTGTATTCCGCACTCGTGCCGAATTCAAGGGTGCCGCCCTCAACGTTGACGGCTTCGGCAAGAGTTTCGTCGGGAGTTACGGAAACGGAAACCGTTTCGGTTCCGATAACATTGCCGTTCACGCTGACGGAGCAGGTGATTTCGGTTTCACCGCGGCCCATGCCGGTGATGACGGCTCTGCATCTGCTGCCGGCATAAGGTTCAACGATCGCAACGGACTCGTCCGCACTCGTCCATGTTGTGACATAGTTGTTTGCATTTTCGGGAACAAGGGACATATTGACGTTCACGGTTTGCGCCATTTTGATCTCGGCACTTGAGATGTCAAGGCTGAATCCCGTAAGGTCAACAAGAGGGAAGCTGCCCCAGAGTTTCCATGTGCTGTTGACGGTCTGCGCGCTGTCGGGGTTTGCGGGGAACTCGTCAACGTCGCTCATAACGATGGGGTATGCATCGCCGTAAACGTCGTGTACACCGTGTTCTTCAACCATTTGAGCAAAAGCTTCCGCAACGGTGGCGGGGTTTTCAAAATCCTTCATAAGGTTCCAGAAAGTCTCTTCGTATACATAGTCGCCTGCGAAAGTGACACTCTGAGAATAGCCGTAAACAACACCTGCACCCGCGCGGAGCAGTGCTGCACCGGTGGTGCCCTGGCCGCTGCGCTTCATACCTTCGCAAATGGCCATCCAAACGAGGCAGTTCGCAAGGGGTGCGGGGGTATGGTGTTCAATATAACGGCCGTCGATATATGCGGCGCTGCCGGCATAAACCGCCCAACCGTTGTTGTAATCTTCCTGAGTGATGCCGGAACTTGTTGTCAGGCAGAGATAGGATGACGTGCCGGACTGGGTGCCGTGGCTGTCAAAAAACACAACGCCCTTGTCAACAAAGTTTTCCGCGATTGCGGGACCGGTTGCTGCGGTGCTCTGGATGAGCAGGTAGTCGCCGCCGGTGCAGTCTGCGATGGACTGAGCTTCACGCTTGTACTGATCGGTGAAGCTGCTGTCGTGGCCGTAGTAAGGTGCAATGAGAAATACGTCGGGGGATTGTGCGTCCCTGAGATTTTCGGTTTTGCCGCTGCCTTTGGTAAGAACAACACCTTCTTCAACGGGTGCGCAGTCGGTGTTGAGTTCGTTGCGGAGCCTGTAGTTGTATGCACAATACATGCCGTCAACGGTGAAGTAGAAGCCGTCCTTCGTGAAGTCGGAGAAGCTGTCCTTATCAACGGTGTTGAGGTTCAGTGCAGCGGTGTAAACTGCATTGATGACCTCGGTGCGGCTCATGCCCTGAGCAAGAGCGTCTGCTTCGGCTGCATCGAGCGCTGCCCAAGCGTTGTCGAGTTTGCGCATTGCTGCTGCTTCGCCTGCAATGCCTCCGATGTTTTCCGCAAAAGCGGCAGCGGGAAGAACTGCAAACGCCATGATGAGCGCGAGCAGAACAGCCGTCAGTTTACGAGTTTTCATGTGTTCCTCCTGAGTTTTGCTTTGCGGCGGAAAACGATGAATGTCAACTCTCCGCCGCATATTATATTTTAGCATCTGCCCGCAGAATGTCAAGAAAAAATATCGATATCGGCGAAGGTGATATTCACGTTTAAAAGCTGTTTCAAATTTAAAACCCGTTTTGAATGAATATACCGATTTCGGCTCTTTTCTCATCCGCGTTTCTGTGGTATAATAAAGTGATTTGGAGCAGGTATTGCTCCGCATTTCGGAGGTACAAAAGTGGCACGAAGCATGACAGGGTTCGGTCATGCGGTCGTTTCAAAAGACGGCCGCGAATTGTCGATTGAACTGAAATCGGTCAATCATCGCTTTTTGGATCTTGCGTTCAGAATGCCGCGCTCGCTTGCCTTCCTTGAGGACACGGCGCGGAACACGCTCGGCACGATGCTTGCGCGCGGCCATGTTGACATTTTTGCCAATTACCGCAACACGCGGAGCGATTCAAAAAAAGTTGAAATAAACATGCCGGTGCTCTCGGCGTATATGACCGCTGCCCGGCAGGCGGCGGAGGAACTCGGCATTGAAAACGATCTGACACTGTCGCGTGCGCTGAGGCTTACGGACATCGTTTCCGTGACTGAGGCTGACGACGACAGGCCCGCACTTGAGGAGCTTATGAAAGATGCTTTGACCCGCGCCGCAGACGAGCTTATCGCAATGCGTATGCGTGAGGGTGAAAGGCTTTCATCCGACATAAAAATACGACTCGGCGTGATTGCGGGTATTCGCGAAAAAATCTCGGAACGCGCCCCGCTTGTCGTTGAAGAACAGCGAAAAAAGCTTAACGAACGCATTGAAAGCCTGCTCTCCGAAACGGAAATCGACAGGGCGCGCCTTGCAACCGAGATTGCGCTGTTCGCGGATAAAGTCAGCATCGATGAGGAGCTTGTCCGTCTTTCGAGCCATATTGCCGCGGCAGGCGAACTGATTGAAAACAGCGGCTCTGTCGGCAGAAAACTGGATTTCATCGTTCAGGAGATGAATCGCGAGTTCAACACCATCGGTTCAAAAGCGAACGATAAAACAATTGCGTCTCTTGTTATCGACGGCAAAGCCGAGCTTGAGAAGATGCGCGAACAGGTGCAGAACTTCGAATAAACCTAAAGCCGAATTTCGGCATTCGTTCCGCAATTCGGCAACAGTGCTGTGTGCGGTTCACACAAGGGCATCAAAAGAAATAAAGAGGGTACAAACACTATGATGAAAAAACGCGGCCTGCTGATCGTCATTTCCGGCCCTTCCGGCGTCGGCAAAGGCACTGTTGCAAACAGATTGCTTGAAAAACACGACAACATCTGCTTCTCCGTTTCCGCAACGACCCGCGCAATGCGTGAGGGTGAGGCGGAAGGCGTGAACTATTTTTACAAAACAACCGAGGAATTCGATACAATGATAGAACAGGGAGAATTCCTTGAATACATGCGTGTGTTCGGCAAAAATTACTACGGCACGCCGAGAAGCTACGTTGAATCAAAGCGCAGCGAAGGCATAAGCGTTTTGCTCGATATCGATGTCAAAGGCGCAATGCACGTTAAAAACAATTGCCCCGACGCAGTAACGATTTTCATTGCACCCCCTTCACTGGCGGAGCTGCACAGGCGGCTTGTGGGCAGAGGGACGGAGACTCCCGAAGCGGTTGCCCGAAGGTTTGAAGAGGCAAGAACGGAACTTGAATACATTCCGAAATACGACTATGTTGTTGTGAACGATGAAATTGAGTCGGCCGTTCAACACATCGAATGCATACTCAATGCCGTCAGATGCACTCCCGAATATAACCGCGAGCTTTTGCCCGCGCTGCTCGGCGAAACTTTCTCCGAATGACGAACGGTGCAGCAGAGGGCAGGCCGAATAATAATCGCATAATAGTTTTAAATTGAGCGTTAAATTTATTGAATACTTACTGTTGGAGGTAACATAATGAGTCACCAAATGAACCATCCGCCGGTTGTTGAACTGGAAAACATCGCGGGCTGTCGCTATATGCTTGTAACAGCCGTTGCAAAGCGCGCAAGGCAGCTGCTTGTTTCAAAGGAAGAATCATCCGACAAAAAGCCTGTTGCAAAGGCGGTTGACGAACTGTACAACGGCGAACTCTGCGTCAGGTATCCTGCCGAATACTATCAGACTTCCGAAAAATAATCCGTTACTGCGGAACATTCAAATCAAGCTTTATATGTTATGCGCCGAAAGGCGGGGGTGAACAGCATGTTTGCAAGGGTAATAGTTGATATTTCAAATGCCAATGTAAACAGGCTGTTTACTTATGCCGTTCCGGAAGAAATCAGTCTGTGCGAAGGGCAGCGCGTTATCGTTCCGTTCGGGCGGGGGAACCGACCGATTGAGGGCTTTGTGCTTGAACTTATCGATGAACCGGGAACGGAGCGTGAGCTTAAATCCATCGTGCGAACGATTGAGCCGTACTCGGCGCTGCTGCCCGATCAGCTCAAACTTGCGGATTGGATGTGCAAAGCGTACCATTGCACAACCGCCGATGCACTTCGGGTCATGATTCCCGCCGCGCTGCGCGGTTCGAAAGTTAAAGAAAAAAAAGTGCGCACTCTGCACATTGCCGACAATCTCGACATTGATGCCGTGCGCGCTTCAATGCTGAAAAAAGACGGAACGCCGCGCGCGCCGAAGCAGTTTGAAGTCTTTTCTCTGCTTTTATCGGGCAGAGCGGAGCTTTCCGCAAGCGATATAAATGCGTTCGTGCCCGGTGCGGGTGCAGCTGTTGCCGCACTTGTTAAAAAGGGCATTCTTGTTGAACAAGGGCGCGAAACCTATCGAAATCCTTTTGCAAATCGGAATATTCAACCGACGGAACCGCTGCCGCTTCTTCCGGCGCAGCAAAACGCACTTGAAAAAATCAAATCCGCCGATGCCGGAAGCTGTCTGCTTCTTCACGGTGTCACGGGGAGCGGAAAGACCGAAGTTTATATGCAGGCAATTGCGAACGTGCTTGAAAACGGCGGCGGCGCAATTGTTCTTGTCCCGGAAATATCCCTGACTCCGCAGACAACGGACAGGTTCAGAAGCCGATTCGGGAACAATGTTGCCGTTCTGCACAGTCATTTGAGCGACGGTGAGCGCTATGATGAATGGCGGCGGATACGCTTCGGCAAGGCAAGGGTCGTTGTCGGCGCAAGGTCAGCAGTTTTTGCGCCGGTGGAAAATCTGCGTATTATTATAATCGACGAAGAACATGAAACAAGTTATTATTCCGAATTAACTCCAAAGTATTCCGCGGCCGAGGTTGCGCTGCGTCGGGTTAAACTCTGCGGTGCAAAACTTGTTCTCGGCAGTGCGACTCCGTCGCTCACAACATATTATCGTGCAAAGCGGGGCAGGTACATACTGCTTGAAATGCCGGACAGAATAAACGGCGTGCCGATGCCGAAAGTTGATGTTGTTGACATGCGTGAGGAGTTTTTGGGCGGAAACAACAGCATTTTTTCGGGCTTGATGATAAAACGGCTGAAAGAATGCCTTGAGAAACACGAACAGGCGATTCTGTTTCTCAATAGGCGCGGGTATTCATCCCATGCCGAATGCCGCGCGTGCGGATTTGTGTTCACCTGCCCGAACTGCGACGTTGCATTGACCTATCACAGGTTTGATGAGTCACTCCGCTGCCACTATTGCGGGGCGAATTATAAAATGCCGAAAACCTGTCCTTCCTGCGGCAGGGAGTACATCAAATACACGGGAATCGGAACTCAGCAGGTTGAGGAGCAGCTGAAACTTGTGTTTCCGAATGTGCGCTGTTTGAGAATGGATATGGACACAACAAGCGGCAAAACCGCACATCGGGATATCCTTGATGCATTCACGCGGCGCGAGGCTGATGTGCTTATAGGCACGCAAATGGTGGCAAAGGGGCTTGATATTCCGAATGTGACGCTTGTCGGCGTCGTGTTTGCTGATTCAACGCTTTTCCATTCGGATTTTCGCAGCAGCGAACGTACGTTTCAGCTTTTGACTCAGGTCGCGGGGCGTGCCGGCCGTGCCGATAAAGAGGGGCGCGTCGTGATTCAGACTAATGCGCCGGGACACCGCGCAATACGGCTCTGTACGAAGCATGATTATAAAACATTCTATAATCTCGAAATCGGAGATCGGCTGCGGACACTGTTCCCTCCGTTTGCGGTATTCGTGCGGGCGCAATTCGCCTGTGCCGATGAAAATGCGGCGGCGGATGCGGCGGAAAGGTTTGCAAACGGTGTGACAAAAACCATTTTGACTGCGTTAAAACCCGCAAATGCGGAAAATGAGCTTGTGTTCGCACTCGCGGGTGCCGCGCCGATTCGCCGCAGGGAGGGGCTGTTCCGCTATGCGGTTATAATTAAGTTGGTTCGCACCGCAAATACGGCCGCAGCAATCAATGCAATATACGCTTTCAGCGACGGCTGTGCGGATGAATGCTATCGCGGCATTGAAGTCAACCCGCAGGATATGCTTTGACAGAATAACAAACCCGCAGCGGAAAGCGGAAAAAGATACGAACTATGAACGGATTGAATGCATTAAAAATGCGGCAGGAGCCGAAGCGCGGCGCAAAACTTGCCGAAAAACTTAAATGTGAAAAGAGCAGCATACACTATCTCAGCATTTTGAGCGGAAATACGCGGGGACTTGTTTGGACGGACGATCCGACGGCACCGCGGCTTGCGGTCGTATACAGTTATCTTTTGGGCGGATTCCAGATAATGGGAACTCCGCTGCAAACGGCGGAGGAATATGCCGCTTTCCGTATGTTTTTTGAAAACAAAGTATTTCCGTTAGCAAAAGATGAATTCGAACTGAGTGAATTTGCATATTCCGCCGACACGGAAGAGCTTTCGGATATGATGCGCGTTGTTTTTTTCGACAAAGAGCTGTTTGAACAGAAACAGCTTGTTTATCGCACGGCAGAAGAATACAGCGCGGCGGAAATGCCGTTCATTCATGCGGCGGAGGGGCGGCCGATGCGCATTCGACGTGCCTCGGAAAGCTTCCTGCGTGAAAATGCCGAGTTTGCAGGGGCTTATCTTCCCGAAATTCTGGAAAGCTACAAAAGCTTTGCCGGTTTTTTGAAACATGGTTTTGCCTTTTTTGTGCTTGAGGGCGAAAATATCTGCGGAAACATAATTTCAAACGGAGAATACAACGGCTGTTTTATCGTCGGTGCGGATACAAAAACGGAATATCGCAGGCGCGGCATTGCATCGGCGTTGCTGCGCACCGCAATTGAATCTGCACGGGAGCGCGGGAATGAAATAATATGGGAGTGCGCGGAAGAAAACATACCTTCGGTGCGCACTGCCGAAAGCTGCGGAATGCATCGCTGCGGAGAGTTTTTCGTCCGCTGGTTCGAATTCGAACCGAAAACTCCGCAAAATTAATCAAATCGTTTCAACTGCCAGCGAAATTGAATTTTCGAAAACGAACATCGGCGCGGTCGTGAGGACTGCGCTTTTAATATATTTTTAAAAATGAGATTTAATGCTTGACAGGGCATAAATCGGTGGTATAATAATAACAGGAATCATTCCTAAGGAGGCGTGAATGACGAGGCAGCGACAGTTGATTTACAACATTATACAACGGGCGGACGATCACCCGACAGCCGAAATGATTTATGCAAGGGCAAAGGCTGAAATGCCGTCCATTGCATTCGGAACTGTCTATCGAAATCTGAAACTCATGGTCGATGCCGGAGAGATCCTTCACATTCCCGTTGCCGGTGAGCCGGACAGATACGACAAGACCCTTCGCCCGCATGAACACATGCAGTGTATCGAATGCGGCAGGGTTGCCGACTGTGACCCGGGTGACCTGAAATCATATTTCAGCAGCAAAATCGGCGAAGAAATTGTTTCCTACACACTCAACCTTTTCTATATCTGCAATGAATGCAGACAAAAGCGGAAAAGGGAGAAATAATCAAAATCGAGCATAAAATGCTGACCGGCGGCGCGTGCCGCAAAAAATAAAAATCTTTGGAGGATAACAGAATGAAAAAGTTTGTATGTTCAGTATGTGGTTACGTTCATGAGGGCGATTCCGCTCCCGAAGTATGTCCCGTTTGCGGCGCACCCGCAGAAAAGTTCATCGAGCAGTCCGAAACAATGAGCTGGGCAGCAGAGCATGTCGTCGGCGTTGCACAGGGCGCACCCGAGGATATCATGGCGGATCTGCGTGCAAATTTCGCAGGCGAATGCACCGAAGTCGGTATGTACCTTGCAATGGCAAGGGTTGCACACCGCGAAGGTTATCCCGAAATCGGTCTCTATTGGGAAAAAGCAGCCTATGAAGAGGCTGAGCATGCTGCAAAGTTTGCAGAACTTCTCGGCGAAGTTGTAACTTCCAGCACCAAAAAGAACCTTCAAATGCGTGTCGAAGCCGAAAACGGCGCAACCGCAGGCAAGACCGATCTGGCAAAGCGCGCAAAGGCTCTTAACCTTGATGCAATTCACGACACCGTTCATGAAATGGCGCGTGACGAGGCTCGCCACGGCAAAGCTTTCGCAGGCCTTTTGAACAGGTATTTCGGCGAATAAGAATACATTCGGTGATTATCCGAACGGCGGGTAATAACGATATGCTGATTTCGTATTCCGCATGATAAAACTCGGCACAGAATAAACATAAAAATATAAATAAGAATATCGCGGCCTCGTTTACGGAAGCCGCGATATTTTTGTTTCCTCGTTCTGCTTCAAAACAAGAAATAAAACGTAAAGTGTATTACTTTATTCAGCTCTCAGCGCGGCAACGGGATCTTTCTTTGCCGCAATTCGCGAGGGTATGATGCCCGCAATAAGCGTCAAAACCATGCTTATCAGAACCAGTATTATGCCGGCACGCCACGGAAGGACGGCCGTCAGCGTGTCGATGCCTGTGAGCGACCGAACGATAAGGTTCAGCGGGATGCACAACAGCATTGATGCAATTATTCCGATCGCACCCGCACAGAAACCGATAATCAGCGTTTCGGCATTGAACACGGATGAAATATCGCGTTTTGATGCGCCGATGGAGCGCAGAATACCGATTTCCTTCGTGCGTTCAAGCACTGAGATATAGGTAATTATGCCTATCATAATTGAGGATACAACAAGAGATATCGCAACAAATGCGATAAGTCCGTATGAAACCGCATCGATCATTGTTGTAACTCCGGACATAAGCAGCGCAACATAATCGGTGTACTCAATAACCTTATCCTCGTCCGCATTCCGGTTATATTCCGCAATGTTGTCGGCGATGGCCTCCTTATCCTCAAATGTTGCAGCATACAAATTAACGGTTTTCGGCGAATCGGGATCGACCGCACCGAGTTTTTCAAGTGTTTCGTCAAGCGTTGTTCCGGAAACCTTTGACGGCATGAATTTATCATAGTATTCCGCAAGCTTTTCAACATGCGTGTCGTTTGCAATTGTTTTATCAAAAATATCCGCAACGGCGGCATATCCGGCCGTGCCGAAAAGATCGTTCGGTGCGGAGTGCGCAAAAACAATCTGCATGATTTCGGCCTCGGCTTTGTCGGCATATTTCTTTTTTACGGCGGAGACAAGCTGTTCGCGCATCAAATTCCGAAGCTCTTCATCCGTATAGTCCGAAAGATATTCCTCCGCAGTGGCAACATCAAACCCGTATGTTGCCGCAGCAAGCTGAACCATTGATTCGCGCGTCGGATACATAGCCATATATTCCTCAACGGCTGCATCAAGCTCCGCCTGCTCGGGTTCGGCAATGATTTTTTTGTAGATTTCCGTTTTCTGCATGTCCGTAAGGGAGGCGAAGTAAGCGGTGACTTCTTCTGCCTTTTTGTCCGCCGACAGTTCGGTTTCGGAGTCCAAAGTGAAAGGGAGTCCGGTCAAAACGTCAAGGTTCGCATTTTCCGGAGATTTCTGTTCGCGCACAATTTCACTTTCGTTCGTTTTCTGAATTATGTAGTCGGAAAGGGCGGAAGTGTAGCCGAAAACTCCGTTCACTGAAGCCGCCGTGTTGTCATTCGGACGAATGATTCCGGCAAGCCGCAAATCAAGTCCGTTTTTGATAACAAGCTCCATTGCGGCGGCGTCATCACCGATATATTTCCATGAACCGCCTTTCCCGTCGGCTGAATACGATTTTGAATAATAATCGGAATTCAATATCAGCTTGAATTCGGTGCCGATAAGCTCTTCGAACTTTGCGGAGCGTGTATCCGTCACAATTTCCTCGCCGTTAAGAACGGAATTAAAAATCTTTGTGATTTCGGCAGTGTCCATAAGCCCGAGCGCATAGAAAGCAACATCGGATATTTCGTTGTTTTTATCAATAACAAGCACAATATCGGTTGCACTCTTCGGCCACTCGCCCGCAACAAGCTCATATTGATTCAAAACAAGCTCGGAAACGAGCGCGCCGTCTGCTCCGGAAAGGATTTCGTCCCAAAGATTCATGTTCCCCATTCGGGATGTCATCATGTTCATCATGCTGACGCCCTTGTCACCTTCGGATGTTTCATCATCGGCAAACAATGCGGAGGTCATATCCGTACTGTGATATTTCCCGTCCGTGCCGATGACATACGCATTGACGGTAAGCCCGTAGCCGTACCGCACTGAGCTTACATATTCTCGAAGATCGGTCTTTGCGGTTGAAGCATCAAGTTCCGAATCAATATACTTTTTAAACGATACAAGGTCATTTACTTCGTCTCCGTTCGAAACGGTTGCGTTCAGCATTTTGTAGAGCCGAGGATCGGAATAAACCGAATCCGCATCACGGTTTTTCAATGTTTCATCGTCCGTCTTTTCGTTTGCTGCCGTCAGCATACTCATGAAATCGTTCGGTTCGCGTTCGACGGTGATCGGGTAGGACGTCAAAGTATCTTTCTGGATTGCATTGACATAGTTCTGAATGCCGGTTGAAG
>ERZ808278.1194-NODE-1194-length-11842-cov-6.461950_pt1 | contig 11842 bp, 5 predicted proteins | sample MGYA00521239_ERZ808278 | MGnify/ENA primary metagenome ERZ808278 (study PRJEB31516, sample SAMN03275600) | gut metagenome | biome: mammalia-associated habitat; material: feces | host: Papio cynocephalus | place: Kenya | collected 2012-07-17 ... | reverse complement strand
GTTTAACTTTACCAGCTTCCCAACCATAACATTTTTGACAAGTACCAGTTGTTGATGCACAAGTCATTGAGCTTCTAACTTTAACTTGTTGTATGGAATCGTCTGCTATTATTTGGTCAGCCTTAGCTTTGGTAATAAAATCTCCAGCTTTAACTATTACTTTACCGTTTTTACCAACAACGTTAGCTGGAACACATCTACCGATTAATGATTTATCAGTTTTAGAAATCATTATTCCTTCTTTTGTTTTACAATCTTTTTCAGTTAATGTTTCTGTTTGGTTAGCAGACCATATTTTTCTTGTTACAGTCCCTGGTTTTGCTGTAGATAAAGCTCTATCTGCCATACCTTTACGAGAGTCAAAACCATGTAAGTAAAACTCTCCTGGAGTTAAACCTTCTATATGAGAAACAAGTATAGGTTCAACGTCTTTATTGTTAATGTCTCTACCAACACCGACTGCTCCACCCATTCTTCTTATAACACCGTAGTCCCCTCTAGCTCCTGATTCAACTAATATATTCACTGGATTATTATCTCCTAAAGCACCCTTCTTTAATTGATTTTCTATATCTTTTTGAAGTTCTTTAGATGCTTTTATTTTTCCAACAGGGTCGTTTTTATAAGTTGTAGCTATATTTTGAGCTTTTTGTTTAATATCATCTCTTAGATTATTCTTAAATGTAAAATCATTTACAGAAACTGATAATCCTGAACGAGTAGCAGCTTCGAATGATACATTTTTTAATTTATTTAAAGCAATAGATACATCTTGTAGTGATAATCCCTTTGCTTTTTTATCTTCATTAATAATATCGTCATATATTTCTCTAAACATAGCACCACATTGTTTTTTACCCATACCTTTAATTTCACCATTTTGTATTTTTGTTATCCATTCTTGGCGATATTGAGTAGGTACTATACCAAAGAATAGGCAAGTACCAACTGTAGCATTTTGAGGCATGCCAGGAATCATACAAGGTTGAGTAATATCTGTTACCTTACCTTCTTTATAGTCTTTCCATAATGATTGCCATGAAGCATAATTTAATGGTTTAGAATTATTTATAGTTGGTCTTTTCTTTGTTAAATAGAAACTTCCAAGTGCCATTTCATGTCTTATTTCAATCATCATACTTCCATTAGATACTGAAATTAAGTTTTTAGAAGGCATCATTAAATCGTAAGCTTCTTGGACAGCTTTATCACTTATAGGAACATGTATAGCCATTTGGTCACCGTCATGGTCTAAGTTGAATCCTGGATTTATAAGTGGATTAGTGTAAATATTTCTTATTGGGCTATCTGCGTTTGCATCGTTTTCTAAAATAACAGGTTTGAAAGCCATTATAGAATATTTATGTAAACTTGGCGCTCTGTTTAAAACAATTGGTCTTTTCTCTGCAACTTTTTTAAGAGCAGTCATAACTTGTGGTTTATCTTCCTTGATCATTTCTCTAGCTTTAGTCATATCTTTGGCTGCACCCATAGCTATCAATTCCTTTGTTACAAAAGGAGAGAATACTTTTTTAGCTATATCGTAAGGAATACCAGCTTCATCTATATCTAAACTAGGGTCAACACCAACAACAGAACGTCCTGAGTAGTCTTGTCTCTTTTTAAGCATTCTACCTCTGACTAAACCTTGTTTTCCTCCTACTGTAGCCATAATGCCTTTAGCTTCTGCATTTCTAGAATCAGGTTCTTCATACCCTTGTACTTGAGAAACCATTTGCCATAACTTAGCATTATTGTCTGCTGCTACATGAGGGTCTTTATCGTCAAAGCCTAATGTTTTTATTTTATCAGCATCTTCAACAAAGTTTCCTAAGTCTCTATATAAATTATTAAGACCTGAATGAACAACCCTATTCTTTCCTTGCTTAATTCTTGCTCTCATATATTCAGGAGGTACAGGTATTACATTTGTAACCAAGTCTGTAGCTTCTAAATTATTATCATCTAAATTTTTAAGAACTCTATATCTTGGATATAATTCTTTTATTTTGGTAGAGTTTTTAGCTGTTTTTAATTCTTTTTCTGTTTCTTTTAATTCTTTTTTAACATCAACTTTTTCTAGATAGTGTTTTATAGCTTCGCCTCCAGCTTTAAACTCTAAGTCTTCGCCTCTATCAAATATAGCAGCCTCTACATCTTTTACTGAAGCTAATTGTCCTTCTTTGAAAGATGTTTTTTTAGGGTCTGTAATGACTACAACATTAGGGTCAGTCATAATTTTATTTATGTCATCAAGTTTTTTAAATGGAGTTAAAGCCATATATGGATTGGATTTTTTCTCTCTACCATTTAGTGCAGGAAGAGGAATAGCTTGAGGCAGTTCTATATAACCCCATTTATTCATTTTTTCTTCATCTGTTTCACCAAATATACTTGGATCATAAAGACCACCTTTTTCAGGTTTTTCTTCTCCATTACCATCTATCCAGTAAGTTCTACCATTTTTAACTTTATTTTCTTTTCCTATCATTTTAAGTATTAGTTCATCTTTAGCAGGAGTAACTTTAAGTGAATCGAAAGCTCTGTTAAAGTCTTTCATTTCTTTTCCATCTTTCATTGGAGTTACTTTAAGCCCTAAAGAAGTTACATTATCTTTTAATACTTTTAATGATTGAGGTTGAGCTGAAATTTTTTCTAATTCTTTTATTTTTGTAGGGTCTTTTGAAGCTAAAGCACTATAAATCAATGCTCTTGTTTTAGCATCGCCAGCACCGTCACCTTTCAAAGTAATTGTTTCAAGCATATTAAATGCTGCACCATGAGAAGATAATGCCCAGTTTTCCATTTCACCGATACTTTGAGGATTACGCTTTTCACCTGCTGAAGTACCGACTTCTTTTTGAGGTTCTAGGTAAGTTCTATTTACTGTACCATCTATACCTGAACGAGCTTGAGCTTTATCATCAACTTTATGTTTAAGTTTCATCATATACATTGTTCCAACTGTTACGGGCTGGTCATATCTTAAAGGTTTGCCGTCAGGACCTTTTTTAGTAGGGTCATATAAGTAAGTTTTACCATCAGGAGTTATTTCTCCTTTTGTAGCTTTACTTAATGCCTCTAATCCTTTAGCTACCTTTTGACTATCTTCACCACTAAAGTTAAAAACTTTAAAAGGTTTACCTGTTTTTTCAGCTAACAAACCAGCATTAACTTCCATTAATTGTCCTAAGTTTTTACGAGAAGGTACTGCAAGTGGAGAATATATTACTTCTAGTGGTTTACCACTACTGTCACAAGGCATTTCATTATCAGGAACTATTTTCGTTATAGTACCTTTATTACCATGTCTACCACATATTTTGTCTCCATCTTTTAACTCTTTAAATGCTTTTATTCTGACAACTACTTTATATCCACCACTTCCGTCAGATTTGATTATAGGGTCGTCCATGACTTGTCCTTTTAAATACGCATCAGAGCTTAAACCTCTAAATACATGGACATAAGTTTCGTGTTCTCCACCTAATAATTTATTTGCAAATTGTTCACTAGCTGAAGCATTAGATAAATCTTTTTTCTTAGCTACGGCAACTAAGATATCTCCAGCTCCAACCATAGCACCTTTTTTAATTATTCCGTTGCTGTCTAATTTTGATAAGTCTGCATTACAGTTAGTTCTTGTCATTAATATCTTTTTAATATCAGGAGTATTAAAGATCCAATCAGGTTTTATATCAAATTCTTCAGTATAAAGTTCTTCAGTTTTAACTCTTTTAGCAAAAGATTTTGATACAACAATACCATCTTCGTAGTTAAATCCTTTATAAGGCATAAAACCAACTCTAGCATTTAAGCCTATAGCAAGTTCACCATTTTTAGTTTGCCAACCATCTGCAAGTAAGTCACCTTTTTTAACTTTATCTCCTGCTTTTACAGTTGGTTCATTGTTTATGTAATTTCCTCCATTAAGAGGGAAATAATTATAAATTTCTTTAGTATGTACTTTACCTTTACTGTCTTTTACTTTTATTTCATTGTCAGAAACTGAAACAACAGTACCAGCTACATCAGATTTAACACAAAAACCTTCTTTATCACCAATTCTTTGTTCAAATGTTTCATTCCTACTTTCATCTGTAGCAACTTGAACCATAGGAGCTTCTCTAGAATCTCTATTAAGAGTTAATGTTTGTTCTTGCATTCTTGAACCCATAAGCATACGGTTACCATCGTTGTGGTTACCAAATGGTATTAGAGTAGAAGATTCTCCAAAGATAGCAGAAGGATTTATATCTAAATAGTCTACTTTGTTTTTAGGTATTTGAACCATAGCCCCCCTATGTCTACCACCTATAGTATCAGCAGTTATAGTAATTTTTTCTTTTTCTCTTTTAACGGATTTAGGGTCATAAAATGCTACATATTTATCGTATTCATCGTCGGGAGATAGTTTTTCAATATCGTTTGTATTTGCTACTCCATTTTTTACTGAATAATATTTAGTATATATAGTACCATTTTTAACTTCTGCATTTTGGGCTAGTTCAAGGCTTAGTCCTATTTTTGATGATTCAGGAGTATTGATTGGGTCTAATCTTGAAACACCTGTAACTTGAAGGTTTCTAGTATTACCACTAGCTGCTCTTTTATTTACTTTCTGTAATACTTTCTTAGCACTACTATTATTATGAAGTGGATTTATTTGTTCAGAGTTTTCAACAACACCACTGGCATCAGAACTAGTTCCTGTCATAAAAGCATTTAGATTTTTTCTACAATTTCCAAACTTTCTCATAACTTTTGGTACTAATTCTTTGTCTGCGTTGTTAAATTTAAGGAATCCTTCTAAACTATCAACTTCTGAATTTATTTTATCTAATATTAAATCATCATTTCCAAGTATTCTTTTGAAACGAAGGTCGTCATTGTTATCTCCTTCTTTTCTGCCGCTAATTGTATCAAAAGTTCTTTGAAGAACTTTAAAGGCTATTTCTTTACTAGATGCGTTTTCATCAACACCTATGTTACTCATGGTGATGTTTTTACCATCTCCAAAGTTATTTAGATTAAATAACCTATCTCTTATTTTATCAGGGCTTTCGCCTGGATCGTTTATAGACGCTTTCATAACTGATGCATATACATCAGATGCTTTAGTCTTTTTCTTACCTTTTGAACTAATTATTGAATTATATATAGATGGGTTGTTTATTGCTTTTTCGATTTCAGAATCTGATAAGCCACAACATTCTCTTAAGAAAGGTATAGCATCTACATTTTTATCTCCATAAGAGCAGTAGAAAGTTCCGTTTTTTGCATTGTAGTTGAAACTTATTGGTGGAATATAAGTACCTATAGCTTTTCTGTTGAAGTTAATATCTGTGCTGATAATACCACTATCTTTTACAACTGTACGGATACAATCTTTTTGCTGCATTATAGAAGTTAGAGTTTTTTCATTACCACCAACGATATAAGTATTACGTTGAGTTTGATATGGTATTTCAAATAGTTTAATTGGTTCAGAAACATCTATTTGAGCGCCTTGACTATTTTTTACAACTATTCTGCCAGTTATAACTCCTGATAAATTCCCATCTCTAGATTTTATTTGTTGCTGTTTAGTAAAGCTTGTAAAATCTTTAGGCGGAATTACTTTAAGTTCTTTAACTTCTATAGTACCACCATCTTTTGTTTTCATAGGGAATTTACTTTGGATAGTAGCCATTGCTGAACTTTCAAATTTTTTAGCATGTTCTAAAGTTTCTTGAGTATTCATCTATTTATCTCCTTTCTAATATTCTCTATAGTCTTCATATTCTAAGTAAATAAATGCCAAACCAAATTTGGCATTTATTTCCTCTTTCTTGTTTATTATAACACAGTTCTTATCATTCAATATTGATTCAAGTCTTTGCTTTTCCATTTCTCCGTCTTCACCAGGAGGAATGGAAAAAAAGTCAACTCTTACTTTCATAACTATCTTCTCCTTCTAGGTGGTTTTTGTTTAGGAAGTGGACGCATGTCTACTTGATTATCTCCTGATGGTTTTATATTTTGAAGTTTTTTGAAAGTATTTATAATCAACTCTTTATCTTTACCATCAAATTGAGCAAGAGCTTGTTCTCTTTGGTCAGATGACATTTGATATAATTGTATTGCTATTTTTTCAGCATCTAAAGGAGATATCGTAGCCACTTGATTATCTTGAGTACCTTGCTGTTCTCGTCTAGCTTTTTCAAGTCTTTTCCTTATTTCATTAAATACTTCTTGTGGAACTTTGTTGTATCTAATGAAATCTTGAAGTTTCTTCATAGCTTCATTAGCTGGCATTTGAACAAGTTGTTTAACTAAAGCATTAATCATATCCTCTACTTCAGGAGGGAATTGTTGTTTACCTTGCTGAGGTTGTTGTTGAGTTTGAGCTTGTTCTTCTTGTTGTCCACCATCTTGTTCTTGAACAGGTTGCCCATTTTCATCAACTGGTCCTTGTTGCATCTGTTGTTGTTGCATTTGCATTTGTTGCTGTTGCATCATTTGCTCTTGTTGTTGTGACATTTGAGCTTGTTGTAATTGCCTATTTTCGTCAGAATTTGTAAAGTCAGCTTGCATTTTTGCTTGGATTCTTTGTAGTTCCATCTGAGCCTTTAATTGTGCAATCTGTATTTTATTTTGACTTTGTATTTTTAATAATTCTATTTCTTCTTCAAGTTGAATTCTTTTTTTAGCTTCTTCTTTTAAACTTTCTCTCGTATTGTCAGGGTCAAATCCCATAACCCTCCAAACAGATTCATCAGGCAATTTTCCTGTTTGGTTTAAAGAAATTATAAGTTGTTTTTGTTGAACGTCATCTTGCATTTTAATTTCAGACATTGATATAGTAGGTATCTTGTCGTCGTCTGCATCAGATGACCATTCATTTCTTTCTTTGGCCATTCCTTTAACTAAGAAATCTTGTAAAAAATCTTTTACTAAAAGTCTATAAGTTGTAAATTGATTTTCCAATATCTTTAAAGATATTGAACTTCCTGACCAGCTCATTCCACCGAATACGAACTCTCTTGGAACACCCATACCAGCTAATATTTCTGCTTGTACTTGTTCTATTTCGGCAGTAAGCATAAGTGCTTTACCTTGACCACCTAAATTTAATACTCCAACAGGTAAAGGTGAAACAACTTTGTAATTAGGGTCTCTACTTGATTTCATTAATTGTTTTGAAAAATCATCAACTACTTTTCCCCAGTTACCAGTAACGTTGACATTGTTAGTTTCTTCAAAATAAAATACTCTAAAAGGAACGATATGTTCTTTGGCTATGGCTTCTTGTGCTTGTCTTAAAGTATTTCTGTATAAAAGAAGTTTCATAACATTTGCGATTACAGGAGGTCCCCAAATAGAATCTCCACCTGAGTCTGTAGGTCTAGCCATATGGAAAATTCTATTTGGATTTAAAACTACTTGTTGATTTTTCTTAACAGCCTCTTTGATCATGTCAGGAATTTTTTCATATTCCCCTTTAGGTTTTTTAGTTTTAACTATCTTCTTAATTCTATTTGGAATTGTCCATTTATATCTTATTTCTTGAGTAGCTTCGTTAACATCTATTGTAACTTTTGAAGGGTCTAATCTGACCATGTTTTTCCACTCTTTAAGTCCAGTGGATTCATTAACTTGCATTTCTCCAAAGATAAAACAGTTTCCGTAAAGCCAGTAGTCTATACCTATACCAACTAGTAATTTATGTATTTTAAGTTGGTTAAAAACAACTCTTTTATATGTTTTTAATTGGTCGGATTCTTCTGTAACAGAAGGGTCTAATAAAGACTTTGATTCGTTATCTTTGTTTTGTTCTTCTTCTTTTTTTGCTTCTTCAGCCATTGCTAGTCTAGCTTCGTTAGATTCCTCTATAAATACCTCTGTTACTGGAAATCCTGCTAGCGCATTGACACCACCAGCTACTAATGGGTCGAATAAATAAAAATATCTGCATAATTTAAATAACTCAGACATTTTTTCAGGAATTTTTGTGTCCATTAAGCTCATATAAGAATTTACATAAGGATCTTGTTGAAGATGACTACCATTAGGCATACTAACTGATGCAAATTTTTCCATAACTGCCTTTTCTTTTTCTTTATTCAAGAAATCTGCCATACTATTCTTTTCCATCTAATCCCCCTCCTATAACTCTAAATTCTTAATTGATGCTTCTGATTCTTCGTCATATTTATCCAAAACCATATCTAAAGATAAATTAATAACTACATTTTGCCTTGATAAATTTAAAACTCTTTCATTTTTTATATTAAAAGAATCTGATACTTGTTCTATAGCTAAATCTATAGCGTCAGAAGTATATTTTCCAGCCTTTCTAACTATGTTTACAACTGAAGCTGTAAAAGGTTGAATAATATTTTGGTATTGACCCTCAATAGGATTCATTGTTTGCCATCTATAATTTAAGTCTCCATTTAAAGTTTGGAAGAATTTTTCTTCCAAATCTGAAGATATTATTTTTCTATTTGGAACGATACATCTACAGTCACTTACAACTAATGCTTTTGTTAAATAAGTCATAACTTCTTCTGTTAGATCATCAAAAATATCGTTGTTAGGTGTAAGTTCGTCGATTATTTGTAGTGCTTTCATCAATTCTACTGCTGTTAAATTATACTCATATTCAGAAAAATCAACTGGTTTGTCATTAACTGTTCTACAAGTTTTTTCAAATATAAAAGCATTTCTAAGACAATCATTATCTCCACAAATATTTTGAAGTGTAAACATTTTGTCTAAAACTATAGGAGGGATTGGTTTGTCTAGATTAAAGTCTAATTCTACTATTTTTATAAATTGTTCAGTATCATAGTTTATCCATTCATTTCCGTATTTTTTATTAAACAAAGCATAGTAAGCTTTAATTGGAACTTTAGAATCTGAGAATAATTCTTTTGCATTAGTAACTACTGAAGCTTGTTTTATCATGCCAACTTTGTTTGCTTGTTTAAAAAATTCTTTCTTGAAAAAATCTACATTTTTACTTTGAAATTTAGTGAAGGCTTCAGGTGTCATATCTAGAGTTTTAAGTTGAGCAATTATATTTCCGTCAACAGTGTAAACAACTCTATTTCCAACAAAACCTATTCTTAGATTTTTATCTATATATTTTTTATCTAGTAATTTTTTTTGTCTATATTCATCTTGTGTAAGTTTTGCAACTTTAAACATTTCATAGTTACCGATTTCTGAGTAATCAAACGGTCTTTCAAGTTGTAAATTAATAGAAGTTTCGATACCTTGAGCTGTCTTTTCTATTAATGTTTGTAATCCATAACTAGCATTTTTATACATATCTTGCATCGCAAGAACTTCCATATTTATATCATATAAAGAAGACGCTTTTTTATTTTGACCAGTTATTTTATTGTTTACGTTATTAAAATTTGTTAATAATTTTCTCGCATTAAAAGATTCAGCGTATTGAGTCTCAAGCATCATTTTATTAATAAATAAATTTTTAAAATAATTTTTATCTTTATTACTAAAAGCTTCTCTCATAATTGAATCCATTTCATCAGTTTCAATTACATCTAAAGTTATTTCGCGTCCTTTGTCATTTAATATGTAAATTACGCTCATAGGACTAAATAAAACTTTTAGATTCTTCGCAATATTTTTAACTTGAGAATAGTAATCTCCTTCTATTGTTGGAAGTTCCATATTTCTAGTCATGTCAGTTTTTGCTTTTTCTTCACCAATAGTTTTACCTAGCTCTCTACCTGTTGCGTAACCCATCAATGTAGATATTGCAGAATTTATTGAAAAAGCTACCTTTTGAAAGTTTAAAGCTTCACTACTAGAGACATCATAATTTTCATCAGTTATATCGAATATATCTCTCATGTTTTCCCCTCCTAACTATATTTTAATATCCCATCTAGGTGTAAATTTACTTTCTGTGTTTTTCGCATAGGATATGTTATTAATGTTAAATCGTCTAATACCTTGTTTATGAAGACAATATCCATATAGGAAATTGCCATCTTTTATTTCATAGGGTTCTATCCTTCTATTTGAAGATTGACCTTTACTATCAGTATACCCTATTTCCACTATCGTTTGTGTTTGAGCGCCTAGCTTAATAACGTCTAAAGTGGACATTCTTTGGTTAGCCATTAGTCATCCCCTCTTTCTATTGTGACTCTTATATTACCTCTTTCAAGTGGTCTAGCAACGTTTTTAGCATATTGTTCAGAGTCGAATCTTTCCATGTTCCCTCTAAGGTTTCTGTTTGTTATCCCTGCTACCATAGCTACAGGAACAGTGTTTACAATACCTCTTACTGCTCTATCTCTTACTTGTGTGCCTAAATCATCAGGTATAAAATCTTTTTTGAATTTTTTACCTGCTTTTTTGAATTTTTCCATTCTGACAGAAGCTTGTTTATTCAATAATTCATCTTCATTTTTAAATTCCAATACAGTTTTGTGAGTATTACCTTTTTGAGTTTTTTTCTTTTGATTTTCTGAACTTTTAGGACTGTCTATTTTTTGCCAATTGTATCTATCTCTATTCATTATACCAAAAGTAGCAGCTGGTGCGGCAGCATAAGCTAAACCTCCAATTGTATCTCCTATTATATTTTGTTTTATAAAATCTTTAGTCTTTCGAGACATAGCTGCTTGTTTTTGCATTTTCTTAGGTTTTCTAGGTTTTACAGGTTTTTGTGTATTGTTGAAATTACGTTGTTTACGTAGTTCATGTTTTGCAGTTTGTCTAACTTCATCTCTGATGATTCTTTCTATTCTTTCTTCAGGAGTATAATAAGTTGTATAATTTGGATCTAGTTTATTATTTTTTCCAAGTAATAATTGGTGAGGTACATTAGTATTCCAATTCTTTCTTACTTCTCTTCTCATTTCAGCATTGTCTTTTCTTCTATAATATTCGTCACCTATTGCGTTCATAGCTAAACTACCACCAGTAACACCAGCACCCATTACACCACTAACTACTAAACCATTTAAAGAATCATCAAAAGTCTTTTTAAAGAAATTATTAAATTCTTTTTTTAGACTCTTTTTAGGTTCTTGTCTTTCTTTAGCTCCGTTTAATATCAATTTATCAAACATTTTATCTCTGTTTTGTTCTATGTATCTGTCAAAATCCATTGGAGTGTTTTTATAAAATTTTTTTGAGTTTTCTTGAAATGCATCATACAAAGCCTTGAAAGCATCTTCTGTAAGATTTACATCCCCTGTTCTTGTCACATATCTTTTATATTCTTCTGCCAATTCTCTATTTTTCATAGCCTTATCAGCAATTTTTTTTGCATTTTTAGATATTTTTGTAGCATTTTTAAGTGGTTTTATTAATGCGGTTCCAACGTTTTTAACAGGTTTAATTAAATCATTAGGTTGCATTTTCCCTCTTGCTATTTGAACTCCAGCAGCTCCTCCTATTGCAAGAGCTGCACCTACTGGTAAAAACTTATAAGCATCTTTTACAAAGCTATTATCATTTTCATCAGCTTGCTTAAAATAAGATGGATAGTTCCCTATTTGTTTATCAAGAGGTCTTTGGTTTGCGTTAAGAGGATTATTAGCACTTAATGGTTTTAAACCATTTTTAAAACCTGTTTTATAGTACTCTTTTGTTTTATTAACAGTATCCCATTCTTTAGCAGCATCTTTTACGCCTCCTGCAATTATAGGCGCATTAAATGCTACATTTAAACCTATTCCTGCTTTTGTTTTCAAAGATAACTTTGCTAACTTTTCTAAGTTTCTTTCTTCCATAAGGTTTCTCCTTTCTTTCTATCAAAAAAGGTTCTCTCATTAATAGAGAGAACCTTTTTCTATTTTATGAGGCTCTA
>ERZ808278.1191-NODE-1191-length-11848-cov-3.356822_pt1 | contig 11848 bp, 7 predicted proteins | sample MGYA00521239_ERZ808278 | MGnify/ENA primary metagenome ERZ808278 (study PRJEB31516, sample SAMN03275600) | gut metagenome | biome: mammalia-associated habitat; material: feces | host: Papio cynocephalus | place: Kenya | collected 2012-07-17 ... | reverse complement strand
GCGGCGACGAATACCAGACCATTTACGGCTGGCGCGGCTCAAAACCCTTCGAGATAATCGACGACTTCAAGAAAAACTACGACCCGCTTATCGTTAATCTCGACAAAAACAGGCGTTCATCGCCCGTCCTTTCGTATGCCGCAACGTACTACCTCAAATCGGCTTTCGGCGACAAAACCGAACTCCCGCCCGCGGACGAAATCAAGAACGAAATCAAGGACGAGAACAAAATCGAAATAGTCGGCTGCAAGGACGCGAAAGACGAAGCGAAATTCGTTTTTGAAAGGGTCGCCGAGTTTCGCGGCGAAGCCTCGGAAATCTGCGTAATGGCGCGTTCCAACAGATATATAGCCGACCTTTACAAGGAGCTTGCGGCGATAAACGCCGCACTCCCTATCGAAAACCGACTTGCGTTTTTCACGGCGGACACTCATTTTCAGTTTTATAAAAAGCCGATCGTAAAGGACGCGCTCGCCTTTTTAAGGCTCATATTAAATCCCGACGACGAAGCTTCGTTTTTGAGAATCGCCCCGAAATGCGTTAAAAGCGTCACTAACGAGATGATCGCGGCTTTGAACGATTATTCCTCCCTGGGGCTTTCCGCAGGACAATTTTTATCGGACGAAACTTATCGTTTTTCCGATTACTACGAGCCCCTTCTGCAAGCATATAACAAAGGCGAAATCGTGGTTTACGACCTCGAAACCACGGGGCTCGACCTCGATAACGACGAGACGATTCAGATTTCCGCCGTTAAAACGGGCAAAAACGGAATAAAAGAAACGTTCAACGAGTTTATTCTCCCCGAAATCGAGATAAAAAGTTCAGCCGTTTCCGTTCACGGTTACGACAAAGAATATATCGCGGCTCACGGCGGCAGAGGTGCCGAAGAGGTTCTGAAAGATTTCTGTGCCTTTGCGAAAGGCTGCGTGCTCATAGGGCACAACAGCTCCTCCTTCGACGATATTATTCTCGAAAGAGAGCTTAAAAAATATGCTCTGCCCGCCGCCTTCCCTTACCTCTACGACACGCTTAAAATCGCCGCGCTTTTAAAGCCGCAGACGGGTGACTATAAGCTCGAAACGCTTTGCAAGGCGTTCGATATAGTAAACGTCCGCGCGCACGACGCCTTTTCGGACGTTTCCGCAACCGAGCAAGTTCTTAAAGTTTTCATAAAAAAATACCTTTCTCCCACCAAACAGGCGAGAAAAACCGTTACCGAAAGATACGCCGACGTTTTCAAAGGCTTTTACGACCTTATATATACAATGAAAGAACTGCTTTTGAAAAACGACGTTCTTTCGCTTATAAAATCGATAGGCGAAACGCTGGGGCTCAGCCGAAACAAAGCGACCGCCGCGGCGGAAAGGGAGTCGCTCAACGATTTATACCGTGCGCTTAAGGGCTATATAGGAAACAACGAGCCGCTCAGCTTCTTGAAGTCGTTTTTGCAGGACGTTTCCCTTTCGGGAAGCCAAATGGACGTTATCGTAAAGAAATTCAACAAAGTTCCGCTCGTCACCGTCCACCAGTCCAAAGGGTGCGAGTTTAAAGAGGTAATACTCGTCGGAATGGGCGAAAACGAATTTCCGTCCTATAAAGCCGTGGAAACGCATAACGAGGACGAGGAAAAACGAGTTTTTTACGTCGCGATAACCCGCGCAAAGGAAAAGCTCGTCATCACCTACCCGAAATACAAAACCTTTTACGACGTGAGCTACCGCCGCGCCCCCTCGCCCTTTTTATCCCTTCTGCCCGCCGACGCGATAAGCGAAATCGAACGGTAAAAATGACATTTTACCCTCGAAAAAAAATTGTAATTTTTTTGTTTTATACGCTTGACATTTACCGCGAACCGTAGTAATATAAAATGCGTTTTTTGAATATAGCTTTTCGGGGCGTTTTTTTAGGAACCAAGTTCGGGTTTCTAAAAAAAAACGCCCTTTTTCATTTTTAAAGACCTCGAAAGGTATATTTACACCCGTTTTTCAGGCAAAACGGAAGAAAAAAATCCTAAAATCGCAAAGGGCAAATTTACGGGCGATGAGGATGAGAGGTATTATGACTAAATACATATTCGTTACGGGCGGAGTCGTTTCAGGGCTCGGCAAAGGCATAGTCGCAGCGTCGCTCGGCAGACTTTTGAAACTGAGAGGCTATAAGGTCGCGGCGCAGAAGCTCGATCCCTATATGAACGTTGACCCCGGCACAATGAACCCCATTCAGCACGGCGAGGTTTACGTCACCGAGGACGGAGCCGAAACAGATCTCGACCTCGGACATTACGAAAGATTTATCGACGAGGATCTTAACAAATACTCCAACCTTACTTCGGGAAAAGTATTTTCCAAAGTTCTCGAAAAGGAAAGAAAGGGCGAATATCTCGGGCAGACCGTCCAGATAATCCCCCACGTTACCAACGAAACCAAACATTTTATAAAGAAAAACGCCGAGGTCACGAAAGCGGACGTGGTTATCACGGAAATCGGCGGAACGATAGGCGATATCGAAAGCGCGCATTTCCTCGAAGCGATAAGACAGTACGCTTCGGACGTAGGCAGAGAGAACTGCCTGTTCATTCACGTTTGTCTCGTCCCTTACGTTTCGGGCTCGGATGAATATAAAACCAAGCCGACCCAGCACAGCGTTAAGGAGCTTCAGTCGCTCGGAATCCACCCCGACGTTATCGTGACCCGTTCCGATTCCGACATCGGCGATGATCTGAGAAAGAAAATCGCGCTTTTTTGCAACGTTAAGCCCGACTGTGTAATTTCGGACATAACGCTCGACTGCTTATATAAAACGCCCGTTATGCTCCACAAAAACGGACTCGACAAGGTTGTTTGCAGAGAACTCAAACTTAAAGGTAAACTCGATTTAACGCCGTGGAAAGAACTCGTCAAGCGTATCGGAAGCAGAAAAAAGCACGTCACGGTCGCGCTCGTCGGGAAATACGTAAAACTTCACGACTCCTATCTTTCGGTCGTCGAAGCTCTTTACTCTGCGGGATACGAAAACGGCTGCTACGTAGACATCGAATGGGTTGACAGCGAAGAGGTTTTCCCCGACACCGCGGAAGAGATTTTCAAAGGCGTGGACGGAATCATCGTTCCCGGCGGCTTCGGCTCGAGAGGCATCGAAGGTATGATAGAGACCTGCCGCTACGCAAGAGAACATAATCTCCCCTACTTCGGAATTTGTCTCGGGATGCAAGTTATGGTTATGGAATTTGCGAGAAACGTCTGCGGGCTCGAAAAAGCTACTTCGGGCGAGTTCGACGAGAACGCAAAATACAAAGTCATCGACCTTATGCCCGACCAGCAGGGAAATATTCCCAAGGGCGGCACTATGAGGCTCGGCGCATACCCCTGCGACATCAAGGAAGGCACGAAGCTTGCCGAATGTTACAAGGCGAAAGCTATTTCCGAACGCCACCGTCACAGATACGAATTTAATAACGATTACCGTCAGACGCTCGAAAACGGCGGACTTGTTTTATCGGGCACCTCGCCCGACGGAAGGATCGTCGAGACCGTTGAGATTGACGGCGACAGGTTTTTCCTGGGCGCGCAGTTCCACCCCGAATTCAAATCGAGACCGAACAGAGCGCATCCCCTTTTCAAAGGATTTATAGCAAGCTGCGTTAAAACGCACGACGAAAACAAATAATACGGAGGACAAAAATGAAAGACACTAAGGTTGAAAAGCTTTTTGCGGAAAACGTCTTTACGGACGTGGAAATGGAAAAGAGATTTCCCAAAGAAGCATACGACATTTACAGAAAACCGATTGACGAAAACGTGCCGCTCGCAAGAACCGCCGCAGACGAAATTGCCAAAGCGATGATGGCGTGGGCAATGGAAAAGGGCGCGACGCACTACACGCACTGGTTCCAGCCTATGACGGGCGTTACCGCAGAAAAGCACGAAGCTTTCATCGAGCCAGACGGAAAAGGCGGCGTGGTCACCAAGTTCTCGGGCAAAATGCTCGTTAAAGGCGAGCCCGACGCTTCGAGCTTCCCCAGCGGCGGACTTCGTTCCACTTTCGAGGCGAGAGGTTACACTGCCTGGGATCCTTCGTCCAAAGCGTTCGTAAGAGACGGCTCGTTATATATCCCCACGATTTTCTGTTCCTACGGCGGCGAATCGCTCGACAAGAAAACCCCGCTTTTGAAAAGTATCGAAGCTTTGAACAAGCAGGTCCTCAGAATTATGCGCCTTTTCGGCGATAAGGACACCAAAAAAATCATCTCTACGGTCGGCGCCGAGCAGGAATATTTCCTTGTGGACAAGGATGTTTACGAAAAAAGGCTCGACCTTTCGACCTGCGGCAGAACGCTTTTCGGCGCGCATCCCCCGAAGGGTCAGGAGCTCGAAGATCATTATTTCGGAAAAATCAAACAGCGCGTCTGGGATTATATGAGCGATCTCGACGAAGAGCTCTGGAAGCTCGGCGTTTATGCGAAAACCAAGCATAACGAGGTTGCGCCCGCTCAGCACGAGCTCGCTTGCGTTTACACTCCGTCCAACGACGCCGTAGACCACAACCAGATAGTTATGTCGGTGATGAAATCGGTTGCAAACCGCCACGGAATGGTTTGCCTGCTCCACGAAAAGCCGTTCGACGGCATCAACGGAAGCGGCAAACACAACAACTGGTCGATGGCGACCGATCGCGGCGAAAACCTTCTCGACCCGACCGACCACCCCGAAAACAACCCCCGATTCCTTCTCTTCCTCGCCGCGGTTATAACGGCTGTTGATAAATATCAGGATCTGCTCCGTATTTCGGTAGCTTCTGCGGGCAACGACCACAGACTCGGAGCAAACGAAGCTCCCCCGGCAATCGTTTCGATGTTTATCGGCGAGGAGCTCGAAAATATTCTCTCCTCCATCGAACGCGGCGCGAAATACAGCGAGATTAAAGCCGAAGTTTTAAAAATCACGAGCGGACTTATTCCAAAGTTCGACAAAGACAAAACCGACAGAAACAGAACCTCTCCGTTCGCATTTACCGGCAATAAATTCGAGTTCCGTATGGTAGGCTCGGATATGTCCGTTTCTGCCGCGAACGTCGTTATAAACACCATCGTTTCCGACGTTTTAAGCGATTTCGCAGATGAACTTTCCTCCGCAAAAGACTTTGACGCGGCAGTGATCGACATCATCAGAAAGAGCTATTCGGCTCATAAACGTATCGTTTTCAACGGAAATAACTATTCAGACGAATGGATTAAAGAAGCCGAAAAACGCGGACTTCTGAATCTTAAAACGACGGTTGACGCGCTCCCCTATTATCTTGAGAAAAAGAATTTCGATTTGTTCGTTCGCCACGGCGTTTTAACCGAAACGGAAGTTAAATCGAGATACGAAATTCAGCTCGATACCTACGTTAAAATCATCGAGGTTGAAGCCAAAACGATGCTCAATATGGCAAGAAGAGAAATTCTCCCCGCGGCGGTCGGTTATTCCGATGAGCTCGCAAACGGGCTCGCGGCGAAAGCTTCCATCGGCTTGGATATTGAAAAAACCGCCGATAAACGACTTATAGACAGGCTTTTGAAACTTAATGACAAACTTTTGAAGGCAATCGAAAAGCTTGAAAAAGACGTTAAAGCTTCCGCAAATAAAAAGGACAGCTTAGAGGTTGCCGAGTATCACAGAGACGTAATTATTCCCGATATGGATAAGTTGAGGGCAATCTCCGACGAGCTCGAAACACTCGTGGACAAGGCATACTGGAGTTTCCCGACCTACACCGAAATTCTTTCCAGCGTTATGTATTAAAATTCGATACATATTAAAATTCAATATAGAATGCAAAAAGCCGCCGAGGCTTAACCTCGGCGGCTTTTTGCGTAAAATGAAAAATGAAATAATGACTGTGTAATTTTATTTTATGCTTTTTTCTTATATTTTTCCATGAACAAACGAAGTCCCGTTTCCAGAACGTCCATCTGACTCTTAAGATAATACTCATCGTCGAACATTGCATAATGAACGCATGCGCGAACGAAAATGAAAATAAGCGGAACAATCGTCGTGTAAGGGATACCGATCTTGGGCTCGAGCTCTTTTGCATAATCGGTGTAACGCTGATTTACGCCCTCATAGAATTTCTTGCCGTACTCGATATACTTCGGATGCGTGTATACCTGATACATAAGACGATATTTCTTGCCGTGCTTTTCCTTAGTCCAATAAGGTACTTCTCTCAAAAATCTTTCGATGTCCTGAGGATCGGTCGGAGCCTTCTCCATAAAGTCGTTCTCGACCTTTTCCATACAATACTCGACAGACTGAATCAGAAGCTCGTCAACGTCGTTAAAGTAATTATAGAAAGCTGCTTTTGAAATACCGCACGCTTTTGCAAGGGCGGCAATACCCGTCCCGTGCAAGCCGTTATCGGCATAACAATTGAAGCAGGCTTCCATTATCTGCTCTTTTTTCTCTCTGTAAACTTCTTCGTTTCGTATTCTCATATTGTTACTCCTATTTTTTCGGCTTCTATTCGATTGTACATCTTTTTCAATCAAAAATCAAATAAAATAAGACACAATTCGACTTTATTTGCAAAGTTTTATAATATTTTATCGATTTTTAACCGAAAACAGCCAAAATACTACCAATCCCCGAATACAAACGCCCGTTTTTCAGAGGGCAACATCAATCTTTTCTGTTTATGATCGAAATATCCAGTTCGATGCCGAGCTTGCCGTCGTTACCCTTTTCCACGGTAACTTTGCCGCTCGCCTCGTCCTTTATAACCTTTCTGAATTTTCCGCCGGTTATAAGTCCGCATATATCGAAGCTGTATTTTTCTCTGTCTTTAAGATAGGGCATTATCTCGTCCACGTTCTCTTTTGCCACGTAACCGACGTGATGCAACGCCTTCATATCCCAATCGTAAATGTAAACCTTTATCTTATCGCCGTCAACAACGAGACCCGTGCGCTTAAATTCCTGCTCGGCGTACTCGTATACGACGTCGTTTTCATACTCTTCTTTGATCTCGCTCATCTTAAGCCCGTCGTACTTATCGATATATCCGAGCTTAACTCCCTGTTTGATCTCCTCGTCGAGTATGTTCTTTACCTTTATTCCTTCCTCGTTATCCTTGTCCGTCCCGACTACGTTCGCCGTACAGTTGAACAGGATTTCGCCGGGTCTGTAAATAAGCTTTCTGCCGCGCTTAACGCAGATATTTGCAAGGATCTCCTCGAGATTCGCGGGCGCGGTAAGCTTGAACCCCTCTTTCTCGGGCTTTGCCTGCGGTTCGGGCTGAACTTCGACCTCGGCTTCCGTTTCGCCTTCGGCTTCGCCGATTTCTTCAGCTTCTTCCTCTTCGGCCTCTGCGGCTTCCTCGGCAGTTTCTTCCGCTTCTTCGATTGCGTTTTCAACCGTTTCGACTGCTTCCGCTTCTTCAGTCACAGGTTCTTCGACGGTTTCTTCGGCAGGAGCTTCTTCCACAACCTCTTCTACAACCTCGGGAGCTTCGATTGCTTCCTCGATCGCTTCCACGGCTTCCGTTTGCTCTTCTGCTTCGGCTGTTTCCTCCGCAACCTCTTCCGCCGCTTCGGCTTCTTCTATAACGTTTTCGACCGTTTCCACGGCTTCCGCTTCTTCCGTCACAGGCTCCTCCGTGACTTCCTCGGCGGGAGCTTCTTCCGCAACTTCTTCTACAACCTCGGGAGCTTCGACAGCTTCCTCATCGGCGGATTCGTCGGCAGGTTCCTCGGCATTTTCCGCCGCCAAAGCCTCTACCTCGTCCGCTGCACCGTCAAGACTGCCCTCTTCCTCGAGTATTTCGTCGGATTCATCCTCGGACGCCTCCAACGGAACTTCGTCCAATTCGCTCTCCTCGGCGACCTCAGATTCTTCAACCTCGGGCTCTTCTATAGTCTCGGGCTCTTCTGCAACCTCGGGCTCCGCAATAACCTCGGGTTCTTCTACGACCTCGGGCTCCGCAATAACCTCGGGTTCTTCTGCAACCTCGGGCTCCGCAATAACTTCGGGCTCCTCGGCGGTTTCGGATTCTTCCGCAACTTCCGATTCCCCGACAACGGGCTCCGTCGGCTCTCCCGTAATCGTCTCCGTCGGCTCTTCCGTAATCGGTTCGCTCGGCTGCTCGACGATCGGCTCGGTTATCTGCTCATCGTTTCCCTTTTCATCGATCGCTTCCTCGGCTTCTGCCTCTGCCGCGATTTCCTTTTCTTTAACTTCGTCGTATACGATATTGCTTGTTTTTATCGACGACGGTTTTCTTTTCATTCTGCGCATATATTTTCTCCGCTGACCGAATTTTGCGTTTCGGCTCAAAAGCCGAACAAGGTTTTAAACCCGTTTTTTGAACTCGGCTGTATTCCAAGTATAAAGAATAGGAGCGAGGATGTCAACCGATTTTTAACCAAAAATAAAGGATTTCACATTTGTTTTTTTGCCCGATTTTCCGAAGAAAACGGCATTAAACAACGGAAACCCTCGTATAAGTCGATTAACGGGCGTAAGCTTAACGCACGGCGTTACACCGAGTATTTTTCTTTCTGAACCCTTATAAGCTCTTCGTCCGAAAAATAATTTATCTTCATTGCCGATTTAACGTCCGTGAGCGTCGCCGCGGCGGCTTTCTCGGCTTTTTCGCTGCCGCGTTTTAAAATCTCGTACACGGCGGGAATGTCCTTTTCAAACTCCTTTCTTCTCGTTCTTATCGGCTCTAAGATAGACTGAACGACTTCGTTAAGGAATTTTTTGACCTTCATATCGCCCAAGCCGCCTCTCGTGTAATGAGCTTTGAGCTCGTCGAGGTTTGCATATTCGGGAAGAAAAGCCTTGAAATGCTCGTCGGTCGCAAAAGCGTCGAGATAAGTGAACACGGCGTTACCCTCGAGCTTACCGGGGTCGCTGACCTTGATATGATCGGGGTCGGTGTACATACTCATTATTTTCTTTTTGACATCGTCCGCGGTGTCGGCAAGATAAATGCAGTTGCCCAAAGACTTACTCATTTTTGCCTTACCGTCCGTCCCGGGGAGTCTTAAACAAGCCTTTCTTTTTGGCAGCATTGCCTCGGGTTCGACAAGCGTTTCGCCGTAAACGGAATTGAATTTTCTTACGATTTCTTTTGTCTGCTCAATCATCGGGAGCTGATCCTCGCCTACGGGCACGATGGTCGCTTTGAACGCGGTTATGTCCGCCGCCTGGCTTATCGGATAAGTGAAAAATCCGACGGGAATACTCGTCTCGAAATTACGCATCTGAATTTCGCTTTTAACGGTCGGGTTTCTCTGCAAACGCGATACCGTTACGAGATTCATATAGTAAAACGAAAGCTCGGTAAGCTCGGGAACCTGCGACTGGATAAAGAAATTCACCTTTTCGGGAGAAAGCCCGCAGGAGAGATAATCGAGCGCGACCTCTATGATATTCTGCCTTACCTTTTCGGGGTTTTCGGCGTTATCGGTGAGAGCCTGAGCGTCGGCGATCATAACGTACATATCGTCGTAGCCGCCCTCGGTCTGTATTCTTACTCTTTCCGAAAGAGAGCCGACGTAGTGTCCGACGTGCAGTCTCCCGGTCGGGCGGTCGCCCGTTAAAATTATCTTTTTCATATTAAAATTCCTCGTAAAATCATTTGTATATAATCTTTTGTATATAACGCCGCAACTCCCGTTTAAAGATTTTCGGCGATTTCGACTATTTTCCTAAGCCTGTGGTTAAGGCAGCTTTTCGATATGCCCAGAATCTCGCTGAGCTCGCTTAGCGTGCTTTTTCTGTTTTCGAGCCGCGCCTTGGCGACCTGTTTAAGCGGGAGCGGCAACGAGTCCAGCCCCTTTGTTTCGCTTATGCGGTTTATCGCGCGGATGTGCTTCACGGAAGCGTCCATCTGCTTGACCATATTCGACATTTCGCAGTTTATTTTTCTGTTCATGTCGTTTTTAACGTCCTTTTCCACGGCGATTTCCGAAATCTCCATAACCGCCTTAGCCGCGCCCATAAGGGCCATAAGATCGGAAATCTCGTCGATCGTTTTAAAATAAACAACGTATGTTTCCTTTCTGTCGGTAAGCCTCGGCATAAGATAGGCTTCGGAAAGAATCTCGCAAAGATCGGTCGCCGTCTGATAATTTGCAAACACGAACTCCAGATGATAACCCGTAGTGCTTGTCCGCTCGGCTTTGGGAACGGTCACGCTGCCCGAGCCTAAAAACAGACCCCTTACGTACGCGCCGCGCGTTTTATCGGTGACAAGACTCTCGTCAATGCCGAGCCTCACCGCAAGCCCTTCCTCGTCGCGCCTGACTATCCCGAGATCGCAAAGAATATCTACGCTTTTTTCGCTTATGACCCTTAGTGTTATTTTACCTCTTTTGACCGAGGTGATCGTTTGCGGTTCGACTGCGAAAAGCGATTTTATAAGCGAAACGAGAAAAACCCGCTCGTCCTCTCCCGACGGAGATAGCTCGAACCCGACAAGCCCCTTTTCGGAGCAAATCGTTCCCGCCGACCTCACGAAAGCCGAAAGGCAAGCCTTTTTTTCGCTTTCGCCGCGGAATTTAACGCTTAAAAGCTCGGTTTTAAGTCTTTCGGAAAAATTCTTTTTTTCGTCCTTCATAATATTTTTCGGCGGTTTTTTATGCCGCCGTTCCTTTATCGTCTTTAACGCTTTTAACGCCCCTCTATACCGTGTTCCTTTTTGAATCTCTGAAAACGAAGTTCGGGGGTTCTGCCATCGATATTCATTATCCTATCCAGCGGGAAATCGACCCTTTTCGCCGTTTCTAAAAAGAGCTTGTTATCGCCGATACGATCGACCGAATGCGCGTCGCTGTCAACGACGAATTTAACGTCCGTCTCGATAACTTTGCGCCACTGCTCGTCCGAAAGGTGAGTTTTTTTGGTGTTTATTTCGATATACGTTCCGTAATCTGCCGCAGCCTTCGCAACCTCCACGGGGTCGCAGAAACACAGATACCCGACGTGAGTTATAACGTCTATCGGGTTGTTTTTTATGGCGTTCACGTAGCAGTTCGTGTTGAAACGGATAAGCCTGTCCGACGGAGCCTTATGGAAAACGCTGTCGAAAATATTCGCCCAGAGAAGCCACGCCAAGTCCTTGAAGCTGTTGTATTTTATAAACCTGTGCACGCCCGCAAGAATGACGTCAAGCTTTTCGTAGTCCTTAGGCTTGACGTCGATGGTACCGCCTTCGCCGCGAAGATTGGATTCTATGCCCAAAAGCACCTTGACGCCGTACATTTTCTCAGCGGAAATACACTCGCGCTTCATTTGGTCTAAGTATCTGCGGCGCATTCCGAAGGCGGGGTGCGAAAAGCCGTGATCGGTTATCGCGATACCCTCGAGCCCCTTTTCAGCCGCGCTTGCGGCGTTCTCGAAAATGCTGCCCTTACCGTGACTGTACGTCGTGTGAGTGTGCAAATCAAAATTGATTTTCAGTTTTTCTTCATTGTTGTTCATCAAATTCGCCTATGTATTCCAGTTCTTCAAAAAGCTCTATGTCCGTTTTTTCCTTCACAACGTTTTTAATTCGCGTGATCAGCTTTTTTATATCCCCGCTTGTCGCGTTTTTATCGGCTATAATGAAATTCGCGTGCTTTTCCGAGACCTTCGCGCCACCTTCCGTCGCGCCCTTAAGTCCCGCCTGCTCGATAACTCTTCCCGCAAAATACCCGTCGTTTTTAAACACGCTTCCGCACGATCTTCCCTTGGGGTTTTTCTTTTGCCGAAGCTTTAAAAACTTGTCGCATTTTTCGCGCGCTTCGTCAAACTCCACGTTTTCGAGCGTGAAGCAAGCAGAGATCACGAACTCGCGATTTTTCTTAAAAACGCTG
>ERZ808278.1190-NODE-1190-length-11848-cov-14.415331_pt1 | contig 11848 bp, 16 predicted proteins | sample MGYA00521239_ERZ808278 | MGnify/ENA primary metagenome ERZ808278 (study PRJEB31516, sample SAMN03275600) | gut metagenome | biome: mammalia-associated habitat; material: feces | host: Papio cynocephalus | place: Kenya | collected 2012-07-17 ... | reverse complement strand
GTATGAGCAAAAGAGAATCGACACAGTTGTATCAAATGTTAAGAAAGGTAAAAAGTTGCTTTTATAACTTTTTAACTCTTTTTCTTTGGCTGTTTACTAAAAAAGTAGTAACTTTGCAGCAGATTTAAGAAACATAAGTTTAAAAATTGTATTGAGACAATAGAAACAAAAGATATCACCGTGGTTTATAAAGTGTTGAAAGACTACATCTTTTGTAGCGATAATTTCTATATCAGTACAAAATTTGTTGGTGAATATGCAATATGCGAAGTTATAAAATAAGTTGAACTTTAAATAAATAAGTTATGGCAAAGTACATTATTAAAAGAGAATACACTACGGAGGTATTCGTTAATGGTGAGAAAACTACATCTGTTACAGTCTGTAACAAAACACCTGTAACAGGGTCTATGAAAGATGTAGCTGAGAATATGATGTCTGCACAGACAGCTTACATTGATAATCTTAGAATTAAAGATGTCGCTTTTGGTGAGCAGCGTTATAACTCAGATGATGTAGTTTCATTGGGCTGTGCTTTTTCTGCTATACATCACAGACACACAGATTGCACCATTTCTTTCTTCTTATCTCAGTTTTCTGAGAGAGTATCAGATTAATTAATTCACCTGTGGGTCTCATATTTGAGGCTCACAGGCTCTAAAATTATAAAAGGTATGATTACAGGTCACAGTTATTTTAAGTTTACCATCAAGTCAGAAAATGGTACAGTGGAATATATGGTACGTTCTGATAAAGTAAGTGATTTCGTCAATAACAAAATTGACTATTGGTCTGAGAGTGTTAACGTCACCATCACAGGTAGATTCAGCACTCACAAAGATTCTCGTAAATGGTTTCAAATTTATAACACAATAAAGAAATGAAAGAAACAAAGTATTTTACATTGTATGAGCTGTTGCACAGTGAAACAGCACGTTCAAAAGGTTTAGACAACACACCATCTTTTGATGTTGTTGACAATTTAAACCGTCTTGTTACAACTATATTAGACCCTGTGAGGGCTGTTATGGGTGTTCCTATAAAGGTTAACAGCGGTTATCGCTCACAGGCTGTAAATAAGGCTGTTGGTGGTGTAAAAGATAGTCAGCACATTCAAGGTTTAGCAGCTGATATTGTTTGCTCTGATATGAAACGTTTGATAACCGTTATCAAGAATAACGGCAAATATGACCAACTGATATTAGAGCACTGCAAAGGTAGCACTAACTATTGGGTTCACGTATCAATAGCCCCAAAAGGTAATAAACCAAGAAATCAAGTCATCAGTAACTTAGAGAAAAAGTAATATGGAACAGTTCAAGATTTTACAGGAATCATTAAAGTTGACGGCAAAGAATATTCAATATGTCGCTAAATTGGAATCTAGCGAAAAGTCTATGTTGTTAGAATCCTGTGCTGATACCATACAGGCACAGATGAAATTGATAGAGGCATTGTCAGTTGTATATGAGACTGAGAAATCTATCAAGAATCGCCTGTTTGGTTTCTTAGGTGAAAAAGGTTTAATGAACGAATTTTATTCAAAGTGATATGGCATTCTTAATTTTTGTTTGGTTGTTAGGTACGTTGTTTGATTGCGCAACAGGTAAATAATAAAGAGACAGGTTTAAAAACCTGTCTCTCTTTTTATATTGTCACGCCTGTTGACAATAAACGTTCAATAGATTCCTTTTCCTGTTTTAGACAGTTAATAGATTCAAAGAACACCTTACTAAACTTGCAATAACCACTACATTCACCTATTTTGACAGTTCCTGTTGCATTGTTAGTTAGATTACTTATACTGTCATAATACTTAACAATTATAAAAGGTTCAAGACCCATCAAGACAGAGTTATTTGCCTGCAAGTTTCCTATTGTGTCAACTTCTTTTGTCTTAGATGTTTTATAAAGAACATCACTACAACAGTTGACGACATCTGAGGCAATAACGAAACCGTCAGCAGAAACAAAATAACTTCCTTGCCCTGTCACTAAATCTATCTTATAAGTTAAACCGATAGTCTTACCTATAATATCAGCAGACAGTTTGACAAAACCCTTGAAAGGTATGAACATCTGCACTTCTGATAAATAATCATCTGTGTTACCGTTTATGTGTGGAACATTGACAGTTCCTAAATCTATTGATACCACTGATTCATCTATGCTGTCACATACAATTAATGTATCAGTGTTACCACATTTTAATGTCGTCTTTGTTGTAGAGCCAACAGGTACGAATATTTTGTGCAGTTCGACCACATAGTCACCCAAATCACCATTTGGTGTTACCGCTGTCTCACCTGTACCACTGAAAATAAATCTTGCTTTTGAGAAATCACTTAGTATATCATCATTGACAGCATAAACGTTTATACTTCCATATCCTGTTATCTCTCTGTCGGGTGTTGTACCACCTGTAAGAGTTATTTCTGAAAATTCAACAGAGGAATAATTCAGAACAAAGTTGACTGTGGCTGTTTTGGAATCCTCACTAACAGTAAAATTCTCAGATGTCGAATCCACCGTATTAACTGAATAATAATCAAGCACAGGTGGTTTATCCTTTGAAAAACTTGTCTTATCATCTGCTGTCAGCGTTAGACTAACAGTCTCGTTTTCCAAGTAATAATCTTTTAAACCTGCTACCTTACATCCTGTTAATTGATTGTCAACAGAGCAAACACCCCTATAACTACCTGTAAGTGTTATAACACCGCCTGTTGGAACATTCTCTATTGTCACAGTGGCTGTTGTTTCGTCAACTGTCAACTGATATTTCACATCATTCAAGGTAGCGACACAATTAATAAAGTAATGAGGCTGTTCCTGTTTTGTAGCTGTCACTGTAATAGAAACGGTTTCACCATCTATTGTATGCGATTCTGTGGTGTTCTCTATATTATTGACAACAGTCACCTTTTCCTCACTTCCACCGTCTTTTTTAGTAGCACCGTTCAAGGTTATTTCAACATCTTCCGTGTCACTTGAGAAAGTTCCTGTGGCTGTCTTGTTAGTTGAATCCACCGTGAGAGTAAAATCTTCACCTAACATATCGCCCGGCACGTTCCATTCACCTGTAACATCGCCGTCAAACGAATAACCATCTTCACAGGTCACAGTCACGGTCATTTCTTCACCAAATGGGTCATACTGTGTTGTAACAGTTGTGTTACCTATATTATTTGTTATTGTTGCACTCATTATTTATTACCTTTTAAAGTTACCATAACTATTACACCATCATCTTTGAAATGATTCTCAGATTCTAAACTCAGTTTCTTAAATTTAGGTCTTGAATCATACCTGTTTGTCCTGTTGTTAGCAAAAGGCAAAGTGTTCTCAGATTCAGATAAAGTAGCTGTTGCCCGTGATATAGAATCTTTGTAGGTAGTAAGTACATCTACACTTAATCTAATTATACAAAAGTCACCATTGACAGTTACATTATCAACAAAATAATTTCTGTTCAACGATTCTATCACAGCATAGTTAAAACCTGTTGCCCTGTTGTCTTTGATTCTAACGACAGGTGTGGTAATATCGAAACGTTCAATTATAGCACCTGTGAACGTTACAGGTTCACCAAGGTCTTTGTTTATTTTGTTTGGTTCACCTGTGTATTTATAAAACTTTATATCTTCCATACTGAATAATCTAAACAGGCGCAAACCTAAAATAGATTCACGCCTGTAAGTTAAACAAATAAGTTATGCTGCAAAGAATACAACAAAGTTTTCGTTAGTGTCGTTGAAATAGCCTGCGTCAAACTTATAAAAGTTATTGAAGAACTCAGCCTTAGCGTTGTAACTTGTGGTTACTCGCTTATCAAGATTTGTAACACCGAGAGAATCACGGTCAAACATCACGCCAAGAACACCACCGACTGATACAGTTGCACCACCACTTGACTTAACATCTATCTTTGACACATTGGCGAAAGAATAATCTTTGCCTGTTGCTTGCCAAGATGGAACTGTCTCAGCATTCGGCAACAACACCTGTTCCTTATTGTAGGTATCAGCGTACAAATAAACTTTTGCAGCAGCAGCGAAATCACTCAAAAGAACTGTGTGCAAAGATTCCTTTGGTGTGAATCTCTCCTTACCACCAACATTAAACAGGGTGGAAATCGACTGCAAACGGTCTGAGTAAAGTCCCATCATATATGAGGCATAACGGATAAAATCGGGGGTCTTGATAGCCTCAGCAGCGGTTAGAGCACCACCGTTCGCTGCGTTGTACAAGTGCAACAGGTTCACACATCTTACTGTGCTGTTTGATGAATAATCAACCGAATCACCACCGAAAGCGGTCTTGTCAGCGTTCAATGTCTCAGCTACCATATTTGCTATGGTACGCATAATGAGGGCGTCTGTCTTGATTGTCATTGACTTCTCAACAGCGTTGTAAATCATAGACAGGAAACCGTTCAACTGCGCTGCGGAACTGAAAGATTCCTTAACCTGTCTCTCAGTGATTGACACAGGCACCTCAAAAGTAACCTTAGAGTTAAAGAACTTAGCGGTTACTGTTGGTTTGTGGAACACGTCTTGTTTGTACTCTGTGCCATCTGTAAGATTCCAAGTGTCGTTTTCCTCTGCAACAGGAACATCAGCGGAAATCTTTTCAAGAACACTTCCAAACTCCCAAGAATCCATCAAGACAGACGGAACTTTTCCGCTGTAAGGGCGATTTACGAAAACTACCTTACCAATATGGTTAACGAGTGACTTAACATAGTTGTCAACTGCGTTCTGATTGAAAATCTCTGTGCCAAGGTCAACCACGCCTGTCAAGTCCTCCTGCACTAAATCGGTCTTACCCAAAACCTCACCGCTCACGGTGTTAATTAATTGATAAATTTGCTTTACTTCCATTTTATATAAAATTAAAGAATTAATAAATATCCAAAGTTATAGAATAAACTAAATCTTTGATAACCATTTCTTTTAGGTTATTTTTTCTCAGATTCATTTCTTTCTGAATAATCTCGCTAACAGGCGTACCGACAGGAACACCGCTTTTACTAACAGTCTTTTCCGTTGTCTCTTTTCGGTTTCCTGTTGTGTCTCTCTGTTGCTTTGTGTCGTTTGCAAAGTTTCCATCATTGAAAGTTGTTTTTGAATCGACTGTGTTGTTATTTCCTGTTTCGTCAACGTTCACTGATTCTGTTGTTGTCTCAGTTCCTGTTGTAGGATTCAATACGTCATATTCATAGTTAAACACCTGTACCTGTTTTGCCCAACTGTCAAACTTGACTGTAATCACAGATTTTAAAATTTCCTGTGCATTATCGTTTGTTATTGAGTCAACCAAGGTACGTTCACCAAAATTGAATTTAAGATTGATGTCTAATATCTGAGGGTTATCTTCACCAAAAATTTGCTGATACAGCACAGGGAAATTAGGTTCAAATATCTTCTCAAATACAGCATTCTCACCTGTAAAAACCTCATTCAGTTTCATCTTCTTTGTCTTTGTCTTTGTCTTTGTCAGATTCCTCAGATTCTTCTTCTGATTCTTCTTCATCAGACGTTTCATTGTTTTCTTCCGTTTCGGTTGTTTCTTCCGTTTCGGTTGTTTCTTCCGTTTCGGTTGTTTCTTCCGTTTCGGTCATATCTTCTTTGTCGCTGTGGTTGTGCAAATCTTCTTCACCACTTAACAGCGATAGATAATTTTCGTGTTCCAACTTCCAAGAACTTCCAAGTGTGACAGAAATGTTTGTACCAAACAATTCGTTAACCTTTGCTATTCCGTCAACTCTACATTGAAGCATACTGTCAACAAAAGGCAAAAGAACATCAACGTTCATAGAAACTTCTTGCTGATTCAACCGCTCACGTTTCATATTATAGTTTGCGTTCAAACCAAGGTCATTCAACATACTTGCTTTGTAGTATTGTAACAGTTCCACCAACTGAGTAATATTAGCGTTATTGGTGTTGCCTGTGGCTGTCTGTAAGTTAACACCTTTAAAAAAAGCATTCTCACCGATAACAGAAAAATCACCATCGAGAATCTTCTTCAAAAACAGGTCTGCACTCTGTTTTGTCTTATCATCACTTGCAGATATAAGCATAGTTATACGTGATAAAATACTTGCCATATTGAGAGTGATTAAACCATCTGTGTAAAGTACAGCATATTTGCCGATTACAGGCAAAACACTGTCACCATAAGGCGTATTATCAATTATTGCCACGTCAACGTCACGTCTGTATGTCTTTGTTAGTTTGAGCCACGGATTCGCCACGATAAAGTCAAGCGGTCTATAATAACCATCTTGCTCGCCACCAAGTTCACCCTGCAAAGCATACAACTTGCCGTCAACGTTTGCGATTCCAACATTACCACTACATTGCAGAATCTTTTCAAGTTCCACCTGTGGTATAGTGTCGGGCAAACCTTTGTACTCAAACATCTTTGTGGTCATACAAAGAACTCTTCGCATAAAGCTGTTAACAGCAGTGTCTTTGTTTTTAACCTGTGCTTGGTACAGACTGTAAGTTAATTCTTTTTGTTTCATTTAACCAAAGTTTTAATGAGAGTGCAAAGTTCCGTCAGAACTTTTGTGTTACTCTCTATTGTACTTGATAACTTGTCGGTCTCGTCTTGATGTTTCTGTGTCTCTTTTGTCATAAACCAAATAAGCAACAGGCACATTGCAATAGGAAAACCAACATTACTAATTAATTGTGTCACTTGTTGTATGTCCATATACATTGTTTTTGTTTGACAGTGCAAAGATAATAATATTTTCCTAAACCACCAAGGAAAAAGCAAAAATGTTTCACGCATGAAACAATTTTTTGCAATTTTCCCTGTTTTGTCAGAATTTAAGAAATAATATTGCTTCTTGAACTTGCCATAAGGTAGTTTCTAACTATCTCACCAATTTCATTGTTCTGATAGAACACTTTGTCAGTTGCAAAGAATCTCGCTACCTGTGCTTCCACATAAGTGGCTGTGCTTAGTAGTTTTCTTTTATAGTTTGGCTTACCATTCATCTGCAAAGAATAAATGAGACTGTTGTCAGTGTCCTTGATAGGTGTTGTCTTTGCGTGAATATAAGTGAAGCACTCATTACCAACCTGTACTATGTTTCCCTGGAGGACAGTATCGTTAAATTCTATGTAATACACAAAAAGCACATCTTTGGGTGTATATTTCGTAGGCAAGTGAGGATAGACAGCAAGTTCCCATTTTCCACCTGTAATCATTTGTAAGTTCTGATTGTCAAAACAGAAATATTTGTTGCTCGCCTTTTGTTTCACTATTGTACTGCAATATTCGACAGCGACCGTTGCACCGTGTTCACCGAAACGATATATATCAATAGTTCCCTGTTCCATCACCCTAACCTGTTTAAGACCCATTTCAGTGAAATAAGGGCAAAACTGATTCACTGTGTTACCAAGCATAAACACCTTAACATCATTTCTTTGTCTGATAATTGTACTCAACAGGTTCATATAGAGCATAAATTCATCTGGCAAATAATAACGTCTTGTCAAAAACTCGTCAAACACGATAGTAGTTATATTAGGATAACTACTACTTTTTTCGTGTTCTTGCTCACTGAGACAGAAACCAAAGCAAAAAGGTACGTTATCGGGTGTTCTTTTCTTTGATTCCTCATCATAGTAAGAAAGAAACCATTTGCCCGAAACGTAAAATACCTCATTGAACTTGCCACCTGTAAGTTCCGTTATAACACCGTTAGCTGTGTGATTCGCAAAAAGCGATTCAGCACGTTTGCCACGCAAATCTTCTCGCCATCTTCTGATATAAGCCATCTGTTTGCCTGTTGACAAATATTGTTTAATACCATACAGCAAAGTTGCGTACGTCTTACCATTTGAACGCTCACCAAAGATAACATTATAATCTGCACCCTTTGACAGGATTCTGTCAAGGGTGTAAAATTTCGGTGCGCTGTTTTCTTCTTTCTTTTTCTTTGTCATAACTATTCCTTTTTAAATTTTATTCCCATTAAATAATTAAGATACATAACAGAGAGAGACAGGGTGTAACCTGTTGGTTCAAGGTGAACACCTGTTGTGGTGGTGTAGTTCATCTTGTTTCCAAGATAATCGGTAATTACGCCTGTTTGCTCATAGTCTATGTACGTATGAATATTCTTGCCTGTTGCCTGTGGTGGTATGTCAAGGTAATTTGTAAAAGCCTCAAAGATTCCACCCTCACCGTACTTGTTTATCATATATGGTATAGCAGACTTCTTGTTAACACCCGAAACGGTCATACTATAATCATAGTCTTTACCATCGACTGTTAAAACTGATTCTTCTTGTACCATATATCTTTTTGCGCCAAGTGTCTTGAATCTCTTATAACGCCCCTCATAGTCCCACACACCAAGTGGTTTGTTAATTCCTTTTATAGTCTTTGGCTCTACCTTTGAAAACTCTATACCGTGAAACTTACAGGCGTTTCTTAACTTGACAGCGGTCATTTCATTGTATGCCTTAAAATACGCTGAGTGATTCTCACCATTCATTATCTTCACTGAATCTGTGTCACTGTAAATGTAGTCATCACCGCATTCACTTATACCTGTGAAAAGATTTCTTCTTGCGTATGCTGTCACATAAATACCCCAAGGATAAAACAGAAACCTGTTTTTGCTGTTGTTGTACTTGTCAAGCATTTCAAGTTTTTGCTCACCTGTCAAGTGTTCTATGTCCCATTCGTCACCATCAGTATAAAGAATCTCGTCTCGCAAAGGATTCGTAACACACATACCGTAACAGGAATTTAGCATTTCCTTACTGTTCAAATACTCTACCTCTTTACCCTTAACACCTTTTAGTTTCGTCTTTGTCTCGTATAAGTGCAATATTGAATCGACAAATTCAGTTGGTAAATATTCTTTGCGATAACATATCATCTTTCCGATTCTAACAGATTCCCAAGTATAGAAATTACTGAAAACCTTATAATCTATCTCAGTTATTGTCATACAGATTCTACTTCCACACACCAAACGACCGTTATTCTCTGAAATATTCTCTTTTACGAAACATTTACTAACTGATATTGGATTCTCATTCTCAGATGTGGCGAAAATGTTTGTAAACTCAACGTCAAAGATACAACAATATTTAGACGTGAGAAAATTAAATTGCTTCATTGTCTTAACAGGAACAAATACACCTGTGCTCATAGGAAATTTCTCAGATACCATCACATAAGGATAACTACTCGTAAAATCATAGCTGTCAACATCTTCAATAATTATATCAGTGTATTTTGCGTTTGCGTGAGTGAAACCACCTGCAAACGAACGTTGCAACATATCAAACTCCTCTATCCCTGTTATAACTAAATTGTGTACTTTGTCAATATAGTTCCAGTTAGGTTCTGTTTTACCATCATCACCTTTTGTCTTTAGACAGATAGAGCGACAATATTTTCTCACGAAACCTGTCTTAGTGATAGGTAAGCGAGTGATTCCACCATATCGCTCTATGAGTTCCTGCACGTAGCACATAACTACATTTACATCACCCACACAGTAACCTATCTCCTTTGATGTCAGCGGTGTTTTATTACCTCTCAGCAAAGAATAATCAAGGTCACCTATCATCTTCTCACATTTATATGTGTGTAATTGTTCACCCAACTTTGACAGCGAATAACCCGACAGCAAGTAAGAACATCTAAATTCCACACCATCTTTTGTTATAGCATAAATAGGTTTACGTAAATCTATTGAGAATACTTTTTCCCATTCAAATAATTCTCTAATAAATTGGAACTCATAGGATAAATTGTGCACGTAAATTATAACTCGCCTGTCTTTTCCTGTTTCAAGTTCAACTGATAACGTCTGTATCATATTAATAAACTCTTCCCAAGTTCTACCTATGATAACATAACCATTAATTCCAAACTGCCACACATACATTAAAGAACATTTCTCAAACTTAGTTTCTTTGCCACCTAACTTTATGTATCTGTCATAACTATAAGATTCACCTGCTTCATCACGATAAAAAGATGTGGTTTCTATATCAAACGACACAGGAACATTCAGAAATTTTTCTTTCTTGTTATTGGCTGTAAAGTTTTTTTCATTGACAGCCATCGACAGAACTTCTTTGATGTCCTGTGGTTTATATATCTCTTTATGTAACTGAAAAGCTATTTTTTTCATTAATCTTGATTTATGAGCCTGTAAAACCATTGTATTGTATGCCCTCATTCGTTTTGGCAAACCTCAGTATCTCGTCAGCCTCCTTTTGCAAATCTGATTCCAAAGAAGACAAATCTGATAACATATCTGTCTCAGTGTCTGTTGCTTCTTTCAACATCACGTCTAATACATCACTTTCTTCATCCATATCAAACTAAACCAAATTTTTCAAAATTAGCGATAATTTTATCAATAGTTCCCTGCACCTGTTCCGCAGCAGATTCCGCCTGTGCATTTAATTTCTCATCCAAAGCATTCGCCAAGGACACAGCGTCTGATTCTATCTGTGAAGAAACATCTTCCGCCTCACGTTCAAGTTCACCTGTGAAATCTTTATATTGCATAAGGTATTGTTCAAGGAATCTCTCATCTGATACACTTGCTATTTTACCCATCAGTTTGTCTTGCATAAGATTAAACTCATCATCTGATAGGTCATAAGCGGTTTTAATATGGTCACTGTATTCTCTTGTACCTGTCAAAGTTGAAGTAGGCTGTTGTAGAAAAGCAACTGCTCGACCGTATTCTATTTTCAATTCTTCCCAAGACCACCCTGTCATATAAAATTTAGAGAAACCTTTGATGTCACCTTTGTTCAAAGCTACAACAGCGGGGCTTACTATCTCAGCCTGTTCTATGTTTTGTATACGTCTGTTTGCTTTATGGAAAACAGACCTTATCTCAGCCCTCATTTCGCTGTTACTCTCAGCAGCAGAAAGTATAGCTTTCTTTAGGTTTATCTTAGTAACATTTCTCAGTGTCTTAGCTGAAAAACCGATAGGATTCTTTGCCATACAATTTAAAATTTAAGGCGCAAACAGGAAAACTTAATTACCTTATTTGCGCCTGTTAGACTTAAAACTATTACCTATTGAAACTACTTGATGTCAACAAAGTTGACGTTATAGCACTTCTTGCCGTGTGATTCATACTCATAGATGGTATAGCCCACCTTACCATCTTTGATAGCCTGCACAGCTTCTGAATCAGAAAGAATCTCACGAACGGTTTCACCCATAAAACCACCAAGGTTCACCAACTGTTTAGCCTGTGAATCAATAATCACAGGTGAATCTCCCAACTGTGATTTGTGACAGTATAAGCCGTTGACAGTGTGAATCACGTCGCCGCCACCGTTCTTCTCATCATTGAAGATGTCACCTAACTTGACGTACTTGAAATCAGTTGTATCAATACCAAAATTTGTCTTGTTGTACTTGTTTGCAAAACTAAAAGCCATAACTTTAAAATTTAAATTGTTATACAATAATGTTAATTAATACCTGTTACTGCACCTCACTCATACCGTTTTCAACAGCGAAACCGTTCAACCACTTCTTAAAGCGGTTCAACTTGATAACAGCCTTATCATCTTTAGCAACAGGCTCACTTACCATCAACTGATTAATCGCTGTGATTGCAGCAAAAAGGGTCTCATTAAAATTTTCGTTCATAACTTATATGATTTAACTTGTTAATAAAATGTTACTTGTCTCTCTAAAAGACAGTGCAAAGATACAACTTTTTTCTGAATCTGCAAACTTTTCTTAGTTAAAAAGTCTTAAAGGTTTCTTTTTACCTTTCTTAACATTTGATACAACTGTGTCGATTCTCTTTTGCTCATAC
>ERZ808278.1189-NODE-1189-length-11878-cov-3.627421_pt1 | contig 11878 bp, 8 predicted proteins | sample MGYA00521239_ERZ808278 | MGnify/ENA primary metagenome ERZ808278 (study PRJEB31516, sample SAMN03275600) | gut metagenome | biome: mammalia-associated habitat; material: feces | host: Papio cynocephalus | place: Kenya | collected 2012-07-17 ... | reverse complement strand
AAGCACCTGACGCGAAAAAACGTTGTCTATTGTTACCCGAAAAGGCTATACGATGCATTTTTCGGCCGTAGAATTGCGATTTTTCGGCTCTACCGACGGTAGAATAAGCGTTTTTATAATAAAATACCCGCCTTTTGTTGCAGTTTTTTGCATAAAATGGTAAAATAAAACTATGTTATCCGAAATGCAGGCGAAAGCCGTAAACGAATTTAACAGAAACGTACTCTTGCTTGCAAGGGCTGGAACGGGCAAAACCTACACCGTCGCACAAAAAATCGTGAAAGCCGAACAACTCGGAATAGAGGCCGATAAAATCCTTTGCCTCACCTTCACGGTTAAAGCCGCCGAGGAAATGAGAAACGATATACTCGCCTACTGCGGCGATTACCGCCCCGAGGTTTTCACCATTCACGGGTTTTGTTACAGGCTTATGCGCGAATACGGACGGAAAACGGGCAAATTTTCGGATAAGCAAATCGCCGACGAAATAGACGACGGCGAAATGATAAAATCCATTTTAAACGAATATATCTCGTCGGGAGAATACAAAACCGCGGACGGAGTCGTGCCGGTTCAGACGAAAAATCTCGTTAAAGCCGTTTCTATGATTAAGCATCGCCGCGCCGAAATGGGATATAACTATTTTTCCGCAGGCGGCTACGGCGCGGCTATCGATTCTCTTTTTTCTTCGAGCGAGGAATTCAAATCGTGCTTCACGGTTAAAATCAAATCCGTGAAATACGAGGACGAAAATCTCATATCGCTTTTAAAACGCAAAGGCTCGGAATTTATGGAGAAATATCGCTTTAATTTAAACGCCTCCGCCTTGTGCGATTTTGACGATTTAATCTTCTCCGCCAAGGAAATAATTTCGGACATCAAGTATCAAAAGCCCGCCTATAAGTTGATTATCGTAGATGAAATGCAAGATACGAGCTTTTTTGAATACGAGATTATGAAGGCGTTTTTTTCGGGTGCGAACGTTATGCTTTGCGGCGACCAGTTTCAAACTATTTACGGCTGGCGCGGCTCGAAACCGTTTGAAATAATTGAAGACTTCAAGAAGGAATACGCTCCGCTCGTCGTTAATCTCGATAAAAACAGACGCTCGTCCGAAGTTCTTTCATACGTTTCGTCTTATTATCTCAACGCCGCCTTTAACGCGGGAATCGACGTATCCGAGCCTCAGAATTTCAGCGAAAAAGATATGATTAAAATCATCCCGTGCAACGGCGCGGAAGGCGAAGCGAAAGCTGTTTTCGACGAGATAAAAGCCTTTGACGGAGAGCGTAAGGATGTTTGCGTTATGGCACGCTCGAACAGGTATATAGCCGATTTATACCGCGAACTTCAAAAAATCAACGCCGAGCTTCCCGCTTCGGACAAAATAGATTTTTTCACCGCGGACACTCATTTTCAGTTCTATAAAAAACCGCTCATAAAGGATTACCTCGCTTTTTTGCGCCTTTTAATCAACCCCGACGACGAAGCTTCGTTTTTGCGGGTTGCCGGAAAATGCGTTGACGGCGTGACGGGCGAAATGATTGCCGCCATAAACGACTACTCTTCGCTCGGCCTTTCGGTCGGTCAGTTTTTGTCCGATTCGGTTTATCTTTTCGGGGATTATTACTCCCCGCTTCTTAAAGCGTTTTCCCGCGGCAAAGTCGTCGTTTACGACCTCGAAACCACGGGGCTCGACCTCGACGACGACCAAGCCATACAGATTTCTGCCGTTAAAACGGGGAAAAACGGCGTTACGGAAACTTTCAATCGCTTCGTTATTCCTACGATTCCCATAAAACAATCGGCGTTGTCCGTTCACGGCTACGACGAAAATTACGTTTTAAAGCACGGCGGCGCGCCTGCGGGCGAAGTTCTTCGGGATTTTTGCGAATTTGCAAAAGGTTGCGTTCTCGTGGGGCACAACAGTTCGTCGTTCGACGACGTTATTCTTGAAAGAGAACTTGGCGAAAACTCCGTTCAAAACGAGTTCAAATACCGTTTCGACACGCTTAAAATCGCTTCTCTTTTAAAGCCTCAAACGGGCGATTACAAACTTTCTACGCTTTGCGAAGCCTTCGGAATCGTGAACGAGCGCGCTCACGACGCATTTTCGGACGTTACGGCAACGGAAAGCGTATTGCGGGTTTTCATCGATAAATTTATCGCCCCGACGAGTTCTTCGAGAGAAAAAGTGACGAATAGATTTTCGGTTGTGTTCAAAGATTTTTACGAACTTTTGAAAAATTTAAAGGAAATGCTTTTGAAAGGCGACCTGCTTTCGCTCGTGAAAACGCTCGGTTCTATTCTCGGCGTAAATAAAGAAAAAAACGACCTCACGGACAAAGAATCCACCAACGATTTTTACCGCGCGCTTAAAGGTTACGCAGGCAAAAGTGAGCCTATAAGTTCGTTAAAGGCGTTTTTGCAGGACGTATCGCTTTCCGGAAGCCAGATGGACGTGCTCGTTAAAAAGTTCAACAAAGTGCCTCTCGTAACCATTCACCAATCGAAGGGGTGCGAGTTTAAAAAGGTGATTATCGCCGGCGCGGGAGAAAACGAATTCCCCTCCTTCGGCGCGGTTGCAAGCGGAAACGAAGAGGAGGAAAAAAGAGTTTTTTACGTTGCGCTGACGAGAGCCAAGGAAGAACTTACGATAACCTACCCCTGTTATAAAACCTTTTACGACGTAAGTTATCGCAGAGCCCCCTCCCCCTATTTATCTTACCTCCCGAAAAAATTCGTCAGACAATAAAAAGCGCTCGTTTCGTTTTAATCGCTTTTCGTTTAACGGTAATATAATAAGGTTTATTTGCCGAAACCGCGGCGCGGATAAACGCTTTAAATTTTTCTAAAAAATGCAAAAAAATCGGCTTCCAACGCTTGACAAACGAAAAGAATCGTAGTATGCTAAAACACGTTTTTTGAATATGTCTTTTCGGGGCGTTTTTTTAGGAACTTTTTACGGTTTCTAAAAAAAAACGCCCTTTTTCATTTTTTAGTACCCCGCAAAGCATATTTATACCCGTTTTTTTGATAAAAAGCGACAAAAAATTCCTAAATCGCAAAGGGCAAATTTAAGGCGAGGGAACGGAGAAAGATTATGACCAAATACGTATTCGTTACAGGCGGAGTCGTTTCGGGGCTCGGAAAAGGCATTGTCGCAGCGTCGCTGGGCAGACTGTTGAAACTTCGCGGCTATAAGGTCGCCGCGCAAAAATTTGACCCTTATATGAACGTAGACCCCGGGACTATGAACCCCATTCAACACGGCGAGGTTTACGTTACGGAGGACGGCGCGGAAACCGACCTCGACCTCGGACATTACGAGAGATTTATCGACGAGGACCTGAATAAATACTCCAACCTCACTTCCGGCAAGGTGTTTTCAAAGGTTCTCGAAAAGGAAAGACGCGGAGAATACCTCGGGCAAACCGTTCAGATAATTCCGCACGTCACCAACGAAACCAAAAAATTCATAAGGAAAAACGCCGAAGTTACCAAAGCCGACGTCGTTATCACGGAAATCGGCGGCACGATAGGCGACATCGAAAGCGCGCACTTCCTCGAAGCCATAAGACAATACGCTTCGGACGTGGGCAGAGAAAACTGTTTGTTTATTCACGTTTGCCTCGTTCCTTACGTTTCCGGCTCGGACGAATATAAATCCAAACCCACTCAACACAGCGTTAAGGAACTTCAATCGCTCGGCATTCATCCGGACGTTATCGTAACCCGTTCCGATTCCGACATCGGCGACGATTTGAGAAAGAAAATCGCTCTTTTCTGCAACGTTAAGCCCGATTGCGTAATTTCGGACGTAACGCTTAACTGCTTATATCAAACCCCCGTTATGCTCCACAAAAACGGACTTGACAAGGTCGTTTGCAGAGAACTTAAATTAAGAAGCAAACTCGACCTTAAACCGTGGAAAGAGCTTATAAAGCGCATCAACGGCAGGAAAAAGCACGTTACGGTCGCTTTGGTGGGAAAATACGTTAAACTTCACGATTCTTACCTTTCCGTCGTAGAGGCGCTTTACTCCGCCGGCTACGAAAACGGTTGCTTCGTGGATATTAAGTGGGTTGACAGCGAGGAAATTACTCCCGAAACCGTTGCGAGCGTTTTTGAAGGCGTGAACGGAATAATCGTCCCCGGAGGCTTCGGTTCGAGAGGCATCGAGGGTATGATTGAAACCTGCAAATACGCGAGAGAACACGATTTGCCTTATTTCGGCATATGTCTCGGTATGCAAATAATGGTTATGGAATACGCAAGGCACGTTTGCAATCTTCAAGGCGCAACGTCGGGCGAATTCGACGAAAACGCGAGATACAAGGTTATCGACCTTATGCCCGACCAGCAAGGCAATATCCCCAAGGGCGGAACGATGAGGCTCGGCGCGTATCCTTGCGTCATCAAGGACGGAACCTGGATGCGCGAATGTTACGGCGTCGGCGAAATTTCCGAACGTCACCGCCACAGATACGAATTCAACAACGATTACAGAAAAATCCTCGAAGACAACGGCCTCGTTCTTTCGGGAATTTCGCCGGACGGACGAATCGTCGAAACCGTCGAAATCGAGGGCGACAGATTCTTCGTCGGAGCGCAATTCCACCCCGAATTTAAATCAAGACCGAACAAAGCCCATCCGCTTTTCCGCGGATTTATCGCGAGTTGCCTTAAAACTCGTAACAAATGAAATTTTTACGGAGGTTACTTATGAAAAACACTACGCTTGAAAAAATCTTTGCCGAAAACGTGTTTACGGACGCCGAAATGGAAAAGAGAGTTTCAAAGGAAGCATACGAAAGTTATAGAAAAACCGTAGACGAAAACGTTCCTTTAAAGCGCGCTGCCGCCGACGAAATCGCTAAGGCTATGATGGCTTGGGCGATGGAAAAGGGCGCAACGCATTACACGCATTGGTTTCAACCGATGACGGGCGTAACCGCCGAAAAACACGAATCTTTTATCGAACCCGACGGAAAAGGCGGCGTTATAACCAAATTTTCGGGCAAAATGCTCGTAAAAGGCGAACCCGACGCTTCGAGTTTCCCCAGCGGCGGACTCCGCTCCACCTTTGAAGCGAGAGGTTACACCGCGTGGGACCCTTCTTCAAAAGCCTTCGTAAGAGACGGCTCGCTTTATATTCCCACCGTATTTTGCTCTTACGGCGGCGAATCGCTCGATAAAAAAACTCCGCTTTTAAAAAGCATCGAGGCCCTCAACAAGCAGGTGCTTCGCATAATGAGAATATTCGGCGACGAGGAAACGAAAAAGATAATTCCCACCGTCGGCGCGGAACAGGAATATTTCCTCGTGGATAAAGACGTTTACGAAAACAGGCTCGACCTTGCAACCTGCGGAAGAACGCTTTTCGGCGCGCATCCGCCCAAAGGACAGGAACTCGAAGACCATTATTTCGGAAAAATCAAGCAAAGAGTCTGGGATTATATGACGGACCTCGACGAAGAGCTTTGGAAGCTTGGCGTTTATGCAAAAACGAAGCATAACGAGGTTGCGCCCGCCCAGCACGAACTCGCTTGCGTTTACGCGCCCTCGAACGACGCCGTGGACCACAACCAAATCGTAATGTCGGTTATGAAGTCGGTTGCGAACCGTCACGGAATGGTTTGCCTTCTTCACGAAAAACCGTTTGACGGAATTAACGGAAGCGGCAAGCATAACAACTGGTCTATGGCGACCGACCGCGGCGAAAACCTGCTCGACCCGACCGACCACCCCGAAAACAACACGAGATTTTTGCTCTTCCTCGCGGCGGTTATAACTGCCGCGGATAAATATCAGGATTTGCTCCGCATTTCCGTCGCTTCCGCCGGAAACGACCACAGACTCGGCGCAAACGAAGCTCCGCCGGCAATCGTTTCGATGTTTATCGGCGAAGAACTGGAAGGAATTCTCTCCTCTTTGGAACGCGGCGCGAAATACAGCGAAATCAAAGCCGAAGTTCTTAAAATCACGAGCGGCCTTATCCCGAAATTCGACAAGGATAAAACCGACAGAAACAGAACGTCGCCTTTCGCCTTCACCGGAAACAAATTCGAGTTCCGTATGGTCGGCTCGGATATGTCCGTTTCGGCGGCAAACGTGGTTATTAACACCGCCGTTGCAGACGCGCTTAAAGATTTCGCCGACGAAATCGAAAATTCTTCCGATAAAAACGCCGCGATTATCGATATAATCAGAAAAAGTTACGCCGCACACAAACGCATAGTTTTCAACGGCAACAACTACTCCGACGAATGGGTTAAAGAAGCCGAAAAACGCGGACTTCTCAACCTTAAAACGACGGTTGACGCGCTTCCCTATTACCTTGAAAAGAAGAATATCGACCTCTTCGTTCGCCACGGAGTTCTCACGGAAACGGAAGTTAAATCGAGATACGAAATCCAGCTCGACACTTATATCAAGATAATCGACGTGGAAGCAAAGACGATGGCGAGAATGGCAAGAAGAGAAATTCTCCCCGCTTCGATAGGTTATTCCGACGAGCTCGCAAACGGACTTTCCGCCAAAGCCGCAATCGGAATTGATATTGAAAAAACTGCGGATAATCGACTTATAGCCCGCCTTATGAAGCTTAATGACAAACTTTTGAAAGCAATTGAAAAGCTTGAAAAGGCAATTACGGCTTCCGCAAAAATAAAGGAAGCTTTGCTTCTCGCGCAATATCACAGGGACGTTATGATTCCCGATATGGACGACCTCCGCAAAATTGCGGACGAGCTTGAAACGATTGTGGACAAGGCTTACTGGTCGTTCCCCACTTACACCGAAATTTTAACGAGCGTTATGTATTAAGCTAAACGCTTTAATATGAAAAGCGAGCCGCTTTTGATTTCCGTCAAAAGCGGCTCGCTTAATTTTTTCTTTTTCGATAGTCCGATTCAGTCGTTCTATTTACGTTTTTTAACAGCCGTGCGAACGCAATTATTTCAAAACCGAAATTACCTCTTTTCTGATAACGTTACATTCCGCGTCGACGATTTCTCTTTCAAAAACGTCGGAATAAATTTTTTTGCGATAAATCGCGCCGTAACTCCCGATAACGACGACTTCGTCCGCAAGCGTTAAAGCTTCGTCCACGTCGTGCGTGACGATTATCACCGTCTTTCCGGAAGCCTTGAAAAGCTTTTTCATAACCTCGAAAAGCTTGAATTTCAAGCCTAAATCGAGCGACGAAAGCGGCTCGTCAAGAAGCATAACTTCCCTGCCGCTCGCAAAAGCGCGAGCAAGCGCAGCTCTCTTTTTTTGTCCGCCGGATAGTTCGTCGGGATATTTGTTTGCCTCTTGCGATATTTCGGCAATTTCAAGAGCGTTTTCTACTATTTTTTTCCTTTCTTCCCTGTCCTTCGTGTTCAAAACGAATTCCACGTTTGCGTAAACCGTTTTGTCGTGTATCAGCCTGCTCTCCTGAAAAACGTAAGCGGGGTTTTCCGCGCCGTCGATTTCGCCGTCGTAATCGGTGAGATTTGCAATACAATTTAAAAGCGTCGTTTTTCCGACGCCCGACGCGCCCATTATCGCCGTAACTTTTCCGTTTTCAAACTCGGCGTTGAAGCCCTTGAAAACGACGGTTTCGCCCGAATCGGTTTTATAGCTTTTACACAGATTTTTTACGACCATTTTCGCGAATCCCCCTCCTTATCAAATTATAAACGAGCTTTGCCGCAAGTTCGATTATCACGGAAAGCAGAATTGCCAGAATCGTCCAGGCAATAACTCGGCCGGTGATAAGCAAACTGCTCGCCCTATACATTTCCCTGCCTATGCTGGCTTTCGTGTAAGCAAGAGCCTCGCCGCTGACCGTGAGTTTAACGCTGAAAGCAAGCGTGGAAATGAGTTCGGGAAAAAGCCTGTTAAAAACGTCCGGAAGGGTTACGCCGAAAAACCTCTTTGCGGGGCTTACGCCGAAAACTTTAAGCATCTCCGTTATTTTTTTATCGCGGTTTTTAAGCGCGTTAAGCGTTGCCGAATAAAGCATCGGGAAAACCACGATAAACGAAATCGCAACGGGACTACTCTCCGCTTTCAACCATATAAGACATAAAAATATTATGCTCATCGCGGGCGTAACGCGAACTATCGCCACGAGCGGATAAAACGCTTTTTCCGCATAAGACGAAAGCGAAGCAACCGAAGCAAACGCAATCGCGGCGACAAACGATATTAAAAAACTAATCGTTGAACGCCAAAAAGTGCCGATAATCGACTTATAGGTGGACTTTTCGCTTAAAATCGCTACGGTTTCCCTAACGACTTCCGAAGGCGACGGAACGAAAAGTTCGTCGTTTATCGCGCTTGCCGTGGCGTACCACGCGGCTATAATCACAGCCGCGCCGATAACGAATGCCAGCGAATTTTTCAAGTTTCTTTGCATTTTATCTCGCGTAGAAATCGCTTGCGGGAAGTTTCCCGCCGTAATCTTCGGGAGAAAGCGCGGACAAAAACGCTTCGACGTCCGCTTTTCTTATCGACGCTTTATCCGCGCCGATTAAGCATCTTTTGAGCGTATCTTCGCTAAGGCTCGGAAGCGACGCGCCGATTCCGTTCAAATCGCCGACGGCCTTTTCGGTGTTGGTTTTGAGATAGTTTTCGTTTTCGCTCATTTTTTCAAGCAACGCGTCGATATATCCGCCGTAAGCGTCGAGCACGGAGGATTTTACTATAAGTCCTGCTTGAACGAAGCCTACGTCGGGATGAACTTTTTTCCATTCGTCCTCTATTCCGAAAGCTATATGAGCTTCTGCGTTTGCCATTGCTTGCGAAACGACGGGTTCGCCGAGTACGGCAAAATCCGCTTCGCCCTTTTTAAGCGCGCCGATAACGAGTTTTGCGTCCGCCACGGCGTTGAAATATACCGTTTCGCTATCTCTTTTGCCGCTAGCGTCGTCCTTTTCATACTTTATTCCGTTTGCCGAAAGGATATTTTTAAACACGACGTCGGGAGTTCCGCCCTCGCCGATACTATAAACGACTTTACCTTTCAAATCGTCAAGGCTTTTATACTCGCCTTTCGTGATGACGTATAAAACGCTGAAAATATTGACAGAAACGAGTTTTACGCCGAGTTTTCCGGCGTTATAAAGCTTTGAAGCGACGTTAAGCGGCAAAATCGCCATATCGTAAGTTCCGGCAGTAAGCCCCGCGATAACGCCCGGGGCGTCTTTCTGAACCTCTACGCTCGTTTTTACCGTGTTTTTTTCATCGTCGACGTAGTCGAATCCTCCGGTGAGGTTTGCGACTGCCAAAGCCGGCGCGCCGTTTACGACGCCCATTTTTAAGGTTTTTGCCTCTTCCTTACCGCACGACGCAACCGCAAAAAGCGTTACGACGGCTAAAATTAAAGCTAATAATTTTTTCATATATATTCTCCTTTCGTTTTTTTCGATTTTCGTTAGTCTATTCAATCTATTTCGCACGACGTGACCGCAGATTTTACCTTCACGCCCGTTATTTTCCCGAGTTTTCCCGTCAGCGCCGAAATAATTTCGTTCGTACCTTTAACGATAACGCTTATGACGTAAACGTCGTTTTGCCTGTCCGGAACGCCCATTCTTCCGACGATATAATCGCCGTAAGCCGACAAAACCTCGTTGACCTGTCTCGCCGAACTCCTGTCCTTTTCGATAACGATTCCCACAACGGCTATTCTCATTATTTTGCGTTCACCTCCGTTTTACGTTAAATTTTTCCTGAATTTGACGACGTTTAAACTTCCCGAACCTTACGGCACAAAAAACGCATACCCCGAAGAGTATGCGTAAAAAACACTTTTATAACAAGACGAGCCGTGGCAAAGGATTCTTTATCCGTTGCAAAGGTCGCTTCTTTTAAAAACGCTTACTCTCCGAAAACTTCATCGATTCAGTATCTTTATTATATGCGATTTTTCGGTTTTTGTCAAGCTTTTATCAAGCTTTTGCAAGCGAAAGAAGAAAGCTTTTAAAATACTGCGCAGTTGGCCGCGGAAAATTTTACACGAGAAAAAATATAATTTTTATCAACAATCGCTTTACATACTTTTGCGTTCGGAATATACTATTTGGGTGATAAAATCGTATCTTCAATAAACGACGATTCCATTTCAAACAAAAAGGAGATATGCACGAATGAATAGGGATTTGACCGTCGGCAAACCGGAAAGCGCGCTTTGTAAGTTTTGCCTTCCTCTTTTCGGCAGCATCATTTTTCAGCAACTCTACAACATAGCCGATAGCTTCGTTGCAGGAAAATTCATAAACGACAACGCGCTTGCGGCCGTCGGAAACAGTTATGAAATTACTTTGATTTTCATTGCGTTTGCATTCGGTTGCAACATAGGCTGCTCGGTGCTTGCGGCGCAACTTTTCGGCGCAAAACGTTATAAAGATTTAAAAAGCGCAGTTTACACAGCACTGATTTCAAGTTGCGTGATTTGCCTGCTTCTGATGGTTGTCGGAATCGCCTTTTGCGACGGGCTTTTAAAACTGATAAAAACACCCGAAGAAGTTTTTGCGGACTCGAAGCTATACCTCGATATTTATATTTACGGATTGCCTTTCGTCTTTCTTTATAACGTGGCAACCGGAATTTTCTCCGCGCTCGGCGATTCAAAAACCCCGTTTATTTTCCTCGCCTGCTCGTCGATTTCCAATATCGGAGCGGATATTCTTTTCGTAACGGCGTTTAAAATGGGCGTTGCAGGCGTTGCGTGGGCAACGTTCATATGTCAGGGCGTAAGTTGCATACTTGCGCTGGTCGTCGTTTTCCTCAAATTTTCCAAAATAAAAACGGAAGGAAAATTTAAAATCTTCTCGTGGCAACACCTCGGCAGTTTCGCCGTCGTCGCCGTCCCGAGCACTCTTCAACAAAGTTTTATCTCCGTTGGAAACATCATAATTCAAAGCGTTATAAACACGTTCGGACCTGCGGTTATGGCGGGTTATTCTGCGGCTGTGAAACTGAACAATATGGTTATAACTTCGCTGACGACGCTCGGAAACGGGATTTCAAACTTCACGGCGCAAAACCTCGGCGCGGCTAAATTCGACCGTATCAAAGCCGGATTCCGCGCAGGGCTGAAACTCGTGTGGGCGATTTGCATACCTATCGTTTTAATTTACGAACTTGCGGGAAATTGGCTCGTTTACATATTCCTCGACAGCCCGACCGGCGCGGCTACGGAAACCGGCGTGACGTTTTTGCGCATAGTTTCGCCTTTCTATTTCGTCGTTGCGGCAAAGCTCGTTTCGGACGGAATTCTGCGCGGCGCGGGACTTATGAAGAAATTTATGATTGCAACTTTCACCGACCTTTCATTGCGTGTAATTTTAGCCGAAACGCTTTCGCGCACCGCCCTCGGTACAACCGGAATATGGCTTTCCTGGCCGATAGGCTGGACGATTGCAACCGTCCTGTCCGTCGTATTTTATTTGAAAATCAAATGGAAACAAAATGACGGACAACCGACGATTCCCAACGACTCCAAAGCCGATGCCGATGCCGAAGCCGCCGACGAATTAGACATTTAAAAATCGCGTTCTTACCGAAGCCTTTAACGCTTTCGTTTAGCCACAGTCGATTGCTTTAAATCGCAATTGCCTGTGACTAAGACAAAGCCTTCACCGAACGCTTCATCGTATGCCAGCCGAGAATAAAACGAACTCGAAATTTTCTTTCGGGTTCGTTTTACTTTTTACCGGAATAGCAAGGACGCGCCTTGTAAATTGACGCTCGACGGCAAACGAGTTTGCCGTGTAACACTGCGGCTAACGCGCCACGAAAAAGGACAGGCTATTCAACCTGTCCTTTTTCGTGGTGCACCTTCGGGGACTCGAACCCCGGACCCACTGATTAAGAGTCAGTTGCT
>ERZ808278.1187-NODE-1187-length-11899-cov-4.350220_pt1 | contig 11899 bp, 5 predicted proteins | sample MGYA00521239_ERZ808278 | MGnify/ENA primary metagenome ERZ808278 (study PRJEB31516, sample SAMN03275600) | gut metagenome | biome: mammalia-associated habitat; material: feces | host: Papio cynocephalus | place: Kenya | collected 2012-07-17 ... | reverse complement strand
TTGTAACAGTAACTTCCTTATTTTTGAACAACTAATTTCTACAAAAGGACTAAACGGGAACTTTGAATTTCATTCAACCGTTCTCGTTTTTGTCTTTTATTCATCTATAAAACCTCCTGTGCGAAAAATTTGTTACTTACATTTTATCGCACAGAAGGTTATTCTGCATAAAATTTGGCTATTTTATTTCGAAAAGTTTTTATTCCTCACCGCTGAGTACTATTCCTTTATTCTTGCAATATTCGCAAATTTCACCATCAATTCAGGGATTAGACAGCTTAACTATCAAAGCCGAAGATATATCAATATTTTTAGTTATGCAAATAATTATTAACAACACATTTCATATTACTTACATTTTAATCTTTCTCACATTACTGTAACCGCTGTGATAGGAAATACCTTTTACTGTTTTATAAGTCCTAATTCTTACATAATAGTTTTTTCCTTTTTTCAAATTCGGTATGGTAATACTGGATACTTTATTACTCTTAACTGTTACAACTTTCTTACCAGCAAATTTTGCATTGGTAGCATATTCAATCTTGTAACCAGTTACTTTCTTTGTCTTAGGCCAGCTTACAACCATAGAATATTTCTTATTGCTGTATTTTTTCGTTAAGGAACAGCCAATCTTCTTAGGAATTACTTTTACGGCAACTGTCTTAGTTGCTGCCTTATAAGTTCTGGTTTGAGCTGCTGTAATTTTAATGTAGGCTTTTCCGACACCTTTTATCATTACTCTTCCGTTACTTGTTACTGTTACTACAGATGAATCACTCGTCTTATAAGAAAGAGCCCCTTTTGCCTTTGCTCTCAATGAGAACGACTTACTGCCAACTTCTTTGGTATAGTATGTCTCAGGAACTGTAATCGTCTGTTTCTTTAACACTGGATTTTGGGATGGTGCTGGAGCTGGTGAAACAACTGGTTCTTTTGATGGTTCTACCACTGGTGCACTGCTTGTTGGTACTGGTACATCTGGTGTTTCCGAATCTTCTACAGTAAAGGTCGCATCATATGCAGGTTTTAATCCATCTAAATCAACATCCAATGCCTTTACATCTGAAGTCAAGATCACTCCACGATATGCAGGAACTGTAATGGATACTGCTCCATCTTCCACTGTATATGTTTCGCCACTAATTAAATCTGTTAATATAACACCATCTGCTTTTAATGCTTCTGGCAGTACATAAGATAATTTCTTTACATTACTGCTATTGTTTGTAACAACTGCTAACGTATTCTCTGCGTCATTTCTAACATAAGACATTAATGCTTCATCATCTAAAGAGACTGGTGTGAGCTCTCCTGTTCGAAGTGCAGAATATTTACTACGAATATTTGCTAGCGTTGCATACCATTCTACTAATTCTTTGTTCCCTTTGCCCCAAGTCATAGCACGACGGTTATCTGGGTCATCTGCACCTACCATGCCAAGTTCATCTCCATAATAAATAGTAGGAGCACCTGGATAAGTCATCTGAATTAACGCCACTAAATACTGACGCTGTTTTGCTTGTAGTGATGTTTTTTCATAAGTTGGGAACGCACTATCAATATCAGTCTGTTGCCTATCATCATTAATGCCATCTAAGAAAGATAATAAACGGGTTGTATCATGAGAACCAACTAAGTTCATCATTGCATAAAAAGCTTCTTTTGGATATCTTTCTCGAATCTTCTCTAATGTCCTTACGGAATCCTTAGCACTTCCGCCTTTTGCGTAATCAAGTACTGCATTACGGAATACATAGTTCATAACAGAATCATACATATCACCTAAGATATACTCAGTTGCATCATCCCAGATTTCTCCGATAATAACAGCATCGGAATCTAATCCTTTTACAGATTTACGGAAATGCTGCCATGTTTCGTCTGATACTTCATTGGCAACGTCAAGACGCCATCCGTTAGAACCCTCTGATAACCAGTACTGTGTTACACAGCCAGAACCATCGATGATTTCTTTTGCCCAATTACCAGTCTGATACTCTGAACCATTGGTGGACATGATAACTGGCATGCTGTCATATCCCCACCAGCCTTCATAAGTATATACAGATTTACCTGTTCTGTCACCAATCGTATCTTTCACTTCAACGCCCTTGTCATCTGTCATAAACTTATTTTCAATCTTAAACCATTCTGTATAAGAAAAATCCGTTACACCTTTTGATTTGAAATATGCCTTCGCATCTGCAATAGCCTGTTCCTGTGTAACGCCTTTCTCACTCATACAATCATAAACATAAGCCCAGTATGGATAAGCTCCTACTTTGCCATCTTGACCTACAAATTTATAGTAACGGTCAAAGTAAATAGAATCATCGGATACATGGTTAAATACACCGTCTAGCACGATGTGCATGCCATTATTCTCTGCTGCTTTTACAAGTTCGCTAAAATCTCCTAAATCACCAAGGATAGGGTCAATCTTTCTGTAATCTGTTGCATCATATCTATGACTGGAGATAGATGAAAATACAGGATTTAAGTAAATTACATTTACTCCAAGTGCTTTTAAATAATCAATTCGGTCAACGATACCTTTTAAGTCACCACCATAGATTTCGTTGTTCCAGTTTCCATCACCTTTGCAAGCATTTTCAGGATATTCATCTGGATGTAACTCTTCTTGAGATGGATTTTCTGGGTATGAATACCATTTTGTAATATATTCATAATCTGTCGCACCACGAGATGTTGTCTGTGCCTGATCATTAGATTTATCTCCATTAAAGAAACGGTCAGGGAAAATCTGATAAATAACTGAATTTTTCATCCAGTCAGGTGTTTTGTAACCTGATTTATATACAACTAAGTCATATGCTTTTAACTCTGATAAATTCGTTAAGTGTCCTGTGCCATAATAGCCATCATCGTCACAGTAAATCTGAACATAGGAACCATAATATAATGCAAAGAAATATGTGTACTGTCCATATTTGTCAAATGTTACATCAGCAGACCATTTCTTATTAGAGCCATTTTCTGCTGCTTTCATATCGATGCTCTTTAAATCCTGTCCTTTTACAATTAAAAGGGCTTTGGTTACATCGGAACCAGTATCAATTGAAAATGTAACGTTCTTTCCTTCTTCTACTGCTCCAAAAATGCTCTTATATGCAGTATCTTTGGAATCGAATTTTACAGCTTCTTTGTTGGTTTCTACCATGGTAGAATCGTTGTAATAAATTCCTGTAGATGGATCGAAATAAAATGTTACTTCTTTGTCTTCTTTTAAATTGATTGTATCGATTGGTAAATTGCTACCCTCATAACCTAGTACTAAATCGCTGTAAGTTCCAGCTTTCATAGCAACACTCGCTTTATAGATACCAGTAAGTCCTGGATCTTCTAATGTAACATCAATGCCATCTCCTGTTACTTTAGCAGATGCAAACTTATATGTTAAACTTGTAACCGCACGATGTGTCGTTAAGTCTGTATAATAAATCGTTACATCCTGTTTTTCTGGCACTGCTACTGCGTAGTTAGCACCGCTTGGAATACCATCTACACCGTAATTCTCTGCCCAAGAACCTGTCGCAATCTTAAACTCATAATTGGCTGCTGGCACATCCTTAAATGTATAAGAGTATAAACCATCTCCCAGATAAGTCATAACATTGGAAGTTTCAACCCAGCTCTTTCCAGGAAATGTTCCAGGAACTGTAATTAATCTTCCTGTGAATTTTTCTCTTGTATAGCTTGAATAAAGTGCTCCTTCAATTTCAACAACTTTAGCAATATCATCTAATGTCATCTTATCATTGATTACATAATAAAATACGTAATCTAATGCATCGTCTCCAAAATAGATTGCATCCGATACAAAGGTTCCATCAAAATTTCCTTTGCTGTTTTTTCCTTCTTTCATGGTTACAGTGGTTTTCTTTGCAATATCTGCTTTTGGTGCATATACTAACTGTACCTTATCCCCCTTATTTGCTAAGGTTGTAATAAAGGTAGTAGTACCATTGGCATTATTCTGCACCTTAGAAACTGCTTTTTCAGCCTGCATACCAAGTCTAGCTGCAATAATATCACCAGAAGTCACAGAATCGTAAAGACTTTCGTCTTTTGCATCATATAAGAAGATAACCTGCTGCTTCGCTTCGGCAGCTTCAAATGACTTATTATCACCACCATTTGCTTCATACCAGTATTGATAGTTAATTGCTGCTTTGTACTGATAGGTTCCTTTTGTAAGGGTTGCCTGATATATATATAAGGAATCTGTAAGCTTAGTAAATTCAAATCCTGTTGCTTTCGTATCCCATTCCGAAACACCACAACGAACCGTTCCAATTACAGATACTGTATAATCAAATGCATTCAAATTAATATCTGCCGTTGGGTCGTTCTGTGTAACTTTGTAAGAACCGCTTCTTACGGAATCATAAACAGTTCCTTTTAAGATATCTGCAAAAACAGTAAGTTCTTCAGTTCCTTTTGGAATGGTAAGTTCAATGTTACCTGAACCATTTCCAAAACTAACATCCCATCCATCATCTAAAGCTACTTTGTACCCGCCATCGCCCAGTTGCAAATCTTCTTCTAATGCTTTAAACTTAAATGTTCTAGAAAAAATTCCTCCGCCAAGATAAGTTAGTTCTGCATTGGCATCTGCTGGATTCCAACTTGCTACTTTGTATGAATTATTACTTTCATCTACAAAATCTAGCCCAGTAAAATTACCAACAAGTGCAGCTGTATGAAACTCCTCTTTGTTGTTAACAGAATCTTGTACCTCACCATTGATTACTCTCACATAGACTGTTTGAGCTGTATCCAATGTAACGCTCTTTTTTGTTTTGTATGTAGCACCATTTTTCATAACCTGAATCGTATGTGCTCCTGCATCCATCTCAAATTTTGTTTCATACACCCCGTTTGAGTACAATTTTAAATCTGCTTCATCTGCACCATCAACTTTGACCTGCATCTTATCACTTATTTTCAGATCTGCGCTGCTCTCTGTTTCTTCTGCCTGCACTGTTATGTTCTTTTGAAACAGACGCTCTGGCATTGCTACAGAAGTACTAATCATGGACACAATTAAGACTGCGCTGCCTAACTTGTGAAATACCTTTCTCATTTCCTTCATCCTTTCCTGTAACATAAGTTACATAAAACATTTCCCCAGAAACTCAAATTCTTTTTTTGGCATACACCATAAATTAATTATAGAAAACAATTTCTTATGAAAAAATATCAATTATTTTGGATTTGTGTTGAGATTTTGATTTGGGTAAATGCGAAAAGAAACCGGAACATCCAGCTTCGAATCTCTTTATACAATCGTTCTTATCCATTCCTTTTAGGAGCTTTTAACACATTCCTTTTTCCCCTTACTCTTACTACTTAAAAATATGGAGTGGATGCTATCGCACTCCACTCCACAACAACAATGTATTAAACTAAGAAACTTTTTTAATTTTCAAACAAATACCAGTATCCCTCCATCAAAAACTCCGTCAGTTCACATGCGGTTATCTTACCATCATCACGAAATGCAATTCCAAGGTCCTCCATCTTTTTTACTTCTTCCATCACTCCATGAAAATCAAATACATTAAAGAAAACAGTACGTTCTGAATCGAACCCTTCTCCCTCAAACCGTTCCAGATAAGGTTCTAGTATCTGAATACAGTGAATCACCTTGCGATTATCTTCGGTATCCTTACAATACCTTGCCAGATATCGAAAACATTGATATAAAAAACAAAAATACTCATACTTATGAAAGACTCCGTCCTTTGAAACTCCTTTCATCTTAGGAAAATCCATATAGGTCTCTTCCACAAGCTTAGGATAATACTCCTCCCGCCATACTTTCATATCCCTTACTTCAAGCTCAAATTTCGTCTTTTTTTCCGCCTTTTTTACCTTATCATAATATCGAACCAACATATTTTTGCACGAAATGACACATCCGCGAATATTCTCTTCCATAACTGCATATCCACGATACTCAGAAAGATTAATCATATGGACAAACAAACACCTTAAATTCTGATTCAATTGTTTATTCTCTGTAACTGGCAATGCCTCTTGCAAACACTTCCTTTTTCCAAGATTCGAAAGAATTTGAAACATCTGTTTCCTATTTAGTTCCACTAAAGGAACAGGTGGTTTCTGAACCTCTTCCTGATACATAATACATCCATTCATTACAATGACACGATAGTATTGCACTTCCTCTAACGAAAATTGAATATAAAATTCTAGCTCCCAGTTTTCCTCTTCACTTTCTACATGATATGCAATACTTAGCTTTTCCAAAAACATTTCAGGTGTAAGCAACGATATCAAATCCCGATTTTCGCCTTCTGCAGCAAGTTTTCCTGTCCCATTGGGATTTCGAAGTTCATAGGCTCCACTTAAATAAGCATTGTGAAGAGCTCCATAAGATGCCTGATATCCTAACTGTTCCAAACAATCAGCTAGTAAATAACGCACCTTTTGATTGGATGGTTCTGCTAAAAGTGCCATCTCAAGTATTTCTGCAACCTCCTGGTAGTTCCCTTTTTCATACTCCTCTAATGCGATATCTAGAGAATTCTCTCGAAAATATTTCAAACAATTCACTGCATGGCTTTTTCGATCCAATCTAGCAAAATGTACTGGATTACCATCATACCAGCCATAATTCTTAGAGTACACCGCCTTTACATACATAAGACATTCTTCTTTTGTCCCACTGGCAAGGTATTCTTTATCAAATGATTTTGGAATCCCTATCTTTTGCACAATTTCCTCTACTGAGTACCCCATATTAGCATAAAGAATTGTTTCGTCGTGCCAGTATTTTAACAAAGATGCGTGCTTTTTAATATATCTTTGCAAATGATTTTCCTCTTCATCCCAATGAGGCCAGCCATTAGCCTGCAAAAGCACCTTAGCATCTCGAAATAATGTACACGCTTCCATATAATACTCCCAGATATTCTCCCAATTAAGTCGATAGATCCCATTTAATTGATAAAAAGGAATTTCCCAATGGCTCATCCATAAGGCATTATAATCTGGAAAGTACAGATGGTATGCTCCTGGCAATACCTTGCTTACTTGAATCTGCAAACGTAACCCTCGTACAAAACATTCACAAGAACGTTCAAAAAGAGAACCTGGTTTTAAGAAACCTTTTGTTCCATTTGACGCCCCTTGTCCCATTCCAGCCATAACCTTTCCATTCTCTTTTGCCTCTAGCAACATGCCATATGCCATACTTTCCTTTCTCGCCATTACATTAGCATCATATACAGCATCTTCCATACACGTAGAGAACCAGTTATCACCTGCCAATATTGTGATATCTTCTTTCAACTGAAAGGCCGCTTCTTCCGCCTTTGTCTTACAACCCTGATTATAGTATAAAACTGCCTTAATCCCCCCATAACAAGCTTCCGCGGCTTCAGTCAGAATGATTGCCTTTACATTTCCTTGTACACAATACCCCTTTAACTTCTCTCCATCCCTTTTTTGTCTAAAATAAGCATCTGCCAGTTTCAATGCTTCATACGTACACTCTCTGCTCTGCAAACAGTTAATCACTACCCATCCAAACTGGTTCTTCTTGCTTTCTAAGGTTCGAATTAATGTTAAATTAGAAGAATCATATCCCCTTACTTGATAAATCTTTTCTGGCACCACTTCAAAAAGTCCATTGATTTTATGTAATTTTGCATTCTCCTTTAGTTCTGGCGAGATAATTCCAGACTTTGTTTTATCGCTTCTGTAATTTAAAAAAGCGTACGCTTCCGGATCCCACACTTCTCCCCCTTTACCAATATGACAATAAGATTCGTAACAATGTCCCTTTAATGCATTTTTCTGCTCTTCGCTTAGTGTTCTTTTCTTTGGATATGCTTGTTCATTTTTAAGCCTCGTTGCAGACTCTGGTTCTTTTGGATTTTGATTAAAATGATATTTCATGGAATAATTTTTCATCTTTACTCCCCCACTCTTTCATGCAGTTCTATCTACTACATCATATTTAACAAGTCCAAAAATTATTAACAAAATTCCTCCCGAATCAGCACACAAGTTTTTTAATTCAATTTCAATGTTAAATTCATTTCATTTTTGAGGTGAAATAATTAGGTTTTACTAATGTTTCAACCTATATTACAATAAATGTTAGGACTTTCCGATAAGCTAAAAAAGCTTCCATTGCTAACTCACTCACCAACAGAAGCTTTTCTATTCAATCCTATGATAACCTTATTTAAACTTTTCTTCCGCATCCATGACAGAACGAATCGTTATGTTTCTTGTTTTTCCAACTTCACTCAAATCAAGTTCTTCCCCATCAAATAAACGCACCACTGGTCTTAATGGATAGCCTTTCTTGTTGCGAAGTACAAAACCTTCCCTGCCATCTGATAATACAATTGGATACCCCTTCGGATAAACAGGAACATTTTTTACAAACGACAAAACTATTTCTTTCGCAAACTGTACATTGCATCCACCTAGTAAATACTCTACCGCTTCCGGATACGTATAACATTTACGAAACGGTCTCTTCGAAATCAGAGCATCATACGTATCTGCAACATGAAGAATCTTTGCAAACTTGTGAATCTTATCTCCAGTCTGACCATTCGGATAGCCGCTTCCATCTACATTTTCATGATGCTGTAAAATCGCAATGCGAGTTGTCATCATAATATCATCTCGGTCTTCCAACATTTTTACAGACACTTTTGGATGAATTTTAATATTAGCGTAATCCATATACGTTAAGGTTTTCTCCTTTGTTGAAAGTTCTTCCCCAAGATGCATCATTCCAATGTCCAGCAACAGCCCTGCCAGACAAAGATTTTCCAGCTCTTTATCTTTTAATCCCATCCCAATTCCAATCAATGTTGCCAGAACAGCAACTTGAACCGAATGACGATATATATACTCATCAAAACTTCGTATATCTACTAAACCATAATCCCAGCTTGAATTACATAGTAACTGATTTACAATCTCTTTTGATATTCCGATACAGGCATCAACATTCATGTCTTTCAGTGCCTGAATCGCTCTGCATCTTAACTCACCGCTGATATTATCTTTAATTTCTACATCAGAAGAATAATCATCCTCCACGTAAATCCCCTGTAATCCAAAACTCTTTATCCTTTGCATATATTTCTCGGATAACTCATTGTAACTATTAATTAATATTCGTCCCCTGTCGTCGTATACAGGAAGTGCAATCAGCATTCCCAATTCAAGCTTTTCTGTCGGAACGTAACGCATAGTCTCTCCTTAAAATATCTTTATTTCATTTTATGTGTTTTATGTGTTCTTTGTTCTAACCATGATAAGATATCCTGACAAACCACATCACGATCAAGCTCATTCACTAATTCATGACGATCACCAGGATAGAGTTTCATCTCGATATCTTGAATCTGATTGTTACGGTATATTTCATACACCTTTCTTACTCCTTTTCCATAAGCCCCAACAGGATCCTCAGCACCCGCCACCATAAAAACAGGCAGCTTCTTTGGAATCTTTACAATATTCTTTTTATCTTGGATAAATGCAATGGTAGAAAGTAAGGTTTCAAACCCGTTCAAAGTAAAAATAAAACTGCAATATGGATCATTTAAATATGCATCTACTATTTTTTCATCTTTCGTGAGCCAGTCTTTCGTAGTTCTGGCTGATTTAATCCTCTTATTATAAGACCCAAATGAAAGATTGTCACACAGGCTGCTTCGATAACGTTCTCCTTTTAATGCCTTCATCACTTTTACAGTCAATCTGCCAAATCCTAATACTGGTGCTGGCTGGAAACCTGTTCCCATAATCACGACGCCATCCACTTCGTTTCCATAAGTCATGATATAACGTCTGATTAAAAAAGATCCCATACTATGCCCCATCACAAAATAAGGAAATCCCTCATATTTTTTCTTCATTTTCTGGGTAATACGGTACAAATCCTCAACTACCTTCTTACTTCCTTCTTCTTTTGCAAAATATCCCAAGTCATCTTCTTTTACACTTTTTCCATGACCAAGATGATCATTCCCCACTACAACATAACCTGCCTTTGTCAATTGAGCAGCAAAATACTCATAACGCTCAATATACTCAACCATACCATGAGAGATTTGAAGCACTCCCTTCACTTCTTCTCCTTCTGGTTCCCACAATACACAATGCAACTGATTTACGCCATCACATGATGGATAATAAAATTCGCTTTTTATCATATAAAATACTTCCTCCTAGTCCTCTTCTGCCCAAATCAAAGCGCATTTTACTGCTTTTTTCCATCCCTTCTTAAGTTGTACTCTTTCTTCCTCATCCATGGTTGGCTCAAACACTCTTCCAAGTTTCCAGTTTTCCAATATTTCTCCTTTACTGGACCAGTAGCCCGTTGCCAGCCCTGCCAAATATGCTGCCCCCAATGCAGTCGTTTCGATACATTCTGGCTGATACACATTTTTCCCTATCATATCCGCCTGAAATTTCATCAAAAATGAATTGGCGCTGGCTCCCCCATCTACTTTCAGATTGGTAAGCCCAATACCTGAATCTTCTTCCATTGCTTCCATGACATCCATCGCCTGATATGCGATTGACTCAAGCGTTGCACGAATGAAATGTTCTTTCTGACACCCTCTTGTAATTCCTACAATCGTACCTCTTGCATACGGATTCCAGTAAGGCGCTCCCATTCCTGCAAATGCAGGCACAACATACATACCATTGTTTGTTCTAGCCTCCTTGGCGTATTGTTCGGTACTAGATGCCTCTTTTACCATACGGAGTCCATCACGCAGCCATTGAATCGCTGCACCTGCAACAAACACACTTCCTTCTAAAGCATACTCCACTTGTTCACTTGTACTTGCTGCAATCGTTGTTAAAAGACCGTGATTTGATTCTACTACGTCATGTCCTGTGTTCATTAATAAAAAACAGCCCGTTCCGTATGTATTCTTCACATCCCCTGGTCTAAAACAGCACTGCCCAAATAACGCAGCCTGCTGGTCTCCCGCAACACCAGCAATCGGTATCACACCACCAAGCACAGCTGAATCTGTTTCACCCAAAATATAACTAGACGGTTTTACTTCTGGAAGCATTGCTCTTGGTATCTGAAAATAATCAAGCAATTCTTCATCCCAGCACAAATCATGTATATTAAACAGCATGGTTCTGGATGCATTGGTATAATCTGTAACATGCTTCTTTCCTTTGGTCAGATGCCATATAAGCCACGTATCTACCGTACCAAATAGCAATTGTCCATTTTTAGCCTTTTCTCTTGCTCCATCTACATGGTCTAGTATCCACGCAATCTTTGTTGCTGAAAAATAAGCATCTGGAATCAATCCTGTCTTTTTTCGAAGCTTCCCATAAAAATCTGTTTTCTTTATCTTATCAATAACAGATGCAGTTCTTCTGCACTGCCATACAATCGCATTGTATACCGGCTGACCAGTCTCCTTATCCCAAACTATCGTTGTTTCTCTCTGGTTGGTAATCCCAATAGCTGCAATCTGTTCTGGTTTTGCACCAATCATCGCCATAGCTTCCATTGCCACACCAAGCTGAGAAGACCAAATTTCCATAGGATTATGTTCTACCCAGCCTGGCTTTGGATAAATCTGTTCAAATTCTTTCTGAACCATACTCACTATATGACCTGATTTGTCAAATAAAATACAACGCGAACTAGTCGTTCCCTGGTCAAGCGCCATAATATATTTTCTATTTATATTTTCCATGTCCAAACCTTCCCACATTCCGCAAATTTTTCGCAGAATATCTGCTTTTATTATAAATCAATCTTCACTTTCTGTGAATAGGAATCAGTACCACCGGCTAAGCCGGTGGTTTGTTTTCCGCCCTATAAGGGCTCGTT
>ERZ808278.1183-NODE-1183-length-11931-cov-4.565679_pt1 | contig 11931 bp, 13 predicted proteins | sample MGYA00521239_ERZ808278 | MGnify/ENA primary metagenome ERZ808278 (study PRJEB31516, sample SAMN03275600) | gut metagenome | biome: mammalia-associated habitat; material: feces | host: Papio cynocephalus | place: Kenya | collected 2012-07-17 ... | reverse complement strand
CGACGCTCCAAAATGCACTCAACTACACCACCCTTGCTGCCATTAGCCGTATCACCGGCATACGGCATGCACAATTGTCCCACTATGCCAACGCTGTCTCACGCCCCAAGCAACAGCAGTCGGAGAAAATAATATCGGGCTTGCACGCCATAGGTCATGCCTGCCTCGCCGCCAATTGTTAGAACATATCAGTTTGTTTAATACCATAATGAAGAATAAAAAATGAATAATTTAGACAAAGAAACAAAAAAAGGATATATCGAAAAGGTATTGTATATCCTGTCTGCGCTGGGCGGTAATGTGGATAAATATCACCTCTTTAAGATAATGTATTTTGCACAAAGGGACTATTTGCGAAAGTATGGTATGGTCATATTCCCAGACAATTTCATTGCCTTGCAGTATGGACCGGTACCAAGTTTGCTGTATAATGCCTTGTCCGGTTACTACCCCTCCGAAATATCAGATGACATCAAGGGAGCCATAAGTGCAGGTGAAGCAGATGCGCAAAACTACATCTTTGCGAACAAAGAGCCCAATATGGCATATCTTTCAAAAGCGGCGAAGGAGACTTTGGACGATTCGATACAAAAGTATAGCACGCAAACATTCAACGAGTTAAAGGAATTGTCACATACCGAACTTTGGAAAAAAGCGTATATGACAAGCGGGCATCTTATGACTCCGTTTGAAATCGCCAAAGATGCAGATGCGCCCGAGAACGTTTTAGATTATATCAAAGATAACGAAGATTTCGAGAGTGCATTTGTATGATATTTCCCAAAGACATAGCCGCCTCTGTTGTGTGCAGTGGTATTTCTGTAGGCGATGTGTTCGCGGCACGTATGAATGAAAGTAATGGCATTACACCTAAAGATGGCTACAATAGTAGGAGAAAGTTTTTTGTAGTGTTAGGCATAACGGAAGATGGGTTTGTTTATGGAGGTGTGGTTGTAAATTCCCAAATAAACAAGAACACAGAACCTGCAAAGAAGATGTTACAATATCCTCTTGATGAGAACAAATATGATTTCCTTGAGCATAATAGTTTTGTGAATTGCGCAGAGTTAAAGACTCTAACACTGGAGCAACTATTAAAAGCGGAGTGTATCGGCAAAATCATTCAAGAAGATTTGAATTTGATAATAGGTGCTGTAATTGGAAGCCCGTTTGTAGAACAAGCGACATTGGAACGTTTCCAAATACAATAACCGCACATCGTTTTCTTTTAGCCGCCATCTCTTGGCGGCTTTTTTGTACTTTACGGGAATAGAAATGCATCGTTTCTGCCAAATATCACGAACTTAATTGCTTATTTTGTCAATAAGTGTTTGAAAACAAAGCATTATTGTGTACCTTTGCAGCGTTAAGTTTAATAGCAAAGGTTATGAGCAAAAACAAAGAAGATGCGGTAGATAAGGTATCAAAGAAACTGAACAAAAAACAGAAGTTGTTCTTGGAGGCTTTTACTTCTCGTTGTGCGTGTAATGTGACTGCGACATGCAAGGCTGTTGCCATCAGCCGTCGTGCTTATTACAAGTGGCTTGAGAATAATCCTACTTTCAGGGAGGAAGTGGAACTTGAGCAAGATTCTTTGTTGGATTTCGCCGAAACGCAACTTCAAGAGAATATCAAAGAGGGTAAGGAAGCGTCTATATTCTTTTTCCTCAAGACAAAGGGCAAAAAACGTGGGTACATAGAGGCATTAGAGCAGAAGATAGACCCTAATCCGTTCTTGGACTTGATGAAATCATTGCCCAATGATGTAAAAGAATGACAGAACGCGAGAAGGCACAAATGTATATGCGGCGTTGGCGGAATGATTGGAATACATTTGCCAGCGACGTATTGCATGCGCGACTTGACAAGGAGCAGCAAGCCATTTTGAGTGCAGTTCAGCACAACAAGATGGTTGCTGTTTCTTCTGGTACGGCAAGAGGCAAGGACTACATCTCCGCCTGTGCTGCCATGTGCTTCCTATACCTCACTCCCGAGTTCGATAGTAAAGGCAATCTTTGCAAAAATACGAAAGTTGCCATGACTGCGCCAACAGGGCGGCAGGTAACGGATATTATGATACCTGAGATTTCGCGATTGTATAAGAAAGCAGCGTTTCTGCCCGGTAGATTGTTGTCGTCAGGCATTCGTACAGACTATGAGGAGTGGTATCTGACAGGCTTTAAGTCCGCCGAAGACAACACCGAGGCTTGGTCTGGTTTCCACGCTGTTAATACGATGTTCATTGTTACAGAGGCAACAGGTATATCCGACATCACCTATAACGCCATAGAGGGTAACTTGCAGGGTAATTCGCGTCTGCTTATCGTATTCAATCCAAACGTGACAACTGGCTATGCTGCGAAAGCAATGCAGTCAGACCGTTTTGTCAAATTCCGATTGAGTTCGCTCAATGCCGAGAATGTCGTGTCAAAGCAGAATGTCATTCCCGGTCAAGTGGATTACGATTGGGTTAGTGATAAGGTGAAGACGTGGTGCAGTTTGATACAAGCGTCTGACTTTAACGAAGGAGAAGGAGATTTCACGTGGGAGGGCAAGTTGTATCGCCCTAACGACCTATTCCGTGTCAAGGTGCTCGGAATGTTTCCAAAAGTATCGGAGGACTCTCTTATACCTTACGAGTGGATACAGATTGCCAATGAACGTTGGAACGAACTGCAAGCAGAAGGCTATACGCCTACAAAGAAATGCCGTCTCGGGGTTGATGTGGCTGGCATGGGGCGCGATAGTAGTGTGCTTGTACCACGTTATGGCAATTATGTAGATGAGATTAAGGTACATCAGTCCGCAGGACATGCCGACCACATGCACGTTGTTGGAATGATTACTCCCTATCTGCGAGATAAGAAAGCAAAGGCATTTATTGATACGATAGGCGAGGGGGCTGGCGTATTCTCCCGCTTGCAGGAGTTGGACTACAAAAACGCTTATTCGTGCAAGTATTCGGAAGGGGCGAATAAACTGCACGACATCACAGGTGAGTATTCCTTTGCCAATATGCGTGCTTATTGCTATTGGGCATTACGTGATTGGCTCAATCCGAAAAACGGTTTTGGGGCAGCATTACCGCCTTGTGAGAAACTGATGGAGGAGTGTACATCTACCAAATGGCTCTTTATGAGCAATGGGGCTATTGCCATAGAAAAGAAAGATGACATCAAGAAGAAGATTAAACGCTCTCCCGACTACATGGACGCTCTCGCCAACACATTCTATCCGCATGATGGCAACTATATGCCTGATGATGAGATTATGAAGATGTTTTTGTAATCTCCACTACGAATATAACACTAAAGCAGATGTGGCAAAAACTCCATATCTGCTTTTTTATGTATTGTCAAGTCATTTTTTTCTTGCAAAAGTGTTTGAATAATAAATACGTCATAGTACCTTTGTGGCGTTTTTCAAAACTAACATTTTGTATGGATATAAAAGCATTAGTCTTAAAAGACCTAAAACCGAAGACGAAGGCACTCGGGTTTAGTGGTGATGAAGTAGAGAGTGCTGCCGAAAACATCTCCGGCAATCTCACCATCGACGAAACAGCCTCGGAGGAGGAAGTAGCAGAAGCCGTATCGAAAGCAGTAGATGCTGCGTTACCATTCCTCAAACTCAGTCAGAAAGCGTCGAGCCGAGTAATCAACGAGTGGAAGAAGTCTCACCCCGTCAAAGACGGTGATGAGAAAGACCCGCAAGATGGTGACGACAAGGGCAAGACGAAGAAAGACGGAGACGATAGTGTTCCCGCGTGGGCGCAGGCAATCATTGATGCTAACAACCAGATGAGACAGGAACTTGCAGCAATGCAGACTGAAAAAGCAACCGCAAGTCGTCGCGGACGTTTGGAAAGTGTTCTGAAAGACTCTGGTAAGTATGGTGAAAGCCTGCTGAAATCTTTTGACCGCATGTCTTTCAAAGACGATGCCGAGTTTGAAGAGTTCCTTGCTGATGCGCAGGAAGACCTCAAGTCCTACAACCAAGAACGTGCAGACCAAGGTTTATCGACTTTGGGAGCACCGCCATCCGCAGGTAGCAAGGGCGCGCAAAAGAAAGAACTAACCGATGCAGAAGCAGACGAGGTGGCGGGTCTGTTCTGATTAAACCACTAAAAGAATATGGGTGCAAAAGCCGATTTGACGAATCCTACTGAGATGTTTGACGACGGAATGGACTCCGTTGTTATCCGTCAGTATGGTGCAGGGATTAAGGGTGGTCGTACACTCGACACATCCAGTTTCCCGCTTTCAGCAGTAAGGGCTGGGCATGTGGTTATTCGCGACACTGTGAATGACATCTACAAGCCTATGCCTTTGAACTCCGGCAATACTGCATATGGCAGTTTGCCTGCAAGCCACGAGTATGTTGGCTTCGTAGTAAACAGCGTACCCGCCTCCCGCGCTATGGTAGGCATTATGTACGCAGGTGAAATCAACGACAAGGCTATGCCTTATCCTATCACGGGTGATATGCTCACCGCAGTGAAGACGGCGTTGCCTATGATTGCATTTATGCACGACTAAAGAAAGGAGACCTAAATTATGCAACCTTCACTTTTTGCAGAGTATGCTAATCGGGTGTTCCCGAAATTGCAACGTATCATCACCACTGTCAATGAGAAGCGCAATGCTAATCTCACCTACTATCATAAGACGATGCTCCGCCCCGAGTATTCGGCTGACCAGAAGTGGGACAGTGCGACCGTAAACACGAACTTCGTTGCTGCTGACATGGTAGCAATGGACTCCCCGCTTCCCCTCAAGAAGCGCGACCGTATCCAAGTCGCTTCCGGTGTATTGCCGAAAGTCGGCATGAAGAAAGTCATGCGCGAGACGCAACTGAATGCTCTCAACATTATGATTGCGCAGAATGCCAAGTTTAACGACATTGCAAAGCGTCTTGTGGACGACGCACTCGCTTGCTCCGTCGGTATTGACGAGAAGAACGAGTACAACTTCCTGAAGGCTTTGTCCGACGGCGTTATCCTTGTTGAGGACGCAGACAACACTGGTGTCGGCTTGCGCGTAAACTTCGGTTTCTTGGACGACAATAAGTTTGGCGTGGAGGACAAGGACGCTATCTCGTATGATGACATTCGTCGTCCTATTGCAAAGGCAAGTGATGACGGCAACGCTATTACGAGAATTGCCATTGCTCTCTCCACCTACAACAAGTTGCGTCAGACGCAATGGGCTAAGGAGTTGGTAGCCAACTACCGTGGTCTGGTATTCACAGACGCAAGCAATCTGCCTGTGCCTACTGCAAAAGCCTTTGACGAGGCATTTGCTGATGACAACAATGGCATCACGTTCCTCAAGATAGACCGTCCCGTGCGTATTGAGAAGAATGGCGTACAGACTACCGTCAAGCCGTTCAACGCAAAGCACATCATCTATCTGACCACGGAGGATTTGGGTGCTTTGGTATGGAGTACTCTTGTAGAGGCTCGTAAGGGTGTAGATGGCGTATCGTACCAAACGATAGACCAGTACAAACTTATTTCGAGGTATCGCGAGACCGACCCGTTCCAAGAAATCACAGCAGGTCAAGCGCTTGTGCTGCCTGTGCTTGAGAATGTTGACCAAATCTACATGCTCGACCTCGACGATGCCGAGGCAGTAGATGAGGACGCGGAGAAAAGCGACTCGACAGACCAGTACATCACCATCAAAGGTAACAAGTACACCAAGTCTGCTGTTATCGCCGCTCTCAATGCCATTGAAGGCGTAAGTGTACGTGCCAATGCAACAGACGCGGCTGTAATTAAGGCAATCAACAAATTGAGCGACGAGCAAGAGGCCGGCTTGATGGCAGCCATTGCAAGTGCTAAAGCGTAAACGTTGAAATCTAAAGTGATATGAGAACAGTTAAGCAGGCATTGATAGATGAGATACATTATCCGATTAGTGACGGTTTTGTCGATAACAAAATCCTTGCCCGCGGGTTGGACGGAGAGGACGAAATCACTCAAGAAATCCTCCGCTCCGACGAGTTTATCGGTGCGACTGCTGACTGTTTGTATTCTCTGATTGAGGCTCCGAATTTCAATGAAGCAGACAAGTCGTTCAGCCTTGCGGATAGGGATATTATCCTCAAAAAGGTTAATACTTTATATAACAAGATTGGCGAACAGCCTGTGGCATTGGGGGAGAAGCCTATGGTCTATTTGGGTAGTGCAGCATGTCAGTCCTAACTCTCAAACAATTCAAACTACAGTCTTTCAAGACCGCTCCGCCTTATCGTGATGAGAATGGTGATTGGGTAGAGGGTGTTGAGGAGATTGATACAGAGGAGCCGTGCGATGCGGTTTCCGCAGGCAAGGCTAATGAACGTCAGTTTGAGGACGGGGAGAAGAAGACCTACACATTCACAATCTACCTTGACAAGAGATGCCGCACCTATCATATTGGTGAGCATGTAAGACTGGTAATGTACGAAAACGGAGAGCCTGTTTACCATGATTTTTCCGTTCTTGGTTTCACACGTTATCAGATGCAAGCAAAGGTATGGGTATAAAAAGCAATTTCACCCCAACTGCAATAGTGGCATACTATGACAATGTTGCAAAGATAATTAGCGAGGAGATTATTAGAGTCTTGTCCTACTTGGGTGAGAAATGCGTTTTGCGCATACGTGACAGGTCGGCTGCAGAAAGTTGGATAGACCACACGGGTAACCTGCGTTCATCAATCGGCTATGCAGTTTCCGATAAGGGGCGGATAGCCATTGAGTCGCAGTTTAATAAAGTCCTCGAAGGCAGTGAAGGCTCTGCCGCAGGAAAGAAACTTGTCGAAGAACTGGTGTCGCAATACACACGCACTTATGCCCTAATCGTAGTAGCAGGTATGAGTTATGCCGAAAACGTAGAGGCTATAGACACGAAAGATGTGTTAGCAAGTACCGAACTATGGGCAGACGCACAGATAGACAAGTATCTACAGACGGCTCAATCGCGAATAATGAAACGAGTAAAAGCGTTAAAGTTATGAAGACTGATATTGACATAAAAGACGATGTATATCGTGCTGTGGCAGGCTCCGCGCTTGTTACAGAAATCAACGGCGTAGTGAGCAAGACTATCCGTCCTGCGAACTCTGCCAATGAGGATGTTGTCATATCGGTTCTCGCAAGCCAAAACACCGAGATACAACAAGCCTATGTCAATGTGAATGTCTATGTCCCCGATTTGGATATACCGTATCATGTTAATGGGGAGACCGTCGTTCAAAAAGAGGAGAATACCAAACGTCTCCGTGTGCTATGCAATATCGCCAAGGAGTTATTTGCACTCATTATCGGAGATACATATCGTATCACTTTGAACTCTCAAAGCATCCTTGCCTCTAATACGGGTGAGGAGCATATCATCAATAACAAGTTGTTATATCAAAATTATTAGGAAATATGTCGTTACTTTCATGGGGTAAACCCACAATCATCACAAAGCCCGAAGGTGGTAACAAGTATCGCAAGTTGCACACTCCTGTCGAGGGTTCGACCTCTCTTGATACTACTGAGGGTGACAAAACCGAGGCGAAGATTGAGGGCGGGGAGATTGAAGATGTTCGCTACAACAAATCAACTTTCCAACTCAAGTTCCAAATCCGAGGTCTCAAGAACGGTAAGAAACCGTTTAGCGAGAAAGACGGTATCGTTTCTGGCAATCACTCTTTTTGGGTAGTACCCGAAGACCCTGCCTGTCCCGGTATTCAAATTCTGAAATCGCATGTATCTGTCAAGACATCTTTCACAGCCGCAGACGGTGTGCTGTATGATGTTACGGTAGATGCGCTGTCGAATGACACAGGAGATGCTCAATGCCAGTTCGGTACGGTAACTCCCACAGAGTCCGGCGGTAATATCTCGGCAGTTGTTTTCGTCGAGGTGAAAGCCGAAGACGAGTCCAGTGCTGCGTAAATTCAGACATAGGGGCTGGGATAATCCCCTATGTTTATGCGAGAGTACTCCCTAAAGGATAATGGCAAAAGGTGCATTGGTCTGTCGCCCATGCGGGTTCGAGTCCCGTCTCTCGCACTGGTCATTGTTAATTTTTTGTGTCTTATTACTTACACCGCCAAACGCAATCGCTGGGAAGCGCAAGGTTTGGCACCCCCGAATGAGTGGCGGAAACGGAAAAACGCGCTCTTTACAGAGACATTGTAGGTTCGAGTCCTACCTCATTCACAACGAATTAGAAATATCGCCTATATGCCAACTCAAGATAACGCCAAAGAGATAGAAAAGATATTGGTAGATACCATCACGGAAAACCCCATTTGCTTTGAGTTGTCGGGGCGTTTCTTTTATCTATACCCGCCATCTCTCGGCGTGTCTATGTTATCAGCAAGGTATCTCAAAGAGTTGTCCGTCAACAAAGAATTGATGGCTATAGACAACACCTTGGAAATGCTACGCCTCGCATACGAAAAGAGGAGTGAGATACTGCATCTCATTGCCATGCACACTTTCAAGCGCAGGTCTGATATTCTCAACGAAGACATGATGCGTGAAAGGCTGTCTCAATTCAAAGAACTAACAGCCCCCGAACTTGTTGCTCTCATACTCCCTATTTTTGATTGGCAGTCATGGCAAGACAAACTCATCAAGCATTTCAATCTCGACAAGGAAGCCCAGCAGAGAGCCAAGATAAACGACTTCAAGAACAAAGACCGCAGTTCTGTTACATTTGGCGGGCGCAGTGTATTCGGTTCATTGCTTGACTACACATCGGAACGCTATGGCTGGCAAGTCGGCTATACAGTGTGGGGTATATCTGTCATCACCCTGAATATGATGCTGGCAGACTCCATAACAACGATGTATCTCTCCAAAGAGGAGCGTCAGAAAATGAATGTCTCCACAGATGGCATATACATCAATGCCGATGACCCTGCAAACAAAAAACTGATAGCGTCTATGTTCGGCAAACGAGCACCAAAATCGCAAAACAAACAAACTACCAATAGTGAAGAAAAAGTTGCTACAAATTGGCAAAAACAGCCCAATAGCGACGAAAACAGCACCAAAACAACCACGAAACAAGCAAGAAAAGGCAAGAATAGTGTGAAAAGTGACCAAAACAACGCAGGAGAGGTAACAGGAGAGGTCGATAAATAGTGGAGAGGCACAAATCCTCGTTCACGGATTGCACATAAAAAAGGAAATAGTATGGCAGGAATACATTTTGTACAGACAGGAGACAACTCACAACTCATAGCGTCGCTCAAGCAATCGCAGAAAGCATTCGATGGCTTGAATGACGCAGCCAAACAGTCTGGCACAGGCATAGACGAAGTAATGGGCAAACTCAATGGGTTTGCTTCACTCGCAGGCGTATCATTCGGAGCGGCGGGGCTCACATCTTTTGCAAAGAAGATATACGATGTGCGTTCCTCTATGCAAGACTTGGAGAGTACGATGAAAGTATTCCTTGGCTCGGAGGAGAAAGCCGTCAAGTTCACAAAGCAGTTGCAGGATTATGCCTATTGGAATATGTTTGAGTTTACCGACCTTACCGAGGCGAGTACTCAACTGATGGCGTATGGAACAGCGACCGAGGATTTGATTGGCGTGATAGACCAGTTGTCTAATGTCGCCACAGGTACCAAGAAACCGCTTGAGCAATATATCAACCTCTACAACAAGGCAAAGAGTACAGGTCGAGTAGATTCTAATGGACTACTGCAATGGGCATCTGCTGGCATTGTGCTGAAAGACGAACTGCAGAAGATGAATGAGACCGTCAATGGTAGTACCATTACCTTTGAGCAGTTGCAGAAAGTGCTCAATCATGTGACGAGTGACGGCGAGAAATTCGGCGGTCTGATGATGTCGCAGATGGATAACCTGTCTGCTTCGTGGGGACAATTGGAGGATAACTTCTCGAATATGTTGAATGAGTTAGGAGAGAAGTTGCAAGGCACTTTCAGGAGTGGCATTGATATAGCAGGCAGCCTCGTTGATAACTACGAAAAGATAGGCAAGGCATTGGCTACTCTCATACTGATGTATGGGGAGTATAAGGCTGTGCTTATTGCTACTCGCGCCATTCAGTCCGCGACCACGCTCATGGAGAATATCCGACTGATAGGCATGTTCCGTAATGAGTTGGGGTTGCTTAAGGCGGCACAGCAGGCTTTCAATATCACGGCGATGAAGAACCCATATATCGCTTTGGCTACGGTGCTGATAACCACGGTTACTGCAATCGTCGGGCTGACAAAGGCTTTTTCGGACAATAGGAGTGAGCAGGAGAAACTCAACGATACTTATGATGACCGCTGTCGCGCATTGGAAGATGAAATACGACTTGCTAAAGACCAAATCCGCACTCTTGAAGATGAAACTGCCAGCACGGAAATGCTCCGTATCGCACGGAAAAAGTTATCCGAAATGGACGCTTTCAAAGATGTGAACCCTGCTGAATTGGCGACTTGGACGGCGGCAGACTTTAAGAAGTATTTGAATGATTATCAGCAAGAAAAAGACAAAAAGGACTATAACGATTGGAGAGAGGCTACACAATCAGAAGCAGAAAAGAGTGCTAATGAATACAAGAATAGTCGTCTTAACATGATGACTTCCGCTGGGCCCATAAATTCATCTGCATATAGTGAAAAGCAGGAGGAGTATCTCAAGCGTTTCGACAAGTCTAATGAAGAACTGATAAAAGACGACCTCAGCAAAATTGCTGATGGAAGTAAGAATTTAGAAGAACAGAAAAAGCAGCAACAAGATAAGTTGGAGTTGTATGCCGAGGAGAAGAAAAGCGTACAAGGTGTTATTGAGCAATTGCGCCAAAAAGGACAGTTAAGTTATTCCGAAAAAGAGCAACTTGCAGGACTTGAAGTACAATTACGTAAAGTAACGCTCGCCGAGCAAATGTATGGAGACGCAGTTAAAATAACAAACGCGAAACTTGCAGAACATGACCCTAATGACGACGGCGACACGCTTGCTGCTATTATCATCAAGATAAAGGCGCAAGAAAAAGCCGTACAAAGAGCGCAGGACGATTATGCTGCCAATACAAGCGAGAACAACAAACAACTACTTGAAACAGAAATCAGTGCCCTAAATGGTCTCACTGAAGTTTATGAGAATGCCGCGGGACGCAAGTGGGTTGCAACCAAGTCTGTGAATGAGAAGATACTCTCTGACACGCAGAAACTCGCCAATGAGCAGGAGAAGATAGAGATTGAGCAACTCAACGACCAACGTCAGCGTATCATCAAGGAGGGGGAACTGCAAAAGAAACAGATAGACCAAGAGTACAAGCAGTGGAGAAAGGAAAATAACGGTCGCACGAGTAGCACGTTTGCCTCTCGCAAGCAGCAGGTTGATTTGCAGACGCGTATCAAACTCGAAGAAGCGGACAAGCAGTTGGCAAAGTGGAGGAAAGATACAGAGGACAACAAAATCAATCTCCAAGCCACTATTGACGAGTCCAACCTCAAGACGCAGTTAGACCGTGCCACATCTTTTGCCGAACAGCAGGCTATCACGCAGAAGATACGCAAGCAGGAAGATAATCGTGCAAAGCGTGAGAATAAAAAGAACACCACGAATGAAATGCTCGGAGTGGTAGATGATACTGCAACCATATCCAAAGTGCAAGCATTGTGGAAAAGCACAGGCGGAGATATACAGAAAGTCTCTGCCGATGAGTTGTCTGCAATGAAGTTGAACGCGCAGACACTACAGCAGTTGTTTGACATACAGCAGAAATGGCAAGATATTGCAGCGTTAGAACAGCAACAACGCAATGCCACAAGGGACGCGGAGGACTACAACAAGCGCTTTGACCGCTACACCTCCTACCTCGACCAAACGCTCACCTTGGAGGAGCAGTATCAGAAGCAACTTGCGGACATACGTGCGCAGTACGGTCTTGCCGAAGATGCCGACCTGTCGCAA
>ERZ808278.1177-NODE-1177-length-11965-cov-3.487406_pt1 | contig 11965 bp, 11 predicted proteins | sample MGYA00521239_ERZ808278 | MGnify/ENA primary metagenome ERZ808278 (study PRJEB31516, sample SAMN03275600) | gut metagenome | biome: mammalia-associated habitat; material: feces | host: Papio cynocephalus | place: Kenya | collected 2012-07-17 ... | reverse complement strand
CGATAAATTCTTTTTTTAATTCTTTGATAAATCTTTTTCAAGTTCCAAGAGAACAACATTATAGAAATATCGTTGGGTTATTTGGGGAATTATATTTTATCAAATATATTTATGATACTTACAATATAAATATTGTTAATTATTGGCATCAAATGGATTCTAATGACAAATTTGATTTTAAATTTAAAAATATGTACGTAGAAGTAAAAACAACACTAAAAAATAATCCCATTGTTAAAATAAAGCACCAACAAATCTTTAATTATAACGCAGATAAATTATATCTTGTTGTAAATCAAATACAAGAAAATTATTCAGGGAAAACACTGCTTGAACTCTCAGAAGAAATAAAACTTTTTTGTGACAATACAACACAATACGTATTTGCACTAAAAATGGAAGAAGAAAAAAGAAAAATAACTTTATTTGATTATAAAAATAAAAAATTTAGCGTAAATAATTTATCAATATATAAAGTATCTAACCTTAAAACAATTAATGATATTCCTACATATATATCTGATATTAAATATTCTTATGATTTTACGACAATTGATTCTATAAGTTTTGATAAATGTATTTTGGAAAAGAATTTATAATATTAGATTAAATTTAAAATTTTAGTTTGTTCAATGTTAGTTCAAAAGATGTTCAAGTAGTGTTTTAGGAAGTTCTATTTGTTATCATATTTTATGCCTAAAATATTTTCTTCGATTTCTTGAATAATTTCTGGTGTTAATCTTTTTGTGGGTTCTTTTGTTTTATTTGCTTTCGATTTTGCGACATCGTCTTCATATTTTTTTATCAGACCTATCATTTTTGTTAATTTTGCTGACATATAAAGTCTTGCTGGTTCAACTTTTTTACCATTCTCCATATCTTGTTTTATAGAATTAAAAAGGGTATGAGAAAATTTATACAAATCCTCATGAAAAGGAGTTTTCGACTTCAAATGTTCAGCTCTTTCACAATCCCATTTTTCCGCGTTTTTCCATCGTCTAATTGTTCGTTCATTTACGCCAACTTGCCTAGCAATAGCATCAATCGACATATATTTTTCAACGTAAAGTTCTTTGGCATACGGTGCCAAAGTCGTTTTCTTAACCATGTGGGATAAACTCCTATAAAAAATCAATTACACATACAGTATAACTCTCTTTTTCGCTCTTTCAAGTCCTGCAAATATTTGAAATATGTCTGAATGATACGTTTTAGGGATTTAGAGTTGATATTTTCCTGCGAAAGAGCGATGAATTGTGTAGTTTGAAAGGAAAACAATATGATAGAAAAAGATTATCAATTATATGGAAGAAAGATTTTAAATCTTAAAACACAAGAAATATGTCTATTGATTTGCATTTGGAAAAATCAATTTGCAGATGGTGAAGTTGATTATGCAACTTGTGTAGATAAACAAGGTAAAAGATACAACATAGAGTTGGATTCAATTAGAGGTTTTGAAGATGATTTTTTAGAGAATTAAATTATTCTTCAATAAAGAAATCTTCGTCCAATTTCTTTATTTCTATTCTAGTTTTTGTTTGAACCCCAATGTTATGCTTAATCATTAATGTTGTTAATTCTTGTCCATCTATAAGTCTAATTACTTTACCTTGTACTGATGCAGCTTTTTTCTTTGCTCTTTCATCAAAGAAACTTGTAGTTATAAAAACTCCTTTTCTAACAGTAGAACAACCTAATGCACCCGCAAAATTTTGCATTTCTTTTTCGTTTACTTTGTTTTCCGAATATCTTTTAGCTTGAAGATAAATTTTTTCTAAGCCTAGTTCATCTTCATCGATTATGCCATCAATGCCACCATCGTGGCTAAGTTTTGTCATTTGTCCCACACCGTAATTCATTTTCTCCATTAAATCTAAAACAATACGTTCAAATCTAACAGGATCAACTTGTTTTAATTTTGCCAAAAGTTCTTTTTGTAAACTTTCGAAATATAAAGCCTGTGCGTTTTCCATTAATTCTTCTGGTGTTTTATTTTCTTCAATATGAGTATCTGAAATTTCACTTTTAGTTTCAACATTATTTTCATTATCTAAACTTTTTAAAAATCTTAAGTCAATTTTGTTTGGGTTTTGACCTAATACATCTAAACCTTTTTTAGTAATGACAAAAGAACCTCTTTCAGGAGATTCAATCAATTCTGAATTTATCAAATATTGTTTTGCCCAAGCAACACGATTATACATTGTTTTTTGAACTTTGCTAGGCAACCATTCATTACGTTCTTCTTCAGTTAGATTATATTTATCAGACATAATATTAACCATATCTGATAATTTTACAGGATTGCCATTTTTTAATAATTCTAAAACTGGCAGCATTAAAGTTTGAAAATCAGGAATCATATTTTACCTCTCTACTATAAGAATATCATAAAAACATTTACCAAAACTAGGTAAAGTAGAAATTTTTGCTCTTGAAAAACTGTCGCATATATGATACAATATATTTATGAGTCAATATAAAATATTAATGTACAAAACTGACAATGGCAAAGTTCCGTTTATCATTTGGTTAGAATCAATCAAAGATTCAACAACAAAACGAAGAATTCGTTTAAGGGTAGATAGAATGATTGACGGAAACTTCGGTGATACAAAAAATCTTGGAGATGATTTGTATGAATTAAGACTTTTCTTTGGCTCTGGTTACAGAATATATTATACGGTAGAAAATGATGTTTTAGTTATATTATTTTCTGGTGGTGATAAATCTACTCAAAACGATGATATCAAAAAAGCAAAATTGTATTTGCAAGACTACAAAGGAGGCAATAATGACAAATAAAAATCTTACATCTTGGGATAATTATATGAACGAAACTTTGCAAGATACTTGTGAAGCTACTGCTTACCTTGAACTTGCAATTGAAGAATACCAAAACGATGGAGATACAAAATCTTTAATGAGAGCGATTCAAAGAGTTGCTGAAGCAAAAGGTGGTATTTCAAAGTTAGCTGAAGATACAAAATTAAATCGCCAAAACTTATACAGGATCTTTGCAAACCAAACAAGTCCAAGATTTGATACTCTTACAAAAATTTTAAGAGCACTTGGCTTTACATTCTCTCTTAAATCTTTCAATACATCAAAATCTTGTGCATAAAATCAAATAATCAAATTTTTTTATAGAGTAGAACACAAACTTGTATTTTTACTTTAATATATCTAAATCTTTATTGATTGTCGTTTGAAATAAAAAGTTAAAACGTTTTTCAAAGTCGGAGAAGTTTGCATAGCCTAGATTTTTGTAAATCAAGTTTAATGGTATATTATGTTTTAGCTGCAGTTTTACGTTTGTATTCAAAAGTGTATCAAAATTGTGTATTTTAACTTTTTTGAAAATTCTGCCAATACCATTTATATTAAGCATATCAATTAACTTTTGAGGTAAATTTAATGTTCTGATTTTGTGGCGTTTGTTATATTTTTGTATTTTTCCATTTTTTACAAATTTGTTTATCAAAACAGTTTTGTTTTCAAAATCTATATCTGAATAAAGAATAGCAGAAAGTTCATCAGGTGTAATTCCTAGATACAAAATCCAAAGCTCGGCTTTTTTGTTTTTTACAATATTTTGAATTTCATTATCATTCAAAACTGTATTTTTTGAGGGTAAGTTTAAGTGTGGCAAGGAGTTTCCAACAAAGCGATATTTCTTTATTTCATCTGAGGTAAAATCTTTATTCAATCGTCTTAAAAAACTCATATAACTTGGCAAATTGCAAAAATCATTTGCTAACATTTTTACACAAGTTTTTAGAGGATAAGCATTGGGCGTTAAGTAGATTTTCTTAAATGCTTGGTACATTTCATCAGAAACAGAGCTTTTATTATTTGATTTATATTTAGGAATCAAACCTTTTAAACCTTCAGTTAAATATCTACGTTTTATTCTATGAAAAGTTGTATAAGAAATAGAGTATTCTGGGTGTTTTTCGGCTAAATTTGCGAGGTAAGTTTTTAGTGCATCACCTCTGCGAGAACGAGCAAGTTTTAGTATTGTATAATATTTTGTTAAAATTTTCTTTGATTTTTCTGTTGCGTTATCATAAATCATTTGTTCTTTTTCTTTTGAAAAAAGATTTGTAATTAATGGTTTTGATATAATTTTTGGTTGAGAAATGGGTTTAGATTCATCTAGTTTAGGTAATTGTTTTAAAAACACATACTCAGTATCAGAAATTTTCTTTATTATTCCAAATTTTTCAAAATCAGCAAGTATAATTTTAAGTTCATTTTCGTCAAAATTATCCATTAATAAAATATCATCAAGAGTAAATTTATTAAGAATTTTGATTAATTTGAGAATCTTCTGTTTCATTTAATGCCTCTTTTATTAAAATTTCATCAATAGAATTCAATCCATTTGCCTTAGCCAAAATTTCAACTTTATTAATAGTTTTCACAATTTGTCTAAATCGATTAAGATTTGAATAAATATATTTAATAGCACAATCTGTCATTTCAATTTCAGATAATTCATTTACAATTGTTTTTATATCGGCTTTTGAAAACTTTTCAAATTTTACAATTTCAGAAATTCTATCGTATAGATGGCTAAACTTTTTAAGTCTTGAATTAGCACTCGTCATACCAACTAAAATTACAGGGACATTTGTTTTATCGTGAATGTCCCTCAAGGTTTCAATTGCTTTTGAATCAATCGTTAAATAATCAATTTCATCAACAATTAAAACTTTTGGATTTAAAATCAAATTTCTTACAACAGCATTAAAACAATCACTTGTATAATAGGGTTTGATTTCTGTCATATAGTCTAAAATCTCATTAAGTAGCCATTTTGCCGTCATAAGTTGAGTACAACGTACAAGTATAGCATCATTTTTAAACGCCCACCAATTAATTGTTTGCGTTTTTCCTAATCCAGGTTCACCATAAATAAGCCCCATTGCAGGGACACCCTCTGGACGATTTTGCAAGTTGTTCATCATCGTGATAAATCGTTTTACATTGTTTGTTTTTACAAAAACTTTTTTCATATTTTTAGTTCCTATTTTTTTGTACATACCATTAATGTCTCAAGTTAAAATAAATAGGAACTCTTTGTGTCGAGATGTGTTGTTAAAAATAATGGATAATATATTATCTAAGATTAAAGATTTTGCCTATTTTAGATAATATTTTATTCACATCTATTCATTAAAATTTTTAAGATTTCTTGTACAATTTTTTAAAACAGTATTAAAAATATCTTTACCAACTGTATTTTCAAACATTTGAGAAACCTCTTTTACAATATCTGGTAAATTTTCACATTGATTAATTAATATTTTTTTGACTTGTGTATAACTTATACCAATATCTTTTGCCATTCTTTCAAAATGTCTAGGGTAAATTTTGTCACTTTCGTAATATCCACCAATTTTCATTGCCATTTTTGAAGATAATTCAGGATATATACTTGTGCAAAGAATATCATATGCAGGTGCAAATACAATTTGGTCATTATCATAATGTAAAATAGAAAAGTTCTTTCCGTGTGCATCATTATTTCCAATAAGATAATTAAATATCATTAATTCCACAAATCGTTTAATTGAAACAGCAGGTCTTGTTGTTCCTTTTAAAATATCAATACATCTTTTAAAATCAACTCCACCTTCGGCTTGATATTTATACGCACTTGGAATATTTGAAGCCTGACAAAAATCTTCTTGATGTATTCTCTTGATTTTATCGTTATTTACTTCTCTATCATATCTTTCGATTAATAAATATTGCGTATCATTTGCCTGACCAATTTGAATATTAGGAATTTGAATACCTAGTTTTTCAGCAACTTTTAAGCATAGATATTCATTTTCAATGGTTTCTTTTAATCCATTTATTGTAGGTTTTAAAATGTGTGTTGATGGAACATTATTTTCTGGAATTGCAATTTTATCATCTATCATAACAACTGCCGTTTTATCTTGAGCACCTGCTAACGATAATCTTTTGTCTGAACCTAGGGCTAACGGCTTTTTAGGTAGCTCTTTTATGTATTTTTCAAGTTCATCTTCTGATAAAATATTTCCTTTGATTTCATAATATTCTTTCAAGTTTTTAGGTTTATCTTCAAAAAATGCAATCGCACCAGCACAATCGTAACCAATTGCACTAAGTAGTGAAAAATCATTTTTAGGATTTATACCATATTTTTTGCCAATAGCAATTCTAACGTAATCGCTTTCTGGTAATAGTCCATTGAAAAAGCCTTTGCAATCTTTATTTAAGTATATTTTTTCTCTTATTGGTAAAGTTAAAGATAAATGCTTCTTTGTGTTTTTATCATATTGAAAACAAATACCGCCATTATCATCTTTTGATAATATTCCAATATAATCATTATTTAGATAAACATTCAATAAATCACCCATTGTTCAACCTTTTATCCTTTAATATCTATTTCTAATCCTAACATTTGGCAAACTTGAAGAATTTTACCAATTTGTGCCGTTTCTTTACCATTTTCTATATCAACAATAAAACGAACGCCAACATTTGCAGAAATAGCTAAATCGGCTTGGGTTAAACCTTGCGATTTTCTTGTATCTTTTATTAATTTACCTAATTCAGAAACATTATCTATTTGCATAAAAATTTTACCTTTCGGTAAAATTATACTAAATTTTGAAAGAAAGTCAAGCAAATTTTACCGAACTGTAAAATTTTGACAAATTTTAAGACTTTTGAGGACAAAAATTACCGAACGGTAAATTTTATTTCAATTATTTAATTATATATTTCTTTGTATTCATCTGATTGTATATATTTTGCGAGCCATACTCTATCATCGTTACAAATACAACCGTTTTTCATATGCCATTCATATCTTTCATAATTATTTTTAAAAATTGGTCTTGCCACAATTGAAGTTTTTACCTTTGGTTCAATTTCTTTCTTTAATTCTCTTTTAGGATTAGTTTGAATTTCTTTAATGGGTTCAATTTTAGGTTTTATCTCTTCAAAAAGAAGTTCCTTTTCTATTAAATCTAAATCCTCTATTTTAAAATGTTCTTTAACTGCTTTTATCGTTTTACGTCTTAATTTTTGTTGTTTTTCAATTTTTTGCTTGTAGTCCTCAATATCTTTAATATCACCCATTTCATTTGCAAGAGGGTGAGTTTCAGTTACTCGATTTGCTTTACAAATAAATTCACCTTTCATTGAATATACTTTGATATAAGACAAATCAAAAAGGGAATATTTTATAACAGTTTTTTCTCGTATTCCATATAATGCTTCATCAAAATAATCTGCTTTTAAAAATCTTATACCATTTCTTCCTATAGTTTTAATTTCTTGTGCCATCATTAAATCATCTAGCAAATTCTCATCAATATTTTGTTTTTCAATTTCATCTAAAACTTCTTGAATAGTTTTGTCTTTATCATTTGGGCAAGGTTGAGAATGCTTAAATTCTAACCATTTTTCAATTAACAATCTTGCCTGTTCTATCGTTGGAGTAAAATTATATTTTTCATGAATTTTGTTATGTAATTTTTCATTACGTTTCATATATGCAGGCTTATTTTCTACGCTTGTGCCGATATAACTTGGGATAAGTTTTTCAAAACTTTCTTGAAAATCCAAGAAAAATCTTTCAATAACTTTCGCCCTTGCATTATATGGTGTCGCAAAAATGGGTTTTATTCCTAATTTTTCATATATTCCAATAAATCCTTGTTCATCAAATTTTGAAGAACCTGTAAAATATTTTCCTCTAAAAGCTCTGCCATTATCCTGATAAACATATTCAGGAATATGATCTAACTTTAAAATTACATTTCTTAATGCAGCTGCTATATTTTGCGTGCATTCTTCTAGCATAATATCATAACCAACAAGCCCACCTGATTTCCAATCAAGAAAACCTAATAATGTCGCACGACAGGGTTTACCACTAAATGGATTTATTACTTGAAAATTTAAAGTATGTCCGTCTGCGACTAAAACTTGACCTGCTTTTAAAAGAGAGGCATTTCTTACTATAAATGGACTTACTTTATCTTTTAAGGCTTTTTCTCCGTCTCTTGAAAGTGTCCATTTGTCAAAATTATTATCTCTAAACCATTCAGCATATCGTCTAAATGTTATATCTTTGGGTAAAATTTCAAATCCACGTTCTTTTAAAATATGTTTTGTAAGTGATATCGCTTTACCTATTGAAAAAGAACTAGGCGATAACAAAATTTGTATAAAGATTTTTATCTGTTCTTCATTTAATGTTGTACGATATTCTTTTCTAGTTGAATATTTATATTGTCCGACAAGTGCAGTCCAATCATTGTTATAATTTATTAGCGTTCGCCATCGATAAAGAGAACCGATTGAGACAGAACCTAAAATTTTAAAAATTTCTTCGTGAAACATACCTGTATTGTATAAATTTAAAAATTCATTATCGGGTGTATTTTTAGAAGTTTTTAATTTGTCTAATTTAAAAGTTTTTCTAAAATCTAACCAAAGAAAAACTAAATCGTACTTTGCTAGAGCCATTTTCTTTTGAGATTCTGAAATCAATTTTTCTTGTTTTATGTTTAAATTTTTAAGCTCAATAATTTCGTTGTTTGTATTTTTAAAATCCACATAAAAATCTTGAATGTATTTAGTTTGTAAATCTTCTTCAAGACTACTCAGTTTTATTTTATACGTTTTACCACCTCTTGTTGAGTCTATTTTATATTCATATTTATTTTGATTTAGGGATAAACGTACAGCTCGTTTTGTAATATTTTTCAATTTTGCGAATGTTTCAACATCTATCCATATTTCATTTATATTAATGTCTTGCATACAAACTCCTTGGGTTATCGTATGTTAGCCTGAATCTTCTCAAAATGGAACTCATTTAGGGGAAATGTGTTCGGTTATGTCTAAATATGTTAGATTATTAAGAATAAAAATTACGAATTTGAGAAAAATTTAATATGCATAAGCAAATTTTTATTATTTATTACTGAATATTAACAAAAATTTGCTATTTTCTCTCACAAAAACTTCCATCTTTTACTAAAAATCTTAGTCAGATATTTATTACACTTAGTTTTGAAAAAGTAAGGTTCAAATTTAAAATTTTTAATAATAACGTTGCAAAAAATAAACAGTGGACACTCTTCCCACTATATTAAAAAACTTCCGACTTTGATTTTTGAGTGGCAATATTTTTTATAAAATTTCAGATTTTATAATTTTTTATAAAGGCTAAAATGCAAAAATAAACAAGTTTTTATAAAGACTTATATATTTTATTTTTTAAATTATACTTCATTGTAAATTGCTAAAATTCAGGTATATTAGGATAATTCGGCATTTTTTAACAATAAATAAGAAATTTAAGCATAGAAAACCGGACATTTCGGACATTTTCAAAAACATATTCTCATTTTGAGGGAAGTGCCTCAAACACCCTGAATACAAAAACACTTGCAGTTTGATCACTTTTAACAGTTGGTTTGAGTATAGCGTGGGCGAAATCCGAACCTGATAAAATACATTGTAAAAAACAAAAAATTTTTAACAAAAAAATAATAACGTCCACTAATATAATAACAAATTTTTAATATTTTGCAATTTTAAATCAAACTTATTCAAATAAAATTAATAAAAATTCATATTTGTGTTATAGTGAAATAAATGTAAAGATGTCATTCTCTATAAATACAGAAGGAATTTATTAATGTCTAGTGAAGAACAAAGAAAAGAACTTCAACGCAGAATTTGGCAAATTGCAAATGAAGTCAGAGGTGCTGTTGACGGTTGGGATTTTAAGCAATATGTTTTAGGCACTTTGTTCTATAGATTTATTAGTGAAAACTTTAAAGCCTATATGGAAGCCGGAGATGAGTCTGTTAATTACGCAAAATTTCCAGAAGATCAAATTACTAATGATATAAAAGTTGATGCAATAAAAACAAAAGGTTATTTTATATATCCAAGTCAACTTTTTGAGAATGTTGTTGCTAATGCAGATAAAAATGAAAATCTTAATACTGACATTGCTACAATTTTTAAGGCAATAGAGTGTTCTGCAGAAGGTTATCCCTCACAAGATGATATAAAAGGTTTATTTGCAGATTTTGATACAACAAGTAGAAGATTAGGAAATACCGTTAATGAGCGAAATTCAAGACTTGCTGCTGTACTAAAAGGGGTTAATGATTTACAGTTTGGAAATTTTGAAAATAATGAAATTGATTTATTTGGTGATGCTTATGAGTATTTAATTTCAAATTATGCGGCAAATGCGGGTAAATCTGGTGGTGAATTTTTTACTCCTCAATCTGTTTCAAAACTGATTTCAAGATTAGCAATGGAAGGACAGGATAAAGTTAACAAAATTTATGACCCAGCTTGTGGTTCAGGTTCTTTGTTATTGCAAGCAAAAAAACAATTTGATGAGCATATTATAGAAGATGGTTTTTGGGGACAAGAAATTAATAATACTACTCAAAACTTGGCACGTATGAATATGTTTTTGCACAATGTAAATTATGATAAATTTAATATCGCACTTGGCAACACCTTGTTAAACCCACAATTCAAGAATGATAAACCTTTTGATGCCATTGTTTCTAATCCGCCATATTCTATAAACTGGGTTGGTAGTGATGATCCAACGCTTATAAATGATGATAGATTTGCTCCTGCAGGTGTGTTAGCACCCAAATCGAAAGCAGATTTTGCATTTGTATTGCATTCTTTAAATTATTTATCAAGTAAAGGGCGAGCTGCAATTGTTTGTTTTCCTGGAATATTTTATAGAGGAGGAGCAGAACAAAAGATTAGAAAATATTTAGTTGATAATAATTATGTGGAAACTGTAATTGCATTAGCTCCGAATTTATTTTATGGTACATCTATTGCCGTAAATATTTTAGTATTGTCAAGACATAAAACTGAAACTAAAACACAATTTATTGACGCAAGTACAGAAAAATTCTTTAATAAAGAAACAAATAATAATACGCTTGGAAATGAACATATAGAAGCAATACTAAAGTATTTTACTGAAAAAAAAGATGTAGATTATATTTCAAAAATTATTGATAATGATTTTATTGAAGAACAAGATTATAACTTGTCAGTAAGTACCTATGTTAAACAAGAAGATACAAGAGAAGTTATTGATATTGTTGAACTTAATAAAGAAATTACTCGAATCGTTGAACGTGAAACTCAGTTGAGATTGGAAATAGATAAGATCGTAGCTGAGATAGAAGGTTAAATATGGAGTATAAAGAATTTGAAGAGTACAAAAAGCAAGGAGAACCCAGCCAAAAGCAAAAAGCAGAGAACTGGGCTGTTGCTATTGGTTTACAAAAAGTTGACGATTTAACTCCATCAAAATATCTAATAGATACGGCAAAAGAAAATATTGAGGGCAGAATTAATAGTAATGAAGTAAAAGAAAGAATAAATTCATACTATAAAACTGAAGATGGCAAAAAACAAAGTATTGAAACAGAACAAGCAGATAAAGTAGCAATGCATATAGCAGAAATTTTATCTGAAGTTTCTTTCACTTTTTCTCCAACAACTTTGTTTTCTATACACAAGAGATTATTTAATGACGTATTTCCTAAGATTGCAGGTAAAATAAGGGACTATAATATTACAAAAAAAGAGCCTGTTTTACTAGGAGATACTGTTTATTATGGTTCTTTTCAAGATATAAAAGAGACTTTAGATTACGATTTTGATAGAGAGAAAAATTTTTCTTATAAAGAGTTAAACTTAAAAGAAAAGATTGAACATATAGCAGAATTTATTTCTGGGATTTGGCAAATTCATCCGTTTGGAGAGGGAAATACAAGAACTGTTGCCGTTTTTACAATAAAATATTTAAGAACAATGGGTTTTGATGTAAATAATGATTTTTTTGAACAAAACTCAAAATATTTTAGAGATGCTCTTGTTAGGGCAAATTACCAAGATT
>ERZ808278.1176-NODE-1176-length-11973-cov-3.648179_pt1 | contig 11973 bp, 10 predicted proteins | sample MGYA00521239_ERZ808278 | MGnify/ENA primary metagenome ERZ808278 (study PRJEB31516, sample SAMN03275600) | gut metagenome | biome: mammalia-associated habitat; material: feces | host: Papio cynocephalus | place: Kenya | collected 2012-07-17 ... | reverse complement strand
AATGACACCGCCAAGGTAAGCCCAGGCAGGACATGTGGATTTCAATGTAAACTTTTTGCGTAAGATAAGCAGAAGCAAAATGGCAAATATAATGCCAGCTATGTGTATAATAACGGCAGATACAAATACCCCATGAGCGGAGCTTAACTGCCCGTTTAATGTTACAAGTATTGCAATCGCAACACCAGCCAATAAAGATAATAAATTGTACATGATTGCACCTCCGATGAAAAACTTTATCTTATCCTTACCAAAATAAATAGGACATATGTCATATTGAAAGGAAAAAAACATGCAAAGAACACCACTAAAAAACTATCATTATGAAAAACTGAAAGAGTATAACATAAATCCAGAAGAAACAGAAGGCTTCATCTGCTTTCAATATGAGAAAGGGGAAACTGTTCTGATGGAGGGAATGACAATGGATTACCTCTATATCGTAATGAAGGGAAAGGCAAAAGTGTGCGTATCTACGGAATATGGCAGGGATTTGTTACTTTCCTGGTATGTAGAAGAGGGCGTTATTGGAGATGTGGAGCTTATGTCAAATGGTTTCTTGGCATCTACAAGTGTTACAACACTTTCAGAGTTTGAATGTATAGGTATTCCCTATCAAAGTTATGGCAATGCCTTAAGGCAGAATACTGTGTTCCTTAATAAAATTGGTCTAGAATTATCAAAAAAACTGATAAAGACAACCATGAACTGTAAAAGTGCCGCATTATATTCTGCCGAGACTCGTCTTTGTATCTGTCTATTAGAGGCTTCCGATGGTGATATGATCCGTATTCCATTGACTGAATTAGCAAGTGCGGCAGGAACAAGTTATCGTCATATGCAGCGCATTATGAGGCAGTTATGTGATTCAAATATTTTAAGAAAAAATAAAAATGGCTATCAGATTCTTGATAGAAGTTATATTTTGGAAAAATCGCCGAAAAACTATATGAATGGGTAGATTTTTTTGAATAAATTGATATAGCATTCTTATGGAAAATCATGTAGAATAAGAAAGCAGTACTTTATGTACGAATAGCATATACAGACGTATATGAAAAAGATAGAAATAAATCGGAGGATATTATGGAAATTATTATTGTAGGCTGCGGTAAGGTAGGAAGTACTTTGGCAGAACAGTTAAGCAAAGAAGGACACGACATCTCAATCATTGATATGAATGAACAAAGAGTAGATGAAATATCAAATAACTGTGACGCTATGGGCTTTGTTGGTAATGGTGGCAGTTACAGCGTTCAGTTAGAGGCAGGAATTGAAAAGGCTCATTTGATGATTGCAGTAACAGGATCAGATGAACTAAATTTACTTTGCTGCTTAATTGCCAGAAAAGCTGGAAACTGTAAAACAATTGCCAGAGTTCGTAACCCAATCTACAGCAAAGAAATTCAATTTATTAAAGAAGAGCTAGGATTATCATTAATTATCAATCCAGAATATGAAGCAGCGTCTGAAATTGCCAGACTGCTCCGTTTTCCATCTGCGATTGATATCAGCATGTTTAATAAAGGAAGAGTAGAGCTTCTAAGCTTTCGAGTAAATCATGACTCTCCACTTAAGGACACAAAGGTAAATGAAATTCATAGTAAATTTAAGTGTGACATTCTTGTTTCCATCGTAGAACGTGATGAAGAAGTCATTATCCCAAATGGCGATGCTATCATTAAAGAAAATGATTTAGTTTCTATTGTTGCACCGCATAAAGAAGCATTGGACTTTTTCGTAAAAATTGGACTTGTTAAGAACCCAGTTAAGAGTGCCATGCTGATTGGTGGCGGAAAGCTCTCCTATTATTTAGCGAAAAAGCTGATTAAGAGTGGAATTAATGTAAAGATTGTAGAAGAGAAACTTTCCCGTTGTGAAGAATTAACAGAACTTTTACCAAAGGCCATGGTAATTCATGGAGACGGAACGGATACGAATCTGTTGCTGGAAGAAGGAATTGAAGAGATGGAATCATTTGCATCCTTAACAGGCATGGATGAAGAAAATGTGTTACTATCTCTTTATGCGAAAAGTCGAATGAATGGAAAGATTATCACAAAGATTAATCGAATTGCCTATGATGAAGTTATTAACAGCTTAGACCTTGGCAGTGTCATTTATCCAAAATATACGACTGCATCATATATCCTACAGTATGTACGTGCTATGAATAACTCCATTGGAAGCAACGTGGAAACTCTTTATAAGATAAAGAAAGACAAGGCAGAAGCACTAGAGTTTTACGTGAATGAAGGCTCAAAATTAATTGGAAAGAACCTGAAAGAACTGGAACTGAAAAAGAATGTTCTTGTGTGCTGCATCAATCGTAATGGTAAGGTGATAACACCAAAGGGGCAAGATAGTATTCAGAAAGGGGATCACGTAATCGTGGTAACAACAAATGTTGGACTTCATGATTTGAGTGATATAGTAAGGGGTTAAAAAATGAATTACCGATTTATAGCTTATATCATGGGATGGATTTTAAACATTCAAGGAGTGTTTTTATTAGTGCCATCATTAGTGGCATTGTATTATAAAGAAGAAAGTGGATTTGCCTTTTTAATTGCAGCAGGAATCAGTTTAGCACTTGGTGCATTGGCAACAGTAAAAAAACCAAAAAATAAATCATTCTATGCAAAAGATGGATTTGTTAGTGTTGCGTTAGGATGGGTTGTGTTAAGTGTTTCAGGAGCACTGCCTTTTTTAATCAGCCGTGAGATACCATCAGTATTCGATGCCTTGTTTGAAACCATTTCAGGTTACACTACAACAGGAGCAACCATTTTAACAGATGTAGAAGCATTGTCAAAAAGTCTTTTGTTTTGGCGTTGCTTTACTCACTGGATAGGTGGTATGGGTATCCTGGTGTTTGTTCTTTGTATTCTGCCTTTGGCGGGTGGAAATAACATGTACTTAATGCGAGCAGAAAGTCCTGGCCCAAGTGTTGGAAAACTAGTTCCTCGTGTTCGTTCCACAGCAGTGATTTTATATGGAATATACACAGCGCTTACAGCTGTAGAATGCGTATTGCTTTTAATTGGTGGAATGAGTTTCTTTGATGCGATCTGCACCTCTTTGGGTACAGCAGGTACAGGAGGATTTGGTATCCGTAATTCCAGTATTGCAGAATATAACGTTTTCTTACAAAATGTTATCGCTGTTTTCATGGTAATCTTCGGAGTTAACTTTTCCGTTTATTTTCTTATATTAGTGCGTAAGCCAAAACAGATATTAAAGAGTGAAGAACTTCGTACTTATTTGGGAATAATACTGGCATCTACAGTACTAATCGGATTTAATGTACGTGACTCTTTTTCCTCTATCTGGGAAGCGTTGCAGCAGGCATTTTTCCAAGTGGCATCCGTTATTACAACAACAGGTTATGCCACAACGGACTTTAACTTGTGGCCAACATTTTCAAAATGTATCTTAGTTATGATTATGTTTGTTGGAGCTTGTGCAGGTAGTACCGGTGGTGGTATTAAAGTATCACGAATCGTAATTGCCTATAAAAATATAAAAAATGAAGTTGAAAACTTTATTCATCCAAAGAGTGTTCGTATCATTCGAATGGAAGGAAAGAAAGTAAGCAATGAAGTTGTTCGCTCTGTAAATACGTATCTTGTATTATATTTTGCAGTGTTCGTTGTTTCCGTATTGCTTATTTCCCTAGAAAATTTCAACTTTGAAACAAGTTTTACTTCCGTTGCTGCAACTTTAAATAATATTGGTCCTGGTTTAGATGGAGTTGGACCTATGGAGAATTTTGCTAAGTTTAATCCCTTTTCCAAATGTGTTTTTATGTTCGACATGTTAGCAGGGCGACTTGAATTAATTCCAATGGTTATTTTATTCTCCCCTTGGATTTGGAGAAAAAATCATTAGAATGATGTAACATGCCGTTTCATATACTATGGTAAAGAAATAATAATTGGAGCTCTCAATGAATCATAGCAATCAGGAAATACCAAATTACAGGAGTATTGACTTTCCAAGTGGCATTCCTCCAGCACCTATTCCTCTTTTTCCAGATCCTATTACGGAAGAAGTGGATGTGTTTTGGATTAAAAATGCCATTATCGATGACATTCGTTTGGATGAACGGATTTATCATGTTACTATTTCCTATATGGAGCCTAATGCGGACAGCATTCAGCAAATAGATATTTTAGAACTTATTGTTTCAGAAGAAGTTACTAGACTGTTCGACCAAGAAAGAAGGCCGATTCTACCGATAAATCTGGAGATTGGGATGACAATTGATGTGTTGGTGGGGGGGCGTATGACTATGTCATTGCCACCTCAAACCAATGCATATCAGATTTTAGTGGTTTCAGCGCCTCTAAGCAGAACAGCAACTGCTGGAAAGGTTTTGCAATCCAATATTAGAAATAATTTTCTGCTAATCGCACCGGAAGGAGATCCAGGGCGGGTTTTGAGGATTAATATAACTTCTGAAACGGTGATTTTGGATGTGAATAGCAGGAGTATTGCTCTACAGGACTTAACGCCTGGCAAAAGCGTATGGGTGGAACATGAAGTGTTTATGACAGCAAGTATTCCACCACAGACAACTGGATTTCTTATCCGCGTGTTATGATAAAAAACAATAGAGAAAAGAGTGTGCAATAACGCAAAAAGAGGATTCGAAAGGAACTTGCGAATCCTCTTTTTATTATGTACTAATACTGTGTTGTACCTAATGCAATACCATTGTTTCCTAGTGGAACTTCATGATCCAGACCAATGAATTTGCCATCATCTGTCTGCCATAGAGCAGGTTTTAAGAAGTTCTCATATTTATAATCATTCCATTTTAAATCACGGCTTCCTGGGAATGGAGTACCTTCATCACGAGTTAATAATCCGTTCGTATCAGCAGAGTCAATGTTGATACACCAGAAAGTATGATGTAAGGAATATTTGTTTTTAATGATGTAATCTCTCATACATCTTAAATATTTTTTGTTTTGCTCAAGTAATACGTGATTACCTTCTGTGATACCGCCCCATTCGCCGATAAGAAGTGGTGCAGTACCGTCCTCAATAATGTAAGCCCAGTTGTCACGCCAGCACTGGTTGTACATAATCTGAGCTGCTTCTTCGTCATCGGCAGTTTCAAATGCACCTTGGAACCATGTCTGGTTGTAAACGATTGGACCGTAATCATGTGGTGAGTAGACAAGCTGGCTCTGGTATTTTCCGAGGTCAATTGGATAATCCTTAACGCCTCTTAAATTACCGCCCCACCAAGTACAGTAGTAGTCGTTTGTTCCGCCCCATGCACTTGTGTTGATTGATTCATCATCCCATTTGCTGTCTTTTGGATAAATCTCAACACCTTCTACGAAGATAAGTGCGTGTGGATGTACGTTTAAGATAGCAAGAGCTGTTTCCTGTGCAACACGTTTCCAGTTGTTTTCTAAATCAGAATCATCCCAGATTGCACTTTGCGCTTTGATTTTCATATCACCAACGTTCGTATGTGGCTCATTTTTTAAATCGAAACCAATGATAGTATCATCATTTTTGTAATAATTTGCAACCCAAACCCATGCAGATTTGAATACGTCTTCTGTGATAGAGCCTTTGTACCATAATGGATAACTATGTCCCTGATTGTCTGTTTCGGCACTATGTACGTCAAGAATTACTTTGATACCAACACGCTTGAAGTTTTTAAGCATGAAGTTAAATAATTCGAAGCTGTTTAAACCAGCAAGATCTTTGTTGTTATAGCTTGTATCAGTTGATTCAGGATATTCGCCCTGGCTCCATGCATATAATAAATCCGTTGCGATAGGAATACGAACCACATTAATTCCTTTGTTTGCAACTTCTTCAATATCAGCTACGATATTACTGTGGTAAGAATCTAACAACATTCTTTCTCGACAGTTGAAACCAAACCAGTTTGCACCAGTTAACCATACTTTGTTGCCATACTTATCGCAGATGTTTGTACCTTCAACATGTAACCAGTCATCGCCGGATTCTGCTTCTCCAACAGCTTGGCTTGGTGCGGTAGAAGGTGCTACGCTAGGCACAGTGGAAGGTTCCTCGCTAGGAGCAATACTTGGTTCCTCCGATGGAGTAATGCTAGGAGCGATAGAAGGTTCTTCACTAGGAGCAACACTTGGCTCTTTAGAAGGTTCTTCGCTAGGAGTAATACTTGGTTCCTCTGATGGAGTTTCACTAACTGCGATACTAGGTTCTTCACTTGGAACGATTGCACTTCCAGTTGTAAACTCTTTTCCATCGATTTTATAAACTACAGTAAATAAAGAATCTGTTGGCATTTTACCTGTGCCACAGAATCCAAAGTTGACAGATGAACCTGCACTAATGGACTTTGCCCAGTCATTAGGAGTCACTACATAGGTGTTTTCAGATGTTTTTGAATCTGCACACCAGATGCTAGATAGGGTAAAATTACTCTTGTCAATGATTACTTTCCAATCACTAATTGTCTTTGTCCCTACATTGTTAACATAGACATTTACGGAAAATCCACCATTCCATGAGCTTCCCTCGGTAGTCAATTCTACTGCATTGGCATTGGATTTTTCAACTGCTGCAAATGCTAAGTTTGGCAGTAAGAACGACAAGGACAATGCTAGTACCATGACAAAAGAAACTAGCACGTTGAAATTGTGTTTCTTAAACATTGCTTTCATAATAACCTCCTCTAAATTTTCAATGTTCTTTGTAGAAACTTGCAGAACAAGGCCGCAGTATCTACATTTCTATTATAACATTAATAAAAATCACTGAAAATACAGATAATTACCAAATAAAATTGAACAATATATAAGAAATGACGATTTTCGCCCATGTAACTTGGATTTGTGGTTGCATATTCGAAAAAAATAAGGTATAGTATAAACCTATATAAAATTTTAGGAGAGCTGAAGGGCATGAGCAGTGACAAGAGACCGTATGTATTAGTTTACGGAGTATCCGTATATGATATTTTTGGATTTGCATATCAGAATTACAGAACGAATGATTCAAACCCAGGGAAAGTAAGGGTTTCCTTTGGAGGAGTATGTAGAAACATCGCAGAAAATCTTGCAAGAATGGACGTGAATACAAAGTTCATTTCAATTGTTGGCGATGATGAGAAGGGAAAAAGCATTTTAGAGTATGCGAAGAAGATGAATCTGGATATGGAAGATTCCCTAATCGTGAAAGGCGAATCCACACCTACTTACATGGCAATTTTAGATGAACATGGTGAAATGCGGTCGGCGATTGTCGATATGAAGATTACAGATTTGGTAACAGAGGAATTCATAGATTCCAAGGCTGAAATTATAGAAAATGCCCAGTACATGGTATTGGATATTGATAATCCAGCCATTGTAGAGTATATTTTAACAAAATATGAAGGCAAAACGCGTTTTATCTTAGATCCAGTTTCAGCAGCGAAAGTTGCCAAAGTGAAGCATTTGATTGGTAAGTTCCATACGATTAAACCAAATCGTAACGAAGCAGAGGTGTTATGTGGTTTTCCAATCAAAACAAAGGAAGATATACGAAAAGCCGGAGCACATTTTAGAAGTCTTGGTGTAGAAAATGTATTTATCAGCTTAGACAGCGAGGGTATGTATTATTTTAACGGTACTGACGAAGGAATCGTTCAAAATGCAAAAGTATCCGTAGTAAACGTTACGGGAGCAGGGGATTCCTGTGTTGCTGGAATCTGTTATGGATATATGCAGAATTTATCCATAGAGAAAACGGTAGAATATGCCATTACGATGTCTGCTATTACCATTTCGCATGAAGAGACCATTCATCCAGACATGGGACATGGGATAGTAGATGAATATTTTGAAAAAAACCATTGGAATGTGGAAAGATTTTAATGAAGAATGATACGAAAAGACTGGTGCAAGACAAAGAAGAGATGTTGTTGCACCAGTCTTTTGTTATTGGGCTGGTTTCTTGATAAAGTCTAATAGTGCCTGATTAAACTTCTGTTTTTCTTCATAAAAAGGCATGTGCCCGCTTTGCTCAAAAGGAAGTATCGTAGCATTTCTGATGCTCTGTTTTAGAATCAGTGCAAGGGAATAGCTGGCGATCCTGTCGTGTACCCCATGAATGATTAATGTTGGAACTGTAATTTTGGGAAGATCTTCAAAGAGAACTTCATCACGAAATGTAATGGCACACAAAATGGTTGCGTATCCGGCTGCCTGAAGGCCTAAGAAAGAAAACCAGTTCGTAAGTGCATCGGTAACAAACTGGAAGAAACACATATTGCTAAAGTTGCTTAGCATTTGTGGACGATTGGTGCTTGCCTGTTCTATTAAATCGTCGATGGAACTTTTGGCTGTACCAAAGTTGAATCCTTTTCGCCTAATGAGACTTGGTGCAGCAGCTCCAATAAGTACAAGTTGTTTCACGTGTGCCTGGTTATAACGTGACATATAACGAATTGCAATGGCGCCTCCCATAGAGTGTCCTGCCAGTATAATGTGATTCAGGTTTAGTGACTCTATTACTGCATGAATGTCATCTGCTAAACTGTCATAGTCATAACCACTGATAGGGCGGCTGGATTTTCCGAACCCTCGCGTGTCTACTCCGATACAGCGAACATTCCTATTTGGCAGTTCGTTATACTGATATTCGAATGCATCATGGTTTAATGGCCAGCCATGTATGAAGAGTATGGTTTCTTTTCCTTCCGGGTTCAAATCTTCTACATAAAGAGAAACATTTTTTTCGACTTCTACCCAATAATTCATGAAACAAGCTCAATCCTTGCTTTAGATTCTTATTTTAATGTATGCACAGGACATCGTCATGGTGTTTTGGTAATTGGAAATAGTAGCAGATGCTATGAAATGTTTTTAAGGAAAACCTGTGATAAGGGGAGTTGGTATTCGAAAGATTATATGTTATACTTGTTAAAACGCTTGCATTTTGCAGGTGATGATTAAAGCAGAAAGAGAGTATCAAGTTATGAACGAATTATACGAAGCAATCGAGAATAAAATAAAAGAATCTGGATATCCAAGAGCGATATCAGGTGCAGATGTATATAACGATATCTGCGACCAAATTGAAGGTAAGGAAAATGGAACATATATTTTGTTATCTAAATTTGAAGACGATGTAGTGTTCGAATATAACATTACCATTATGGATGATCAGTTTAACCTTGGAATTTTAACAATGAAATCTCCGGAGGGAGAATTCCAAGTAGACTTTGATAAATAAAGAGAAGATAATCACAGCAGGGGGAAATAAACTTGAACAAGAGTGAAGTAAAATGGGATAAGAAGCTGAAAATCAGAACAATTGGCCGTGACGCTTCCGCAGAGGATGTGAATCACTATCCATATGAGCCAACTTCCTATTCTGTATTGCAGAGACTAAGTGAAAGTGGATACCTTACATCGGAAAGCTGTGTTGTAGATTATGGATGTGGAAAAGGGCGAGTTGACTTTTATTTAAGCTATTCCCTAGGCTGTCATACGATTGGAATCGAATTAGATGGTAATTTATATCAGGAGGCATTGGAGAACAAGGTAAGTTGTATAAAGTCGGATAAAGTATCATTTGTTCATACGGCAGCAGAGGAGTATATAGTAGATAGTCAGGCAGACTGTTTTTATTTCTTTAATCCATTTTCACTCAAGATCCTTAAGTCTGTAATAGGAAAGGTTATTGATTCTTGGTATGAAAGGCCAAGAAATATGTTGCTATTTTTCTATTATCCATCGGATGAATATGTCAGTTATTTAATGACGGTACCAGAGTTTGAGTTCTTAGACGAGATAGACTGTGCGGATTTATTCGAAGGCAATAATATAAGAGAACGGATTATGATATTCGAGGTTAGCTGTTAAATAATTAGTGACTCTCTACTAAGTGAAAGGTGATGATAAAGGCACTTTCGCGAGGAAGGGAGTTTTTTTCGTTAAATAAGCAGAAGAAAAATATAAATTGAAAAGATAAAAAATAATGTTATACTCTGAAATGCATTTTTTAAGTGGAAAGAGCAAATTTATATTGTGGGAGGCAAGTAGAAAGAGAGGCTCTCGTAAAATGTAATTTACTAAAGAAAAGTTTTAAGGAGAAAAATATGAATATTAGCTTATTTCTAAATGTAGAAAGTGAAAATACTGCAAGAAATCTGAGTGATGAAATTATTCGTGCAGCAGTAAAGAATGTAGAGACTATCGATGTGGTATCGTGTGAAGAATATTGGAAATTTGACGGTATGTATAAGGTGATTGCGGAAGTGAAATACTCAGTTGAAGAACCAGAACTCGATTTAGACAAAATCACGAATAAATGGTCCACGAGTAATGGAGGGCAGGAAATTATCATTGCTATTAATGATGAAGGTACCGTTGTAAAGTATAGTGAACTAGAATTTATGGTAATTAGCTTAGATAAACCTCTATCATAATTGTAAAATAGTCTTTTAAATTAAGCAGAGACGAGGATTTCTCGTCTCTACTTAATGGCTATATCTTTATTTCGGAAGTATTCCTTTATACATAATGTTTTATTTTCATATATCTGACCCAGTTTCGAATGGAGCTGGTCCATTTCTTTGTTGCTTCATAAGTTGACAGATAAAGCGTTTTCAAAAGTCCTGTATCGGTATTCCCTTTAAACTCATCAATTATGATTGTATCTTTCAGAAGGGGACAGAAATAGCAAGAATTGCAAAGAATTTATTTTATAATACGTGTACAATAGTATCAACAAATCGTTTTTGAGGTGAGATTATGGAAGAAATCAGAGTACAGGGAGCAAGAATCCACAATCTAAAACATATCAGTTTAGCAATTCCAAAAAATAAATTAGTAGCCATGACAGGCATTAGCGGCTCTGGAAAATCCAGTCTAGCGTTCGACATCCTATTTGAAGAGGGGAAAAACCAGTATTTACGTTCCATCGGAATTCTGTCAGGACTGGATAATGAAGACCGTTTTGATATGTTACAAGGCATAGGGCCAACAGTAGCAGTTCGCCAGAATACGATACGTCAAAATAATCCTCGGTCTACGGTCGGTTCCAAGACAAGAATTCTCAACCAGCTGGCACTAATGTATGCCAGTGATGGAAAGGATCGTGACGGATGTGCAACTCATCTTTCGCCAAGTAATTTCCTTTATACAACAGCAGAAGGAATGTGCATCTGCTGTCAAGGCAAAGGCGCCGATTATAAGATTTTACTGGAACAGCTCATACCAGACAAATCTACAACACTTTTTGAAGTATATGAGAGACTCAAGGTAACCTCTGGATTTATGCGTATTCTTAGGAAGAAATACGGTACTCATTTTGATACCCCATTTTGGGAGTTGACAGAAGAAATTCAAGATGAAGTAGTGTATGGAACTTACGAAAATGGAAAACAAAGCTATTGTATTGAACGGATTCTTAGAAATTCGTTCGAAAAGGGGGAGGATGTAGAAAAAGTCTACGCCAAAGCAACCTGCATGGACTGTAACGGAGAACGCATTTCCGATGATGCAAGAAATGTACTGCTTTGTGGAAAAAGCATCGGTCAGTTAGGGCAGATGACGCTTACTGCACTTCTGGATTTCCTAAGACAAATTCCAAGGGAAACGTTATCACAATTTAGCAGAAATGTGGTAAAGGACGTCCAAATAACGTTAGAAAACATGATTCATTTTCGGTTAGGCCACCTTAGTTTATATCGCGAGATATCTACTTTGAGTGGTGGTGAGTTGCAACGTTTATATTTGCATCTTCACCTAAAGTCAGAGCTGAATTCTTTGATTTATGTATTCGATGAGCCAATGGCGGGCCTTCATCCATCGGAAAAACAGGGTATTATGGAAGCAATCAAGCGGTTGCGGGACATTGGGAATACGGTAATTGTAGTGGAACATGATAAAGAAATGATTTGCCAGGCAGACCATATTATTGAGATAGGACCAAAAGCGGGCATTGAAGGTGGGGAGGTAACCT
>ERZ808278.1175-NODE-1175-length-11978-cov-3.434874_pt1 | contig 11978 bp, 19 predicted proteins | sample MGYA00521239_ERZ808278 | MGnify/ENA primary metagenome ERZ808278 (study PRJEB31516, sample SAMN03275600) | gut metagenome | biome: mammalia-associated habitat; material: feces | host: Papio cynocephalus | place: Kenya | collected 2012-07-17 ... | reverse complement strand
TAAAATTAGTAAAAATCCCACTTAGGCTTTTGACCATATGGTATCTCTATTGTTGTTTTACTTTCGTTACATTCATATGATTTATTTCAGTCATATTGTAGTAATAGAGCTTTAGGATTTACTGGTTTTAGATGTGTCCTATTATGCACATTTCTGTACATAAGGGCATACGCTTTCGTTAGCCCTGTTTTTACCAAAAAGTTTCTGAAGAAGCTCTGTCTGATTCTTTTCAGAAATTTGATCCCATCTATCGGCAATATCACCAAGATATTCAACCATAGACCGATAATGTTCTTGTGTTGCATCTGTAAACAAAGATACACCCTGTGAATCTTGAGCGGTTTTTGTTAAATCAGCAACCTCACCAGTTACATTAACTAAATCGTCAGATAGCTGGTTTGTCTCCTCGTCATAGCCCCTGACACGCATTGAAAGAGTACGTAATGCAGTTCCCATCGACTCAGAATCCTGCAAAATTTCCATACCACCTGTAAATAGGGCGGCTGTATCAGTGAATGACTGTCCCATAGCAGACATAGCTGCGGCAGAACGTTTCAAACCTTCAACTACATCTTGGTTGTTTTCCGCAAATTTATTTCCAAGAGTATTTATTTTGTCCATAATTTCAGTTTCAACATCATCTGGATCAATGTCAAAAGCTTTCATTATAGAGACAAGACCTTCTTGGGCTTCATCTGTTGACATACCAGGAGAAATAGATGCAAACTTAGAACTGAGTTTTGCCATTGTCGTAGCTGTTTCCTGAGAACTGTATCCGAGCCTTGACCACGCACTTGCTTGGTTAATAATCTCTTCTGTGGTTACACCCATCTGCTTTGCAACATCATTAGCATCGTAATAGAAGTCTTCAAGCTGAGTGCTATTCATTGCCGTGGTTTTCTTTAAATCGACCAATGCATCATCGAGTCCTACAATGGTGCTAATGGCTTCTTTCCCCAAGTTTATAACATCATACACACCAACCATTCCTGCCATCTGAGCAGCAATCTGGTGGAATCCACTATTCTTCAACGTATCAAAGAAAGTTCTACCAGCACGACCAGCTTCAACTTCAGCATTGTAAATCTTTAAGATTTCGCCATGAATCTTATCAAGACTCATGCTAGGATTACCACTTTCGATTTCACGATAGTAAGCCTGAATCTTAGATTTCGCATCAGAAGACATTTTACTATTTTCAGCAAGAAGCTTATGAATCTTATCTAGCTCTTTCTGACCAGAAACAAAGTTATATCCCTTTTCAGAAGCAGACATATTAGTGACAGTAGCGATAGTTTCTTTGATTTTCTTCTCATAATTATCTAATTGAGCAATATCTTCACTTGTCACCAAACTAGCATCTTTACCTTTTAACTCATTGAGAAGAGTTTCGTATTCTTTAACAGCATCTCTAACTTTTTGTACATTCTCTAAATATGTATTGCTTGTCCAACCACCATCTTCAAACCTTTTAATGGTTGTATCATATTTATCAACCTTGCCCTGATATGTATCCAACCGCTTGTCATACTTATTAAGGTTTACATTAGCATTCTGTTCTTTAGCTTGTGTATTCTCCTTAACTTTCTGAGTATTCTGCTCTAATGCATTATTCTCCTCTTTGATGGAATTGATAACACCAGAGGTATCAAAAGCGTCTGAGTCGCTTTTAAAATTGTTAATTGTATATCCATATTCTTTAAGAAGTTTGGATAATTGACTAACACGTTCATCAGCACCAGTTGAATCTATTCCATCTGTCGTCCATGATAAATGAAAATATTTGCCATTATGTAATGAATCAAGAATATTTTGTAACTCATTTGCATCTGTAAATATTTTTTTAATCTCTTCTTCAAGATTTTCAAGAGATTTTACACTTGAAGATGTATCAATATCACTGTGAAATGCGTCTTTCATTCCCGATGAAATATTCGTTTTCTGTCCATTGACTTTTGCTTGTGCTTTAGCAACATTTTCAAGAGCAGAAGCAGCTTTCTTACTCTCATTAGTTATATTCTCTACCTGTTTGACAGCACCACTCGTATTGCCACCCATGTTGCTCATGTTTTTATTGACATTGAGAATATTCTGACTCAGTTCAGAGAGTGATTTGTCAATGTTCTGAATAGAAGAGAGCAGTGTTTTAGCACCAGAATCATCTACCTTACCAAATGCTTTACTTAAACTCTGTACTTCTGATACAATACTTGACAGTTCTTTTGATAAATTCTCAAACTGTTTGAAATCACCTGTTCCTTTACCAAGAGAGTCAAGCATTTTTTCGAGATTAGAAATTACACTTGATAATTTCTTTTCATCGACATTTAATTTGATTTTATATTCTTTGCCTTCAACAGTATCTAATCTGTCTTGGACTTGTTTCATATCTGAAAGTAGTTTTGCTACATTCGATTTGATTTCTACATCATACTGATATGTACCTGGCATTTTCTACCTCACTTTCTCAAAATTTGATCTATTCTGTTATTTATAATTTTGTCTAGGCGACCACCAAATCCACTTTCAATGTCTCGTTCAACATACATATATGGAGGTAATGATTGATGCATCATCCATTTTCCATGACCATGTTCTCCATCCATAAACATATAGTCGAAAGCTGTACTTGGCTGTAAACTTTGACCAAACCAACCAACATATGAATCCATTGCACTTGAATCAACTGAAAAACGAAGAATATTTCCTTTACCTCGTGTTCTTGTAGAATCAAGAATTTTCATAAAGTTATATGTTCTTTCATAAGACTGTGGAGTATAGTCGTTGTACCAATCTATTAATGAATATCTGACAGATTCTTTTAGAAGTTCATTTGCTTGCGGAGCAACCTCTTCTGCAATATGATTTTCAATTCTGTCTAACTTCTTTTTAAAATCTGCATATATATTTTTTGCCAATTTCATCACCTCCAAAAATTTCACTATATTTTCACTATTTATTCACTAAAATAGGAGAGCAGTATTACCACTCTCCATAAGAAAAGCTCTATATGCTTTGACACACATAGAGCCTAAATATTTAATCTTTATTTTTTAAATAATATACAATTCCATATACCATTCCAACAAATCCAAATACGAAATAATAATGACTTACTGTTAATGTAAAATTCATAAATGGTTGCAACGCTTCTACAAAGATATTGTCAACTCCAAATAGACTGAGAAACCATGCACCAATTAGTCCATAAATCATTCCTTCAAACATATAAGCCCTCCAAGGAAATTTGAAATTCATAGCCACATTGAATAAGTTCTAAATCAATGATATAATACAAATAAAACGGAGGTATTACATATGAATACAGAACTTAAATACAAAGCAGCCTACGACTTAACACTAGAATATATTCGTCAAAATAATAAGATGAAAGTTTCGTCTGAAACAACCCTTGAAAAGCAAATTGAAAATTTTAAGAAAATATATGACGAAATATTCCAACATTTGAGTAAGTTATCATAATTCATTAATAGGTGTATTACCTAATTTCTTAATTATTGAATTAAAAATCATAGCAGACTGGGTAAGAGAGAGATTATTTTTCTTTATAATAGAAATAATCTCTTTTTGAATTTCTTCTTTATTATCAGGTATATCTAACATATCACCTTTTGATAAAGTAAAAATGTTATTATATATTAAATCATAAAAATCCATACCTTACACCTCTTTAAAATTTGCGGTACTGCTAAGTTTATAATCATCAAGAATCTTTCTTAACTCATCATTGGATAAACTATCAAGTTTCTTACTTAATACATCCATAAGTGGTGCGAGAGTAGCTTCACCAAGAGCCTTAAATCTATCTACCTGTCCAGAAATAAAAGCATGAAGTTCATACTCATTATCTATCAGATCAGACTTTGCCATATTAACAATCTGCTTGAACTCATCTAAATCTGATGCATCAATAAGTGAATCTTTTCCATCAACTTTTAAAAGCAGTCTGTCTAAAAATCCGCTTTGTTTGAGCATATCATACTCATCTGCAAAACTTGGTGACTCAGATATAAGATTTGTATACTCCTCAATAATTGTTTTAATAAAGAACAGATAGTGCATTGCTGAATTTACTTTTACATTGCCTGTCTTATCATCTATCATTGTGACTTTTGCAAGTTTCTTTGCACTTGTCATTTTTCGTACAAAAGGAACATATTTAGTAATAGATATATTATCTTTTATGTAATTCTCTTTCATATTAGCTGTAGCAAGTTTGTTATATCCATCTATAAATTCCTTAATTGTAATTGTATTCATATTCAAAATTCTCCTTTACTTTCCATTACCCAAAATCCACTTCATATCGAAAATGTGATCATGGGTATATATTGTTAATGTATTTGTAGCACTATCATAGTGCTTCGTTTCTATCTGATGACTTTCATTCATTATGTCGATGAATTCCGATGCTTTAACCTGACCATTATGTTGTTGTAGATAATGTAGAATCTGTTCATCAGTCATGATTTAGCCTTCGCTTTCTTTGCTTCTCTACGAAGCTTTTTTAAAGTATCGTATTCTACCCAACCACCATATTTAAGGTTTCTACATATAAATGTAAGATTAGCTTCTGGATACTTCGCCCACATTAATTTTCTTTTTAAAAGAGACATATTATCAGGATTTCCTTTAACATCAAAAACCTGTAAAGTTCCATCAGCCCATACAACATTAAAGTCAGAACGATATTTAATTGGAAGAATTGTCTTGCCTTTATATGTAAATTTTTCTTGTAGAACATAATCAACCTGTCTCTGATAAGATGCGATTTCACCAGATTCAATCTTAGGTTCTATATACTCTTGCAGAAATTTAAGCTCCGTCAGGGAGTCATAGGTCACACCTTTATATGTTCTTTCTCTTTTCCCTTTTTCAGATATATCCACATGATACTTTGATGTTTTTCGTTTAGTTGCTATTATTCTCACCTCGCTTTATAAGGGCATGAGAGCAATCTAGTCACATACTCTCTAACTAAAAATGCCCTTACTACACGACTAGATTGTAGTAAAGACACTTTATTGACAAAAATTAATTGTTTCGATATACTATTTTTGCGTAAGTAGATCCACCAATGCTTATGAAACCTTCGGCACATAAGAAAAGGAGGTCTATCATGCAGAATAAATACTATGTATTTATGATGGTTATAAATGGGGTAAACCTTGTTTATAACATCGCCAAAGATTTATACAATAGATATAAATAAATAGAAGAAAGTATCAATGATAAGAATTCAAGTACATGGAAGCTGGTCACTTCTTCCGAGTAAAACAAAATCTTATGTTAAGGTACAGAGGTACAATTGAATTGATACATCTTTTATTTGACTTACATAGTATTATATGTTATTATTTATTTGCATAGGTAATAATGCATAGATAGACTAAACAGCAAATCTGACCAATTTGCAAGAGAAGAGATACAGAAGTAAGCATCCAAGTATATTGGGTGCTTATTCTGTTATACAACAAAAGAGCAGCCTCTGTATGAAACTGCTCTTTCTTGGTGATTTGGTTTATTTAATTTTTCTGATTGAGTTAAGCTGTAATAAGTGTAATTGGTCGTAATTCCCAATGAGCATTAGGGTATTTGCTTATATTATCTACGACAAATCTATGTACTTCATCCATATCTCCAAGATTCTTATCAATATGGATTACTTTACCACCTAATAACTCTATTTCTTCGCATATCACATTAAAAAATATCTTCTCCATACCAATTCCTCCTTATCTCTTGATACAAAACAAATCATACAAATCAGTCTGTAGTGCATGAGATAAAGATATAGCATGAGAAAGTAATATATCAGATGTATAACCATTTTCGAGATTAGATATAGCTGTTGTAGATATACCTGTTCGTCTAGCCAATTCTGATATTGAGATATTCTGTTGATATCTATATTCGCCTACTTTATTCTTCATATACTTAGTCTGCGTATAAGTTGTTTTTCTATACACATATAATAAGGAAGAAACTGGTAAGTCAAGTTCATGAATTATATGATATGATGGGAGATTGTGAGATTTAAAATTCTCCATTTCTAAGAAATTCCTGATATTTTTCAGAAATAAATTTCATACTTTCTTCGGCTTGACCATTTTCCATGTTATGAGCCTTTAATAAATCTTCGTATTTTTTATATGTCTTAAAAACATTATTAAAAGCTTCTTTATTCTGTTTTTGACCATTAGAAAGAGAGGAGCAAAAATCTAAAATATATTTGCGTTTCCTCTCCAAATTATTATCTAATAATTCAGATTCAATGTTTTCAATACCTTTAGACATTTTGGTGATCTCTTTATATTGCCAATTATCATGTTTTTCGAGAACAGATATGCGATCTTCAATTGTTTCCTTATCTTCCTCAAATCCAAATTTTATTCTAAGTGCCTTTTTCACCTTCTTTAGCAGAAATATTATTTTATCCACTCCAAGAATAATGATAAAAAATCCCATTATAATAGTAGGATAGGGCAGAGTAAATAATGCTTGTATTTCGTCCATACCTACTCACACTTACCCTTTGAGTAAGTAATAAGTAGTGATAAGACCTACAGCACCGTCCTGAGTAAGACCACGATTTTTCTGGAATACTTTTACGCAAGTTGTGAGATATGCATCCCATTTACCCGTTGTTGGTAACTTAGTAAATTTATATGTATCATGCAATGTTTTTCTCAACCAGTTAATTGCTGTTATACAATTATGAGTCTGTTTAGCCGACATAACATGAGAAGAGGCACATGACTGTGAAGCTTTACCAAATTTACCGTCTACAACAAGAGCATTATTTCCTTTAAGGTCAAAACCTTTATTCATTGCAGTCTGCCATCCACGTACTCTTGAATTAGCAAGATAATATTTACTTGTAGTAGAAGATGAGCTTGCAGGTGCGCTTGGTTTTGTTGTTACTGTTGAGGTAGTATTTTTTACTTCAACTGTACCTTTGGTATAAACAACATTTCCATTTGAATCGAATACACTGTATCCGTCTTTACATGCCTCTTTAGCATATTCAAGATTGCTATATGCTCCAATCTGAGATTTTACATCTGACCACGATTTACGAACTCTATAGAGATTATTTGTTGGAGTGGTTGTAGAAGCTGGTTTAGAAGTTGAAATATTGCCACATGAAAGAGTAGTGCCAACAATTCCATCTGCAATAGCTTTTGCAATTTTATCTACATTATTAATATATAAATTATAATCATCTTTATCATCTACGAAACAAACCTCCACAAGCAGAGAAGGAGAGTTTGTTTTTCTAAGAACATATAGTCCAGTACTTGTTTTTACACCTCTGTTTTTAAATCCAACAGAAGCTAAATTATTTACAATTCTCTGTGCCGCTGTTTTTGAAGATGAACTATCTTTGTAAATCCATACCTCACTACCTGTAGTAACGCCATTTCCATTTTTATCATTTGCGCCCGAGTTGAAATGAATAGACACATCAAGATCTACCTTATGAGTGTTACATTTTTTAACAATCTTTTTAAGCACATCACTCTGTGATGTACCGTTATCCTCAGTACAATCATATACTGTATGTCCATTCGCTTTAAGAAGTGAGATAACTTTGTCTTTTATAATTCGATCCTGTTCAGATTCATCAAGTAATCCTACAGCACCGCAAGCAATTTTACCTTTGGGATTATGTCCCCCGTGTAAATTCACTAACATTTATAATTACCTCCGTATTTTCATGCAATAAAAAAGAGACTCTTTTGAGCCTCGTCTAAAGTAATATCATTTTGTTCTTTATAGTCAGTTAAATATTGCCAATGTAAAGGATTATCGTTTTCATCTTTTCCACAACTTTTCCGTTCACCACGACAACACATACATAATTTTGAATGATTAACATTTTTTATTTTACTTGCTTCGGTTGCACTTGCAAAAACTTCCATTGTATTTAAACAAACCACCTGTTTCCTACATACAGACGGTACTCCAAACAAAGGATGTTTTTCTCCTGATCTTCCGTAGCAAGGAGCGTTTTTACCAGAGTTATTTTTTCGATATTCTGGATCTTGCCATTTCATCTTCATAAAATCAGACTTATTTTTTCGACCTTCTTCTGAAGTCTTACGAGGATGAAGTTTAAAATATTCACTCATTTTTTTACGCTGTTCTTCTGTCCAATGATTATTAAAATTTGGATTAAGTTCCCCATACAACCCTGTAGCACCTTCGCCACCTGAACAAATATTGTAACCGTGCTTTGCGTTATTGGAGTCTAATTCTCGAATTAACAACTTCTCCATTTCACAAGCTTCATCTTTTGTTAAATGTTCAGCAAATATTTCATGTTCAAAATTATCCCATCCATATTTTTGAATAGCATTCCGAAAATGAGTATTATATGCGTATCCATTTCCATTGCGCCAACGTGCTTTAATTAGTTTCTGAGAAGTAATTCCAACATAATATTTATTAGAAGGAGATATATGTATATAAACTGACCATATATTATTTTCTCGATAATCTATCATGATTATTTCTCATGCTTAAGATCGTACAAACTCGTGTCAATCAAGCTATTTAAATACTCATCAAAATCGCTATTTGCCTGTTTTAGACATTCATACACTGACTTATTTAAAGCCTGAATAGCTTTTGCTTTTGCGATTTCACAAACTTCCTGTTTCTTCTCGTCAGTCCACTCATCTGTGCCTTTTATATCTTTTACCTCAGTTTCATAAACACATTTGACTGCATTTTTTACTTCTCTGATAAGAATGTCTGCATATTTATCAAGCTTCTTTGTCTTGAAATATTTATAAATCTGAGTTCCAATCGGAACTAAAATTACAGTCCAGATGGCAGAGAGCAGTGTCATCCAATCTAATGAAGATAAAAATTCTTTCATGCTTTTAATCCTCCTCTATAATTTCATAAGTGATTAATAGCGGAACAACAACTAAATCAATATCGAAATTTTGTATGCATTCATTGCAAATTGTTTGTGCAATTTCTTTGTTTAAAAATTTTGTAGCAACAATAATATTATCAATAAAACTATATTTTCCTTCTCGAAGAGAATATAGATAATTAGTAGGTTGTGATAAATCCGCTATGACATATTTTTTCTTTTCTTTTTCTTTATATTTTTTCATTTTAATTCTCGCTTTTTCCAAAGGATATATAAGTTTCTGCTTTCCTCTCTGGAAAAAACCATTATTAGCTTATCTTTTAAGGTTTCTTCACCAGTAGTGTCATCTATGACAATATCTGTTGTCGTATACATATCAATCGGGTATACATCATGTTTAATATAAAGTTTCTGTTGTTTCTGATCTTCTACACGGGCGACATTACTTAAATGATAAGGTTTTCCATTTAATTTGCTTATTTCCATTCCTTTTAATCCTCTTATTGACAGCGTAAAAAATAGGGAACAAGTCAGTGTTATATAAACATGAAATGTTCCCTATAAAAATCACTGACTATTATTTTTTAATTTTATTTACTATATTACTTGGTTTCTTCTCAGAACTAACTTCTTTTTTAACAGCTAAAAGTTCATCAATCTGTGCTTTTGTTGGCTTTGCAAAATTTTCAAGCTTTGAAATATCAAGCTTTTTAATTTCTTCAGAAGCTTTTTCTTTAGAGATGTTTCCATCTCTCCAATCTGTACAAACATTGTATATATTTTTACAATTTTCGCTACAGAATGTGAAATACCAAGTTGGTTTCCCTGCGTCTTCTCCGCAGTGAGGACAATAACTATATTCTCCACCACAGATAACGCATTTTCTCATTACTTTTGCCATCCTTTAGAATTCCTCCATAAAAATAAGAGTAAGTTATTCACCTACTCTTATCTATTTTTCTTATGCTTCTTCGTCATCACCACACATAACGATTGTGTAAAGTTCCTTATCGGCAGAGCAGTAAGAAATCTGCATATCTCCCTTATAATCAAGAGTACCCTCTGTAGAAAGAGTAATTGATAACTCAGGTGATACCTGGAATGATGGAATTATAATATAGCAAGCTCTAAGTGTATCTGGCTCACAAGGATCTACAGCAAGTGCTTTAAGTGTAAGCTTAACTGTTCCAGGGAACTTATCAGATGCATTAAGAATCTTAACTGCATTCTGTGCCTTACGCTCAAACTTAACTACAAATCTATCTGCTGTCTCATCTGTAGGAAGTGTAAGAACATTTCCAGATAACTTAAATGCTGTCTCTGATTCTGCACTTGAACTAAGTGTATAAGCTTTACCCATTGCACCGTTGTTACCAAGAGCATTTACATGAACTGTTCCCTCAACAAGTGTCTCTTTTGAGCCATCAACCAGTGTAATAGATTTTTCACCTTTCTTCGCAATAACAATCTTTGGCATCTGAATCATAGAAGTAGTTGATGCAACTACTTTATCTGTACCAGAAGCAGCACCAATAACGTTCAGGTTGATCATTGCATTGGTAGCTGAAAATGTACCAGCTTTGCCCTGATAGAATTTCTTAATAAGAGATCCCTCGGCAGATTTTGCCTCTTTAGAATCTGCGGTTGTCTCTATTGTAGCCTCAGAAAGCTGTGTAAGTGTATAAAGAAGCTCACCTTTTGAGTTCTCAGCAACAGCCATCTGAATACGGTCAATTACTAAATCGTCTAATGTAAAAGCCATTTTTATTTCCTCCTTTAAAAAGTGTTTTGTATATAAAAAAGACTTAGATTATTCATCTAAGTCTCGTAACCAATTAAGGTCTTTTTCTTTTATTTGAGAACCATCTACAAAACCTGAATACATACCTTTCATAAGAGCAGTAACAGTTTCATATGTTTGTAAACGTTTGATACTATCCATGAACTGAACAATACCAAGTTCTCGCAATTCATTTGTTTTATATTTAAATCCTGGATGATTTACCATTGAAGAAATTAATGGTAATAGAAAAGATTTTTCTACGTCTCGATCTTTGTTTTTTTGTTGTTGTATTTTTAGGTTCTCTTCTTCTTCCCAAATCATTGCTTCTTTGGTTGCTTTATTTTTTGCAAACTCTACTTTGGGGTGAATATTAAACATTTGGCGAAGATATTTAACTAATCTCGTATATATTAATTCATCAATAATAATTGAATTGTCATCATATATAATCGGAAGAGGATTATCATTTGAATCCCTTGGAATATACAATAATAAATCGCAATCCTTCTCTGCGTCATGAATAACTTTAAACCATGAAAAATTCAAGTCTCCAAACAATAATGAAGTTTCTTTGGGTGTAAGAGTCTTAATCAACAGACAAAATAATTGATAATCGCTTATTTTATTCCAATCTATACCTTCCTTCCAAAGCACTAATCTAAAAGATGTAGTATTAGCACACAATGTATTAACTATTGAGTAAAATTTTGTGTCTCCAAATTCTACAATATCACCAATTGTAGGTTGATGAATACATATTTTATCAGTAAGCCAATAATCATCTCCAAAGTACATTTTTAATTCATCATAATTATATAGATTTTCAGTATTATCCATTAAATACCACCACCTAATTTATTAACAACTTGAGAATTTTTTACTATTGCATTTGGCATAGTGGCTTGGAATATAAAAGTACGTACAAGATAATTATTGTCAGTTGTACTTTCCTGATCTGATACAATCATACATTGTGTCCCAAATATATTTGTCCAATTAATTTGCTCCTGAATAATTGCGGTTAATAAATCGTGGCGTGGAATGCCAGTTAATTTATCCATTCTATCGCTACCATGAACAAATACAGTGAATTTAACTTGAATATATTTTTCAATAGAATTATATCTTGGAGTCTCTGTAAAATTCACTTGATAACAAATATAATGTTTTACCTCAGTCTGAGTATCTGGGATAAATAAAAAAGGACGAATATTTGCGTTACTGCCAAAATATCTATCCCATTCTCCAAGAGGTTCACCAGTTTCAGTATCCCAATTTATATTA
>ERZ808278.1174-NODE-1174-length-12005-cov-4.123933_pt1 | contig 12005 bp, 8 predicted proteins | sample MGYA00521239_ERZ808278 | MGnify/ENA primary metagenome ERZ808278 (study PRJEB31516, sample SAMN03275600) | gut metagenome | biome: mammalia-associated habitat; material: feces | host: Papio cynocephalus | place: Kenya | collected 2012-07-17 ... | reverse complement strand
AAAAGCGGGTTAGTGAACTAAGTGTTGGAGAGTATGTATGTAATCAGAAGGGAGAACCATGTCAAATTCGTGATATCATCACTGGTTATGAAGAAGAGATCTATCAGATTCATACTAAGTCTGGGAAAGAAATTAAGTTAACAAACACCCATTCTATCTGTATCCAGCAGGATGGCGAGAGCAAGTGGATTTGTGTGTGCGATTTAAGAGAAGGACAAAAGGCTGTGATGCTGCAGGGAGAAGAGGAAGTGAGCTATATCAATATCATTCCTTATAAAGATACGGTTTACAATCTTATGTTTGATGAAGAAACACCAATCTATAGTAATGGATTTCTAGTGGGAGATTATGCGATGCAGCAGCGAATCCGTCCAAAGAGAGATCAGATAGAGTTCTCAGAAAAGACAAGAAAAATTGCAGATGAACTGTATCAATTATATGAAAATTAAGGAGGATATAGAGATGGATGTAAGATATTACTATTATGTAACAAGGTATCTGACAGAAATGTTAGATTTTTCAACGGAAGAAAGCCAAACAATTGCTGAAGTGTGTCAATTTGTGGAAGACAGTAGAACAGTAGATAACCGTTATGAGTACGATAAGGTTCCAGATGAACTAGTTGAGCGTGGAATTGCAGTGAGCGGGGAAAAGCCAGGAAAGATGTGTATTCCGATTCCTAAGACCAATTGGGAGCTTACTGAGGATGGATTACCAAAGAAAGAGGACTGTTTGAACGAGGATAATCAGTGGAATTGTTTTGTCCCATTTCATTACTATCCTCAAAAGCCTATCAGAGTCGATAATGAAGAGGATAAACAATACTACACACATGCAATTAGGAATATCATGGATAATTCTGGATTTGAAATGCTAGTCAATCAAGCGAAAGAACAGTATCAAAAGGCATGTTCAGAGAAAAATAAGAATCAAAAAGAAAGTTTGCTCCATCAAAGTGCCATCCGTCTTGGTGTATTGTGCCATGTATTGAGTGATACATTTGCCCATGCCTATCTGAACGGATTTGAAAACTATGTGAATTATACGGAAATTGCTGCAGTGAAGAACAACTATACCTATGATTGCTGTACAGAACAGTATATACAGAACAAATTGAAGGAGCAGCCTTATGTAGGTACAGCAAGGCTTGGCAAAAGCATTGATGATTGTAATATAACAACGGTATTTAAGCAGAGTAGTGGAGGTAATAGTTCCATTTTGAAAGCAACGCATACGGTAGATACTTTTGAGAGTTATATTAATGGTGCGAAAGCAGTTTATGATATGTTACTGGTTATACGAGGAGAGAGTGATCCGTATGACCAGAACTGGAAGGGAACGTTTCTTCCTATGCTGATAAGAATGTTTGACGCGGAACAGGTATCTGTCGAGAGTATTCGCAAGGAATTAGAAGTATCAGTAGATACTGCGAAATATAATTATGATCTGGAAAGTATGCCGTTTTCATTGGCATGTAATGTGGATTATATATCGGAATTGGCATTGGCAGTAGATGATGTTCGCAAAAGTGTAATGAAAGCTCAAACAAACACAGTAAAGCAAATATATAAGAGTCAGTCTGTGGAACAAAACAGCATTACCTTTGGGCCTGTTGTTATGGAGGCGGATTCCTTTCACATTACTGTGACCGCACTATGGGAAGATGTAAAAGAGAATGTAGCTGTCCAGATTGCGATGTACGATATCAATACAGAAGAGCAAGTTTATTCAACAGCCTATCATCGAACCAGTACAGAAAATGAGCTGGTTGCCATCGTAGAGAGAAAGATTCCAAAAAGGGGTGGTAACTATGAGATATCTGCTGACGTTATAACGGATGCAGGGAAATATATTGTAAGAAATTCATTCTCCTTTGTAATGGAAGATATGTTAAGTTTGATTTCCCTTGAAGTGATGGAACCAGTAAACAAAGCAGATACAGTTCTTGTGGCCAATGGTTTCATTTCAGAAGAAGCAAGTTATACGTATGCAGAAAATCTTGTTTATGTAAGTCAGGCAAACAAGACGCAGCTGGATTTGTTCCTTCCAGTCAATGTAAGAGCGAACATTGCCAAAGATTATAAATTGGTAAGGCTCAATGGTTATCAGTTAATATTAACGGATGAAAATCATAATACCTATAAACATTGTGGCAACAAAAGGTTTAACTGTGTGTCTCAGAATGAGAAAAAGAATACAGTCAGTGTGAGATTTGGAGAGGAATGGAAGAACCGTATTGTATGTGAGAACTATTCTGATTCCAGTACCAATGTAGTACTAAATGTGGATTTTTACATGGATCTAGAATATGTTGGTGAGGACCCAGATAAGCAAGGAACACGAACTGTTTCCTGGTCAAGCAGAGAACTGAACACACCTGCTTTTAAGAATGTAAAACTGGAATGGTTTGATGAAAAAGAGATATAGTTTGAGTCCCATGGTCTAAGAAACGATAAAAGGTCTGGGTATAATCGCTGGGTAAGAGGAAAGATAAGGAGAAATGATACATATGAGACATGATAGTGATTTGATTGTTCCAATTGCAATGGAAGTGATGTTATTAGGGAAGATCTCGGAGTATACTAAGTATTCCAACCAGACTTTTCTTTTTGAAAATTTACCCTTGGAACCTACAGGAAATTATGTAGAACCGGATTATATGCAGGTAACGTCAAGGCAAGCGAATCGTAAGGGAGCTTACCTGAACTGGAGTTTACCCGATGCACTGACTAAAGGTGTGCAAAATGATAAGGAGGAAGAGATAGAATTTCCTACAGTTCCCAATCGATGGCTTATATCGCGGCTGTGGCGAAAAGAGGGCGAGAAAGAGCTGCATCAGATGCATTTCCTAATAGAATCCGATGTATTACAAAAAAATTGCAGTCAGGAAAAGCATAATAGGGGAAGTGCATCGTATCCTTATCTGGAAGATAGTTCCCAGCCTTTTCGTTATCTTGGCAGAGGTTTTTCCATTCAGGAACCGGTAAATCCGCTTGAAGAGAAGGTTTCAAAGCTAACAGCAGTTTCGCCAGGAAATCCGTGCTTTGCTGCTTATTTACCAGGATGTGAGAATGTGTTCGGGTATGTGGATGTGTTACAGGATGAATCTGGAAATCCATTGGAACATGTTGAAATTACCTATAGTGTTTCTGGCTGGTATCAGAATGAGGAAGAAGATATTTTACATGATGTAATAGATGCAAAAGGGTGTATGGAACTGTTAGGCTGGAAGCCAACAGATTCTGTGGCATTTCCAGCACAAACCTTATGTCACGGCATTGTAAGTAACATTAAGTGGGAAACCTTTGAGACGGATTATGCCAAAGAACTTTGGGAGCATATGCCCACCCCGGAAGTAGCAGTCGGTAATTCGTCCTTTGAAGCTATTGCTGCGCTAACACAGAAGAAATATCCAAAAGTGCAGGCACAGGAACGTATGCTTAATTATTTATTTCTTGGAAATGTTCCTAAATTGGGAGAACAAAATGGAGTCGTTAAGGGAGAATATCTTCTGAAAAAGAAACGGTTTTGTGATGTAGAGTCTGGCTCCTCCATGCTGATAAAGGAGCAGGAAAAAACAAATGAAGATACGAGTCCTCTTGTTATTCCACCTGAAATAATGGAACAAGTAAAACAATGGAATCAATGGGAAAGAACAAAAGTGGATGTTCGCTTAGAACTGGAGCAGTTACAGGAACAATTGTTTGATGTATGGGTGAAGTACGAAGCTTGTACCTATGATGATTTTTCATCCAAAACACCATTGAAAGTATATGAAGATTCCATGAATACATGGACCAAGGAGATGCAAAGCAAACGTTTACAGATAAAACAGTTAGAGATGCTGCAAGATAAAACCCTTGAACAGATATCTAAGAGGTTACCTTTAGGATATGAGATTTCCTATCATGTGAATCAGAGATATTGGGAGGCGAACGACCCCGTTTTTCTATTAAACAGATTACAGCATAATCACTGTCATGGAGAAGATGGAAAGGATTCCAGTGATGGTACGTTACAGTGTCGTGGAAGAAAAGACCTGAATTATGAGGTTCATTGTCAGACTTCACGAGTGATTGCTATTGCAGATATATGGAAAGGAATCCCTGAATGCAATTACTCTATTCCAGATGTGGTAAGTGATTGCATAGGGGAAGCAATTCTTTTATCAGAGAATTTTGCAGATATACTTGTGAAAGATTCTGGCATAGAGCCAGAACAGGTGAAGCAGATGCAAAGGATGGCCAGGGAGAAAGAAAATCTTGGGTTTGATGGAATTATTCCAGTTGCCAATGGAAACCGAATACACAAAATGCCTTGGTCACCATTGTACCTTTGCTGGCAGGTTACGTATTATCCAGACCCAGAAGTAATGAAAGAAGTCCCCAATCTATCCAACTGGTCCTTTAACGGAATTGACGGTTCTTACACTGGAGAAGCACTTCAGACAGGAAAAAGCATTACGTATAGAGGTCGAAGCATCATTACTCCTCATGCAAAGGACATGATATCAGAATCCATAAAAGAGTTATTACCGGATACCTGGTCAGGTGAGGAAAAACTTGATGTCATGTCCCAGCGACTGGATGGATTCCACGATTATCTTCTTATGAAGGATTGTGGTCTTCGTTTTCCTGTCATGGATTACCAAGATGCCAGAGCAAAAAAGGCAGCAGCTCTGATTGCACCAGAACTTACAGATTATCAAGGGAAAAATCCATTATTTAACCAGTTCTTTTCTCCTATCAGGGCAGGGTATATGATGGTAAATGACTTAAAAATTGTGGATGAGTTTGGGCAGGTATTGGAACTAAAACCGGATGGGGTTGCTTGTGCAGAAAGTCTTCGGGATAATGATACTGTGTATCAGCAAAGAATTATGTTGCCGCCAAGAATTCTTCAGCCTGCGTCTCTAAAGTTTGACTGGGTGCTCTACGGCAACTCCCCTATCGTTGGATGGCTACTTCCAAATCGTATTGAAGGAAGCCTTATGTTTTATGAACCATCAGGCAAACATTATGGTAGTCTTAGGCGGGTATGGGTAGGAGATAGTCCAGTTGTCTGGAAATGTCCACCTTCTTTGGGTGGTGGTACTAGTGAACTTCCTGAGGATATGAACGAAACAATGCGAAAGATTGCGGAATCCATTCTTAATCCAAGCAAAGAAAAGGGAGAGGATCGATTAACGGAGTATCTTTCTTGTCTGGATGATGCACTTTGGAATATCAATCCTGCACCATCCCAAAGCAGTCATTGTTTGGCACAAATGGTTGGGCGTCCTATTCTTGTTGCTAATGCAACCATGTTATTAGAGGTATTGGGACCAATGAATAAGCCAAAGATGCTAGATAACAGCAAAGGAAAACCAAAAGAGTTTGTATATCCACATTTACAAGATGCAACATTTTCTTTTCAAGTGGGACATGTGGAGCATCATCAGGATGGAGCTATTGGCTATTATGAGGGAGATTCCTTTGAACAGTTGCATCTGTGTAACGATGCAACAAGAGTTAAAAATGATTATTTTTCGCTGGATCATGAGATTGAATTAAAAGTGAACCAAGGAAAGAAAGCGACCATTTTGCTGGATAGTAGTGGATTATTACATATTCTAAGCACTATTCTGCCTGTAAAGGAATTACAGATTGATCCCCAATTGATTGAACAAGGATTGAAAAATATCTATCTATCCATATTTTTTGCTCCGATTCTTACAGATGCGTATGATCTCACCATACCTTTTAGCGAAGTGGACGGAATGGAATGGAGTTTACTATATCATAAGGAATCGGAATTTGAAGAAACAAAAGCCATACATTCCATTCAGGAGCAAGGTTATTTTCCAGAACATCCTTTTGTAGCGCTGGAAGGTTATATGAAGTTAAAGAAGAAAGAAGAGGGGGAGGAATAGATGGCAATATTAGATGCAACATCGCCAATCATCTGCCAATGTAATAAGGATATGATAATTGTGAATCAGAAGACGGAACTTGAGAATTATAACCCAGTATTAGATGAACTTAAAGTGTATCTGATGAACATTCAGGATGATACAGTGACGTTTCAAAATCCAAATCGTCTAACAGCCAATCAAGTGAATGAACTATCTGTACAAGGAAAAGTCACAAGTGATGTATCGTATATACAGTTAGAGATTCCATATGGAGAGAAACCAGATAGTTTTCTAAGTCAGGCAACAAACAGAATCACCTGTTCGGTCACTGGCTGGAAGGCAAGTGAATGGAAAGATACGAGACGCGGAACGTTATGCTGTACGATTGTAAGTGAATCATCGTCTGTTGTTTTGGAGCAATACAACAGTATCCGTATTCATATTACTGATATCGAGTCGTATTGTGTACCAGGAATGACTTATATGATTGTCTCATTTCAAAACATCAATGGTTTAACCAATATGAAAAAGCGTATTGCGTTAGAAAAGAGAATGGCATCCCTTCAGATTAATGAGTTTTTTCCAGATAAATGTGTAATAGCCAGAGGAGAAGAAATCGGAGTTCATTGGAGAACCTGTGCGAATACGTATGGAAAGATTCATCCAAATGAATTTCAAATCACAAAAGGGGTAAAAGAACTTAAGGATGCCCCTTCCCAGACGACTCATTATACATTAGAGGCAGGTGATGAACTCCATCACATATCCAGTCAATGTTCTGTGTATGTCATGTGGCCAGTGATTGAGAGATTTGAACTAGATGAAAACAAAATTTACTGGAATGTTCTTTATAGTGAAAAAGTTTGGCTAAACGGTTCCAACCAGGAAGCGAATGGACAAATAGAACGAGATGAGACAGGAGAATCAAAGTATGTACTTCGATGTGAAGGCTATCTGTTCCAGATAGAGAAGTCTCTCTATGCTGGTTATGGGCAGTGGTTTACAAAGTTAGAAAAGACCGTTCGAGAGTTTTTGGAATATACTGTAACGAAACTGTCTTGGGAGTCCTCTAGTCAGGTGCAGAGTATTGTGCTTGGTATCAGTGACCATGGGTGGAATCGTACCGAATTAGATACAAAGGGCGAATTCGAGTATACGGTATCTGGAAAAGAACCAGAGATGTATCTAGAAGTGGCAATTGATGGGCAAATCACAAGAATACAGCTTTAGGAGGAAGTGTATGGATCAGATAATCAGTTTCGGACTATTACAAGTAAACTGGAAAAATGGGAATAAAGTAACCACTGGAGAGATTGTGTCAAAAGATGGTGGCGAGGAACGGCTGGAAGTAAGAAATGAATTGACATTAGAGATTAACAATGCATGTGTAAAAGAGCCCCTGGTCTTTGATTATGATGATGAACAACTTCCAGAGCCTCCGGAAATTGAAGATATGAATTCTTATGAACAGAAGCCAAGAATCTATCTTTTTTTCCCAGCGGGAAATCAATCCTTTCATTTTACTACGATTGAACTGGAGGAGAGAATAACAGCCAGTGTATCGGTTGGATGGAAGATTATAAAGCGAAAATCAAAGAAGTATGGATATTATTGGACTATCATTCCAGATGAAAGTGTTGTGATGTATCCAGGTGATCGCATCTTAATTCATTTTGACCAGATATATACGTTTGCAAAGGAGGAACAAATTAGTTGTATCGGAATCTGGACACGTGACTTGTCAAAAGATATGGAAGAAGATATATTGCCCGACCGATTAGGCTATCTGCCAATGGGGATAGAAAGATCCAATCCATATATTCGAAAATTCCGTGCCGATACAGCAGCGTGCGGCGTATTAGATACGGTTTCATTTGAGTGGGATATTCTTGGCTGCAATCAGAATCATAAGATGTACCCTGCCTGTGACGACTTGGGAAATACTGCAATTCATGCTAAGGATTCAAAGACTTGTACGGTATATGAAACGACAGATTATATGATTGCCAGCGGAAATGATAACCGCATGGTGTATGCACACTATCCAGTTACGGTGCGAGAACCTCAGATTATTTCTTTTGATACAAAAGATGGCGAAAGGAAATATCTGTACGGGGATTCTGTTATTTTAACATTTGAGATTGCCAATACAAGACATTGTTATCTCAATAAGGGAATTGGGCGCATGGATCTTACGCCAGACTATTCTAAGGGATATGAGCAGCTGGCAGGTGAAGTTCCGGTTACTTTGATTAACGGGGTGACAGAGTTTGAATTGAGCTGTTTAGGCAGAAATGGTCTTGTTCAATCGACAGTTACAATCACCATTACAGATTTATTAGAAGTTCAGCTCCTTACACTGACACGATCATTTAATCCGAATCAAATGCAGTTTGTTTATACGTTATCTTGGATTGTAAATAATGCTACCTATATAAAACTTACAACATCAGATGGTGTGGTAAGGTATGAGAGTTCCAAAGATTCAATGAAACTTCAGGATATGATAAAATTTAATTCTACATGTGGAGAACCGTTATCGGTGACGATAGTAGCAAAAAGGGATGTGGGGATTGATAGGAGAAAACAGGAAGTGATGGAGACGGTTGAGTGTGTGACTAGGTAAAGAGTGTATTCGTAAGAGTAGCGGAATTTAATGGAATGAATAAGGATAAAAAATACCTAATAATACAAGAAATGTGATAAGATTATAAAGTAACAGCAAATGGGGGTAAAAGAAACCAAAATATATTATAAAGATTTAGTTAAGAATTATCCCCTAAAGATTAAGGAGGAAAAGAATGAAAGATTTCAAAAGAAGAGTCATAGTAACCCTTTTGACTATGACTATGGTGCTAGCAGGAATCGTAGTGACACCATCCACTGCAAACGCAGCAGAAGAGATGGTTGATATCAATATTCTTGCGACAAGTGATTTACATGGACGTTTTGTTCCATTTGATTATGCCATTAATGCTGCTGATGATTCAGGAAGTCTGGCGCAAGTAGCGTCGTTGGCAAAATTTTTTAAGAAAGTCCCAAATACAATCCTGTTAGATTGCGGTGATATAATCCAAGACAATTCATCTGAATTGTTCTTAAACGAGGATCTTCATCCAATGATTGCTGGTATGAACGAAATAGGTTATGACGCAATCACTCTTGGTAATCATGAGTTTAACTACGGAATGGATGTTTTAAAGAGAATTATGAAACAGTCCAAAGCAGCTGTATTAGGTGGAAATGTTTACAATCCAGATGGAACTGGAGTAGCAAAACCATATACGATTATTGAGAAAAGTGGTGTTAAAATTGGAATCATTGGTATGGTGACTCCAAACATTACAAGATGGGACGCAGCCAATCTGAAAGGTTATAAAGTAACCAATCCAGTAGACGAAACCAAGCGTGTAATTGCAGAAATTAAAGATAAAGTAGATGTTATCGTTGCAGCAGAACATATGGGAGAGTCTAGTGAATATGGCGTAAAAGGTTCAGGAGTAGTGGATCTTGCCAATGCGTGTCCTGACATTGATGTAATCGTAGCTGCCCATGAGCACAAGGCAGTTGAAGGAGCCTATTACAACAACGTGCTGACAGTTGAGAACAAAAGCGGGGGACAAACTGCTGCAGTTATTAAAATTAGATTGAAAAAAGATGACAATGGAACATACAAAGTAGCTGAGCGTGAATCTCAGTTAGTCGATCTCAAAAAATGGGAGCCAGATCCTAGTGTAGTAAATGCACTTTCCAAATATGACGAAATTGCAAAGAATAATGCAAATGTAATTATTGGAAAGCTAGCAGGTGGGGATTTAGTTCCACCTGATGAAATCAAAGGCATTGCGCAAGTACAACTGCAAGAAACACCAATGCTTCATTTAATCAATGAAGTGCAGACGTATTATTCCGGTGCTCAAGTTTCCGCTGCAGCCTGCTTTAATCTTGCAGCCAATATGAAGGCAGGAGACATCAAACGCTGCGATACTGCATTGATTTATAAATTTGCCAATACATTATATAAGCTAGAGATGACGGGAGCCCAATTAAAGAAGTATATGGAATGGTCCGCTTCCTATTACAATACATACAAAGATGGTGATTTAACCATTTCCTTTAATCCTAATATTCGAGCGTATAACTATGATACATTCTCAGGCATTAACTATGAGGTGAATGTATCAAAAGAACCTGGAAACAGAATTGAACATTTAACATACAAGAATGGAAAGCCTATCAAAGCTACAGATAAAATTACCATAGCAGTGAATAATTACCGAGCTAATTCACATCTTTTAACTTATGGCGCTGTATTTAAGGAAGGAGAAAAATTACCAAAACTTTTAGATAAGGACATTCATGGAGAAATCGGTGGTGTACGTGAATTAATCGGCGATTACATCAAGAATGTGAAAAAAGGTGTTATTAAACCGGAAGTATCAGGCAACTGGAAAATTGTAGGAAATAATTGGAATAAAGAATTTCATCAAAATGCAGTAGAATTAGTAGCGGACGGGATAATAACAGTTCCTGCTTCTGAAGACGGAAGAGATTCCAACGTACGTTCCATTACGAAAGCAGATATTGAACCTTACGTAAGAATAGATGAACCAGGAAAAGTTACAAGTGTAAAGGTAAAGAGCAAAAAAGCAAAATCAGCCGTTGTAACGTTTAAGAGTGTAAAAAATGCAGTTCGTTATGAAGTGAGCTATAGTACCGATAAGAACTTCAAAAAAGGGGTTAAGAAGGTGTCTACGAAAAAGACAACGATTAACATTTCCAAGTTAAGGAGTAAGAAGAGATACTATGTAAGGGTTCGAGCTGTAAAATTTAATCTAGATGACAGTATATTATATGGAAGTTACAGCAAAGTTATTTCTGTTAAGGTGAAATAAATGAGCAAAAAAATATCATGGATAACCCAGACAGCAATCTGTATCGCCTTGTTGGTTGCAGCGCAGGTAATAACAGCATCATTTGCAAATACATTCATTACAGGCACTCTGGTGAATTTAGTATTAATCATTTCTGTCATAATATGTGGAATTACATCGGGACTAATCGTCGCCATGGTTTCACCAGTATTAGCAAGGCTGCTTGGAATAGGACCACTTTGGATATTGATACCTTTCATAATGCTAGGAAATATTTCGCTTGTAGTGGTCTGGTACATTATAAGCCATAGAAAAGGAAGTCACAAGAACCAGTACATATTGGCGTGGTTACATGGAGCAATTGCCAAATTCTTAATTTTGTACATTGGAATTGTGAAATTTGCAATTCCTGTGCTGCTTCATTTGCCAGAGAAAAAAGCTGCTATGATATCAGCCGCGTTTTCACTGCCACAATTTGCGACTGCTTTAGCTGGAGGTGCGCTTGCACTAGTTATATTACCTGTTATTAAGAAAGCTGAAGTGTAACAGCTTACACAAGTTCTGGTAAAATATACATAGAAGAAGCAGTCTGTCAAGGAAACAGACTGCTTTTATCATTAACGATAAGAAGTATTCTGATGTTTTGGTGGTTGTGAAAGTGCTTGTTTCTTCTGCTCATCCAAATCATTTACAAGGTTCTGAGACTGAGTGCTAAAACTGCTCATGGAACTAGAACTCTGGCTGCCAGTAGAGCTAGACTGGTTGGAAGAACAAGAACAGTTCCCAGATACTTCCGATTTTACCTTCATTATCTCCTGTTCAGATGCCTGTTGCGCAGGAGTGTAATAGTTTAGATTTTTTGCAATCGTATAGAGTTCGTATTGTGACTTTTCAGCCTGGTCACGCATCTGTTTTAACGTGGAACGTAATTCTGTATTTTCTGTTTGTGCAATTGCACTTGCATAAGAAGTTAATGCAGAGTTGATATTGTTCAAAGCGTCATTTACCATTTCTTTTTCTATCATAATCTTGTCTCCTAACCTAAAAAGCTCATTAATGTTTGACGGTTCTGTTTTGCACCATTGGCGGCATTTTGAAAGAACTGTTTTACTTCAGGATGTTCTGCTGCATTGGCATAATCCTGATTTTTCTGTTCGTCCACTTCTCCAAATATCAACATGTGTCTTAAGTTTGATAATTCCACTTCACTTAAATTGCTCATATGATCCCTCCTATAA
>ERZ808278.1173-NODE-1173-length-12033-cov-7.568041_pt1 | contig 12033 bp, 9 predicted proteins | sample MGYA00521239_ERZ808278 | MGnify/ENA primary metagenome ERZ808278 (study PRJEB31516, sample SAMN03275600) | gut metagenome | biome: mammalia-associated habitat; material: feces | host: Papio cynocephalus | place: Kenya | collected 2012-07-17 ... | reverse complement strand
GCTAGGAGCTTCTGGGCTTTCAGCCCGTTTCAATCGTACAGGTCGCTATTTTCTTCGCGTTTCACCCCTCAAGCTTTTTAGCGTTTCACCGCTCAAGCTTTTTAGTGTTTCACCCCTCAAGCTTTCTTTGCGTTTCACCGCTCAAGCTTTTTAGCGTTTCACCGCTCAAGCTTTTTAGTGTTTCGACCTTCTATTTTCCACCTATACGGTTGGAATATTCCAATACGCCCTGAAAGGGCAGAAGCACCTAGCCTAGGGCATCGCCCTAGGTAATATGCAAGCCAGCATGTCGCCCTGTAAGGGCAAAAGCCTTCTATTTTATAGGGGAATTTTTAATGCTTTTGCCCTTACAGGGCGCATTTATTCCCGCCATTTGTACCCAGGGCGATGCCCTGGGCTAGGAGCTTCTGGGCTTTCAGCCCGTTTCAATCGTACAGGTCGCTATTTTCTTAGCGTTTCAACCGCTCAAGCTTTTTAGTGTTTCGACCTTCAAGCTTTCTTCGCGTTTCACCGCTCAAGCTTTTTAGCGTTTCACCGCTCAAGCTTTCTTAGCGTTTCAACTCTCAAGCTTTCTTCGCGTTTCACCGCTCAAGTTTTCTTTTTTTTAGAGGCTCAACAATGTTGATTCCCCTTTTTGTTGGCTCAACAATTTTTATTTTCTTGTCAAGTCTTTTGGGGTTTAACCCCCGGGTTCAATCCCCAAAAGTTGTTTGAAAGGCTACATTTTTGCAAAGTTTAACGATTGCCTTTTTCTCCCCGTCGCATGCAGCTGATGATGCCCAGCGAGGCGGCAAGAGTCATCGTCGAGTTTTCTTCTGAATGACGATGCAAAGATACAACATTTCTTGCCGAAATGCAATAGTTGTCCCGAATGTCGTGCATCCACCCCCTGTCGATGTCTCTCTGCCATAGCCCCCGTTACTTTTTGAATAGCCTCCCGACACCTCCAAAATTGCGTCCCGACGCAGCCGATGCCACGTCGAGGACGTGCCCGCCACTACGTCGGGACGCGGCGGGGGATGCGTCGCGACGCAATTTTGGAGGTGTCGGAGGCTTTTCCAAGCGAGCCTGTAGGAGATGGAAATCCGAAAAAGGTCAAAAGGTCAACTGGTCAACTGTCACTTTTAGAAAAAATGCAAGTTTCCTGGGTGGATGGAAGGGGAGAGGCTTGGAAGAAGATATATTACACTATTATTAATTATTATATTAATGTTCGCGCGCGTACATTATTATATATAGAATATTATATCTTGTAAAATAATCATCTACATGGGATAAGCCTTGAGAGGAATTCTCCCCCACGAGCCCTGCCGCCTCCCGAAACTTGTGGAACCAACTAAAAGTGACAGTTGACCAGTTGACCTTTTGACCTTTTCCCATTTCTTCACCCTCGTAAGAAAGCTTCTTCTCCAGGCTTCCCAATGTTTAAATAATGATAAAAAGCAAGCTGTGGCGAATAAAAGTTGAGAAAAGTGTTACGACTTTGCAGAAAAAGTCGTACCTTTGTAAGCATAACTAAACACTTAATCAAGCAATGGTCAATTTATTGGATTTTCCACCAGAGCTCTTTTACGAGGGAGGTGCAGACAACGGATATGAGAGGTACATGAAGGATGACCCTACGGGCATCAATCATGTGCTGGATGAGATGTATGGGGCAGTCTTCAATCTAGAGGAAGCAGACTTTGAGGAGTCTGACCCAGCGTTTTATATGGATTGGGCCTATCGCTTGGCGATAGCCATCAAGCTACAGAAATACCCACATCGTTTTTTGCGGATGAACGATGTGGAGGGGTTCTTCGTCGACTTTATGGATGCAGAGCTCTGCTTGTCGGCATGGATGGCTTACGCCTTGCTGGGGCTGCGGGATGATAATTCCAACGACCTGAAAACGTTTCTGGCTCAATTTTGGGAGTATCTGAACGAGGAGGATCCTTATTCTCACACCGGCCCAATCATCGAACGCTTACATGCTATAGTGGAACAAGAAAAAGACAGTGGCAGGGTATATAATGCAATCCTCTGTCCACAACTGCCTGAGGTGGAAAACTTCAAGAAGCTTTATTTCGACAAACAATATCTTACGGTAAAAGATCGTGATGCAGAATACTTGCTCCTCCATGTGGTGAAGCATGATGTGCTGTTGCAGCAAACATTTCTGGATATGATGAAAGAAGAAGGGGTGTTCGAGGGTGACTACGAAAAGCTTTCCCTGCGCATCGGCAAGGGCGAGTTCATCAGCTACGACGAGCAGTGCCATCCCGAGTTGCCCGAGGCTTCGGAAGAGGAACAGCGCATCATGAGAACAGAGTGCATCAACGAGATGAACCTCTGGAAGCAAAAGGCTGCATACTACAAGGCTCAGTGTGAGTGCTACGAACAGAAGGAGAAGCTTACGTCCTTGATAGACGGAGCCGTGGAGCTGGGCAAGGGCATCGACACGCATCTGCAGGGCATGTATGAAACTCTGAAAAAAGATGCCGACGAGCAGAAAAACAAGCTCGGCGACAGAATAAAAGAGCTGGAGAAACAACTGGAGGATACGAACAAAGAACTTCTAGACCTGCAAGGCCAGCTGGATGGCGGCGAGGGAGACACCCACGACTTTTCTTTGAGCCCAGAAGGCTTCGAGATGTTGAGGAAAAACTCAGGTGGTGATTTCACTCTGACGCTTGATGAATCGAGCGGAGGTATACATAGTCAGTTGAGCAATCGAATCCCCAAGATACTAGCTCAAATGTGGAATAGCATCATCGATCCGTCGGTAATCAGTTCTGCCAACTATCCAGGAGCCAAGAAGATGTTGGAAATCATGCTCGATACCAAAGAAGTGTATGAAGCTATCGATACCAAGGATGAAAGAGCCCTGTCGAGAAACCTAAGAAAGGTTGACAGGGTGCGTGAACAGAATGAGGAGCTGTATCAAAACCAGAAGGAAATCAAGCGCATGCAGCTGGCTAGTCTGCATAGTGCACAGAACGTGACCATCATCAACGGCAACAAGGTGGAGCGCAGCTATGGCGACAACTACAACTTGGAAGCTGGCGCCAAGGTTGAGGCCCAGGCGTCACTACAGCAACAACAGCAACTTGACGGCCAGCAGAAATCGCAATGGATATTGAACAATGTTTCTTCACCTCAAACTAGATAGACACGACATGGGAAATATATTGATAAACAATAATTACGGCGACAACTACACCGTGCAGGCAGGTGCCACCGTTGTGGCTGGCGGGGCAAGGGCGGCCATGATGAGGGAGCAAATGTTTGCCTCGCAGCAGGATGCTTCCGAGGCACAAGACTTGGAACCGATAGAGGAAGGAGCCTCTCAGAGTGCTGCTACAGCCGAAAGCTTCCATTTTGCCTTTGAGTCGTGGGAGCAGAAACCGAAGGAGGAGCGCATGAAACAGACCATTGAGGCAATGAAGAATGAGAAATGCCCGCTCTGCAAGAACAATTTCTTCGGTCATGGGCAGGCATGGCAATATGCTTATGTCTTCGAACTCTTGAGAAGTGGTAAGCTGCAGCTACCCCGTTTCTACAAGGTAAATGAGTTTTTGGACTACTTAAACTATCTGGGAATAGATGGATTGCCTACCGACGAAACCATCAACTCGCGCCTGAAGCTCATCAAGGGAGAATTCCCCTCATGGGAAATCGTCAATGGTTCTGAAAATGACAATGTGATAGCCAACAATGTGGGCAAGCGTTTCCTGTCATTGTATCGCAAGGGGCGATAATCTTGCTTAATAGACTGTACCTAACCTAGTATACTAAGGAGCTATATATAAACTTCCTTCACGTGTGGAGCCCATTTAGTTTCTTGAATATCCTCAGGGGGAAGCCAATCTTGTCTTAAGTGATAAGGTTGGCTTCCCCCTTTTTTGTGTGTTTTGCTGCCATTTTTCGGTGCTCTTCATTTGTGCTTCGACGTATGCTTCGACATTTTGTTCGAATCATTCGGTAAACTTTTCGAACCCCCATTTTCCCCCTTGCCATCGACCTCGGAATGTTGTATCTTTGCATCAGAAATTTAAAATTGAAAGTTATGGATACAACATTGAAAAATCAATTTCAGGGAGCGTTGACCGACCCCACGCTCCTGCCTTGGCAGACGGACAAGCACCAACTGCCCAAGGCGAAAGACTTGCCACCCGTTTTCAGAGAGTTGGTGCAGAACGCGCCCAAGCCATTGCAAACCCTCGTCTTCGTGGCGGCCACTCCTGCCCTCGGTACCTACGCCACCCGACTACGGCTCAAATATGTCTACGACCAGAGTCCGTCGGCATGCTTGCTGCAGGTCATCGTCTGCGGCGACCAGAGCTCGGGCAAATCGTTCGCCCGATACGTGCAGCAGGTCATCATGCAGCGACTCCTCGACCGAGACATCTTGCAGCGACGCGAGGAACAGAAATACAACGAGATGAAGCGCCGACAGGGCAAGAAGGACGGCAAGCTGCCACCCGAACCGAAGACCGACATCGTGAACCTGCCGCCTAGCGTGAGCATCACCATGCTGATGAAACGTGCCGACGCATCGGTGGTGAAATATGGCGTTCCTAAGACGCTCTTCATGTTCGCCGACGAGCTGAGCACCATCACCCAGAGCAACAAGCGAGCCTTCGCCGACCTGAAGCAAATCATGAAGACAGCCTACGACCTCGGCTCCTTCTATGGGCAAGACTATCTGAGCGAGACCTCCTACAGCACCGTGGTTGACGTGATGCTCAACAGCCTCTTCTGCGGCACCCCTGCTGCCGTAGACCGCTACATGGACAAGACGGCCATCGAGGGTGGCAACATCACCCGCACCATCCTCTGCCAGCTGGAGAGCCACATCGGCGACGAACCGCCCACGATGAAACCTCTCACGGCAGAACAGCAGCAGACCATCAAAACAATGATAGACAAGCTGATGGATGCCACCTACCTCGACGACAAGACGGTGCAGCCGGAGTATCTCATCGACACCCGATGGCTGGACAAGGAGGTGCAGAAATGGTGTGCCGAGCGTAGGGAGGAAGCCGCCAAGTCGTGTTCCAAGGCGCTCGATGTGTTCTACAAGCGTTCGTCGGTGTCGGCGTTCCGCATCGCCGCCCTCTGCCAGTATCTCTATCAGTTGGAAGGCAAGCGCACGGTGAAGGAAATCCAGCGCCTCGTGAAGCAAATTTACCTCTCGATGGCCGACTATATTCTGAGAGGCATGACCGACAAGTGGGGCACCGCCTACGAGGAAATCAATGCCGACCACCAGCCTTCCACCTATCGCCCTAGCCAGCTCTACGACAACCTGCCGCTTGAGTTTACCCGCGACTTGCTGAAGGTGGCGTTGGAGCGACTCGGACAAACATCGCCCGTGAAAAACGTGATTTCGCGCTGGCTGAAGAAAGGATGGATTGAGAAAATGGACAAGAATCAGTTCCGAAAAACAGGCAGATAGAGAATGCATAACCATTGAGAATGCTTAAAGATTTAGAATGTATAACCATTTGAAAGGAAAGAAAGCTATGATAGAAAAAATGTATATCGACCGCTTGCGCCTGCTGCCCATCGAGGAGGTGGCCGACGCTCTGGGCATGGGCATCCGCTGGCACAGCGCCCTCTGCCCCTTCCACAACGACTCCCATCCGAGCCTCCATTTCAATCGGCAGCACAACACGTACCATTGCTATGTGTGCGGAGAGCATGGCGGCCCCATCGACCTGGTGATGAAACGGGAGAACCTCCAGTTTCACGCCGCCTGCCATTGGCTCGCCGATGCCTTCGGGGTGTATCTCGGGGAGGAGTCGGGGAGGTATTCAGACCGTAGGAGGGCCTTGGGAGAAGCCCTCAGTCGCCCTTCCGACCGTAACAGCCGTCGCCTGGCTCAACTCCATCGGCTGATGGATGAGCCGGTCGATACTCGTCCTGCCGTGGTCGACACGGAATATTTGAGCCTCTACGTGTCTCATCCCATGCTCACGCCCGAGGCTGAGCACTTCCTCTTCGAGGAGCGCAAGCTGAGGCGGGAGATTATCGAGTGGTGCCACGTGTCGAGCATCTCTCAACCTACTCCCTGCACTCGTTTTGGTCGCCCCTTCTACGATGCCCCCTCGCTGCTCATCCCATATTTTGATGCCGAGGGGCGGTTGCAATCGGTGCAGAGCCGCTATCTGGGGGCTTCGCGGAAGGCTTCTTGCGACGACAATCGGAAGGCTTCGGATGGTGAAGAGCGGAAGGCTAGGGGAGTGCCGAGGTTCAGGTTTCCGCGAGGGTCGCAGTGCCACATCTACAACCTGCCCATCCTGCGCTGGGTGCGTCCCGACGAGCCCCTCTTCATCACCGAGGGTTGCACCGACTGCTGGGCGATGATGAGCACGGGGCGCAAGGCCATCGCCATCCCCTCGGCTACGCTCCTCAAGCCCGAGGACATCGAGCCTCTCAAGGGGCTCAGCCTCCACATCTGTCCCGACCAAGACGAGCCTGGCGAACGTCTCTACCTGGAGCTGAAAGACCGTCTGCCGCAGCTACAGAGGCATCAGTTGCCCGAGGGTTGCAAAGACTTTTCTGATTACTATCTCCGGATAGCCAAGTAGAACGTCGTAAATAGTTTAATCCTTTAATAATCAAAAGAATATGAAGTTAGTGTTGATTCGTTTTCGTACAGTTCGTGGCACCGTCATCGGTCGCCTGTGTCAAGAGAAATCAGATTGTCGTGGCAATCTCGTCGAGCGTGAGCGCATCTGCGACACCGTGGAGCGTGAGGGTGGCAACGTGTCGCCCGGCGAGTATCTCGTAAGCGTCGCCAAGTGTGGGGTTCATCAGCGCAAGATGCTGTTCCTGAGCCCGCAGCCATCCGCCACTTGCGAGCTTTGCCACGACGAGCGCAAGCATCACGAGTGTGGTCATCTCTCCCAGCTCCACGCCATCCCTTGTGCGATGTTGCAGCCGGGCAATGGTCCGTTCACCCTTCGCCAGGGCGGCATCTTGGTGGGCGAGGCCTGTCCTCCGGGCTTCGTCATCCACAGCCAGGACACCTTCCTCCAGCTCTTCGACCGCATCAAGAAAGTGCTGGGCCGCGGGGGCGAAGTGAGGGTGGAAGTGAGGGAGAAAATGGCTTGAGTGCCATCTTGAGTGCCACTTGGATGCCACCTTGAGTGCCACTTGAGTAACATAAGAAAATGCAGCTTCTCTTTTGTACTATTGAGAGGCTGCATTTCATTGTATTCTTTATTTTTTGATTTCCCAGTGCCCACTATATCCACTTCCAACAAATTGTATATGAGGAAGTTTGGCAATGTGCCGCTTGATGGTCATAGATGTTCTTTGTGCCATATACGATTTCTATTTTTGCTTTCATTCCACATAATCCACCTTCACCACGATGACGCGTATCGCCTGGTCGGCACCATCGGTTGCCACCTTGGCGATGTGCCAGTCGCGGGGGAAGAAGATGAAGAATTCGTCGGGGGTGCTGTCGTAGAAGCGAGCCTTTGGGCGGGCGTAGTCGTAATGGATTACGTCGGGACGGTACTTGCAGTTGGGACGGCTCGTGTAGTGGTCGATGATGCCGAAACGCTCCACGCCCTTCACCACATACTGGAAGTCGATGTGATGGTTGTGGCTCTCGCTGCCACGCTTCTCCAGTGGCTCGTTCTCGCTATCCTCCACGCTCACCATGAGCTGGGTGCCAGGTATCGGGTGCTTGCCCTTTGACAGGGCGAGCAGGTCGGTCTTCGCTAGGTAGGAGAAGAGGGCTTTCCACTGCTCGGGATTCTTCTGGTATTGCAGGTAGAAATCTACGAGGTTCACGCTGGGGTGGGGCTTAGCCTTGCTGAAGCCGTTGCGCCAAACGCCGCTCTCCGCCCATTGCTTCGCCTGCTTTTGGAGCTCTGGCTTGTCGCCGTAATACTGGGTGTAATATCCCTTTTGGCAGCAAGCTTTGCTGTCTGTGGCATGGCATTTTTGGCTGTTCCCCTGTGCTGGGGCTGTCAGCGATGCGCTGAACAATAGGGCGATGCCCAAGAAAATCTTCTTCATATTTTCGATTTGTTTATGATGTTGTTTTGGGTCGTGATTGCACGAACAGTTTGTAATTTGTAATCTGAATGCAAAATTACAAAGAAATGTCGAGAAAACAATCGAAAAATGAAGAATTCTTCGTATCTTTGCAAAAAGAAAAGTTGCACTAGGCAATTATTTATTATTTAGCACAGACAATGAAGAAAATATACAGTTTGTTAGGTGGCGTTTTCATGGCTCTTGCCATGGCCTCCTGCCAGGGAGGACGGACGGCGGCTGGCGACCTTGACGCTGGCGACACCGTGAAGATGAAGTATGCCCAACTGCTCACGCTCGTGAAGCATGGGGGTGGTAACGCCGATGACCAAGGCCATGAGTATGCCGAGGCCATCGTCGAAAATCCTTGGAAGAAGGGCTCGGTGTTGCATCGCTACATCCTCATCCCCAAGGGGAAGAAGGGCGACGAGACGGTGGCGGAACTTGCCATCCACCGTACCGATGGCTCTCAGAAATGCGCCACCGACACCGTGCGCACGCCTGTGGACAATAGCGTGGTGTTTACCTCGCCCCATTGCCAACTGATGTACGAGCTCGGGGCGAAGAATGCCATCCGTGGCGTGTGCGACCTCAATTACATCAATATCCCGGACATCAAGAGGAGGGCTTCTTCTGCGAAATCTTTCTCTTCAGAAGATACTTCTTCTGTCAACGCTTCTTCGGAGAAACTAGCCCCTATCGTGGACTGCGGCTCCAGCATGGCTCCCGACATCGAGCGCATCATCGCCCTCAAGCCCCAGGCACTGCTCATCTCGCCCTTCGAGAACAGCGGTGGATATGGCAAGCTCGACAAACTCCATATCCCTATCGTCGAGACTGCCGACTATATGGAAACCTCGCCACTGGGCAGGGCGGAATGGATGAAATTCTACGGCATGCTTTTCGGGAGTGATGGAAGCGATTCCCTTTTCTCCGCCATTGAGAAGGAATATCTATCGCTCAAGGCGCAGGCTGCCGAGTTTCCGAAGGGGCTCTCCATTCTAACCGAACGGAAGATGGGTAACGTATGGTATGTGCCTGGAGGACAGAGTACTATCGGCGTTTTACTAAAGGATGCCAACGCCCGGTATATCTTCGAGGACGATACTCACAGCGGAAGCTTGGCGATGAGTCCGGAACAGATTCTGGCCAAGGGCAAGAAGGTGGATGTTTGGGCGTTCAAGTATTTCGAACCTCAGCCTCTCACTCGCCCTCAGCTGCTTCAGGAATACAAGGGTTATGGGGCATTGCTGGCTTTCAACACCAAGGACATCTACGAGTGCAGCACGAGCAATCAGCCTTATTTCGAGCTAACCAGCTTCCATCCCGAGATACTCCTCAGGGAGTTTATCATCCTCGCGCACCAAGATAGTTTCTTTGGCAAACTGAGATTTTACAAACGGCTGGATGCTCCCGACGATTTACCTTTATGGGGGAAAACAGAAGAATGTAAAGGGTGAAAATCTCGAAGTGGAAAGTTACAATGAAAAGTAAAGCGATTATATTTGTTTTCTTAGTGCTGGCTATCGTTTTCTTGTTGTTGGCAAACATAGCCTGGGGTAGTGTGAACATTCCCTTGCATGTAGTATTCCATGTCTTGACGCATGGGGTGGAAGTTCAGAATTCCGCTCCTTTGAGTTATGCTCCGTTTGAACCGGTGGATACTTACACTTATATTATCTTGGAGTCGCGTCTGCCCCAAGTCATCACCGCCTTGTTGTCGGGAGCTGCCCTCGCCACGAGCGGCTTGCTCCTTCAGACCGCCTTCCGCAATCCCCTGGCTGGTCCTGATGTGTTCGGCATCAGCAGTGGCGCAGGACTTGCCGTCGCCATCGTGATGCTCGCCTTGGGCGGGGGCATCTCCGTAGGCGAATACTCCATCGGCGGCTATCTCGCCATCTTGGTGGCTGCCTTCGTGGGAGCCCTGCTCGTGATGGGCATCATCACCTTTTTCTCCACCATCGTCAGGAGCCAGACGGTGCTGCTCATCGTGGGCATCATGATAGGATACCTAGCGAGCAGTGCCATCTCGCTCTTGAATTTCTTCAGCACGGCGGAGGGCGTGAAATCGTACATGGTATGGGGCATGGGTAGTTTTGGCAATGTGTCGATGGGGGAGGTGAAATGGTTCGTGCCTTTCGCCATCATCGGCTTGCTAGCCTCGCTACTGCTCGTGAAGCCTTTGAACGCCATGCTCCTCGGCGAACAGTATGCCGAGAACCTGGGCTTCAACATCAGTAGGCTGCGCCTCGTGTTGCTATTGGTTACGGGAGTGTTGACCGCCGTGGTCACCGCATTCTGCGGTCCCATTGCCTTCATCGGTCTTGCCACGCCCCACATCGCCCGTCTACTGATAGGCACGGAGAATCATCGCCGACTCCTCCCCATGACGATGCTCCTGGGCTCAGCCGTCGCCTTGCTCTGCAATGTTCTTTGCACCTTGCCAGCCGATGGGGGCATCATCCCATTGAATGCCGTCACGCCGCTCTTCGGTGCTCCGGTCATCATCTATGTGTTGATGAAAAGAAAATAAAATTTTACTTGTTCACCACATTGATAGGGTTGCCCTCGATGAAAGCCTTCACGTTGGCAGCCACCTGCTTGTTGAGTCGCTCGCGAGCCTCGAAGGTTGCCCAGGCGATGTGAGGGGTGATGTAGGCGTTAGGCTCCTTCCACAGAGGGTTGTCCTTCGATGGAGGCTCTGATGCCATCACGTCGGCGCAATAAGCTCCGAGCTTGCCCTCGTGGAGAGCCTTAGCCACGGCTTCCTCATCAACCAATGGACCACGACCTGTATTCACCAGGATGGCGGTGTTCTTCATCTCTTCCAGGCTCTCGGCATTGATGAAGTGGTAGGTGTCGTCTGCCAATGGGCAGTGGAGGGAGAGCACGTCGCTTGTGGCGAGGAGTCCTTCCTTGCTCACCTTCTGGATCCACTCTGGCAGGTCGGTGGCATTCTTGCTGGTGCAGGCGCACACGTCCATGCCGAAGTCGCGGGCGATGGTTGCCACCTTCATGCCGATGTTGCCGAGGCCCATGATGCCGAAGGTCTTGCCGGCGAGTTCCACGAGTGGGGTGTCCCAGTAGCAGAAGTCTTGGTTGTAAGCCCAGCGCTCGTTGCGGTTCTCCTGGGTGTAGTGCTCCACACGGTTGGTGACGGAGAGGATGTGGGCGAAGGTCATCTGAGCCACGCTGTCGGTGCTGTAGGCTGGGATGTTGGTCACGACGATGCCCAGTTCCTTGGCAGCCTTGATGTCCACCACGTTGAAGCCGGTGGCTTGGATGCCGATGTATTTCAGGTTGGGGAGTTGCTTCAGCGTGTCGGCATCCATCTGCACCTTGTTCAGGAGGATGATGTCGGCATCCTTGGAGCGTTCCACTTTCTCTGCGTCTGATGTGCGAGGGTATACGGTCACCTCGCCGAGCTGCTCCAGCAGGCTATAATCCAAGTCGCCCGGGTTGGCAGCGTATCCGTCTAAAATTACAATCTTCATAGTTTTTTCTCGTATATTACAAAAGTTTATATTCACAAGAAAAGCCTTCCGCTTGTTGAGGGAAGGCTTTTCTCTAGTTATTTTCTCTTATCAAGCATCTCAATCTGATGAAATTCTCTTATCAAGCATCTCAATCTGATGAAATTCTCATATCAAGAATCTCAATCTGATGAAATTCTCATATCAAGAATTTAAGTTTCTAAATTCTCTAATTCTCAAATTCTTGATTTATTCGTTCATCAAATAGTTCTTGAAGGATGCGAAGTCCTTGGTCATCTGGATGCTCTGCTTCTTGCCCTTCATGAATTCGGCGAGGCGTGCAGGTATCTCGATGTCGGCACCGAGGATGCTGTCTACCTTCTCCTTGAACTTGGCTGGATGGGCGGTCTCCAAGAATACACCTACCTCGCCTGGCTTCAATTGCTCCTTCAAGGCGCGATAGCCGCAAGCTCCGTGAGGGTCAAGTATATACTTGGTCTCGTTGTAGCATTGCTTCATAGTA
>ERZ808278.1171-NODE-1171-length-12044-cov-18.764951_pt1 | contig 12044 bp, 25 predicted proteins | sample MGYA00521239_ERZ808278 | MGnify/ENA primary metagenome ERZ808278 (study PRJEB31516, sample SAMN03275600) | gut metagenome | biome: mammalia-associated habitat; material: feces | host: Papio cynocephalus | place: Kenya | collected 2012-07-17 ... | reverse complement strand
AAGGAGGATTCAAAAATGAACGTCGCCCAGGATGTAAGGGATGAGCAGGTCAAAAACAATGCGCGTCGCGAAATCATGAACAAACTAAAAGTTGGAGATAAGATTTGCACGAGCTCCAACATGACCACTCCGCTGGAGATCGCAGCATTCGATTATAAGCATTGGCGAATCTTAGTGAAGACTCACCTCTCCGGCGAAGGATACGAAAAATTTAGCCAATTTTGGATCGATCCTCTCACCATCACCGACCCGGATATCCGTAGCAAGGTGTCTTATACCAACTATTGCCGCGGCGGATTCACTCAGCGATATATCCCCACTCCCAAGAAGATCATCGTCAATGAGGACTCCAAAGTTACAGTTGTCATGTGGGGTGACGGCACGAAGACCATTGTCAAGTGCTCTGAAGCGGATCAGTATGACCCCTATGCAGCCTACTGCGCGGCATTCGCTAAAAAATGCTACGGCACGAATAGCCAGCTGAAGAAAACCATCAATAAACTCACCGTGCATCAGGAGTCTAAGCCGAAGAAGAAACAGAATATTGTCATCTTTGACGAAATGGAGGTCTAAATCATGCTCGCTACATTAACTGTCGTCTTTGTTGTCGGCATCTTAGTGCTGTCATTTCTTCTGATTGGAGGGACGTTCTACTCTCGCAAGGGGTGGAATAAGAAGTTCTTCCACGACACCATGGGTTGGCATGAACCCACCAAGAATATCACCTTTAACGGTATCAATTATTGCAGTCACTGTAAGCATTGTGGCAAGAGAATTATGCAGGACAGCCAAGGCAACTGGTTTTAGGTGACCTGCTATGACGATTGAAGAACGGAATAAACTCGTGGAAGAGAATCTAGGGCTTGTGGGGCATATCTGCACTAAGGTATACCCCTCATGTCTTGGCGATAACTTTGACGATTTCTTTCAGATAGGTTGTCTTGGCTTGGTCGAGGCGGCGGACAACTATGACCCCTCTACTGAAAATCAATTCTCCACCTATGCTTATAAGTTCATTGCAGGTAGAGTCAGCCGAGCAATGAAGCACGATTATATGCGACACAACGGGGTCGTGTCATTGGACGCTGCGGTTCGAGAGCAGGACTTAGACTCATTAAGTCTCGTTGACATGGTTGAGGACGAAACGGTTCGGAGCGACTTCGATCAAGCCGAAATAGAGGAGGCCAGATTCTTAGCAACGCTCAACGAACGGCAACAGTATATTTGGAATCGGAGAAAAGAGGAGAAGACGATTCGAGATATAGCGCAGGAATTGGGTTGCACCCACCAAGCCGTTCAGCAGCAATTAGTCAAGATGCGGAAGTTATATTCTAAGTTTTCTAGATTGAAAGGAGAAAGGTAATGAAAAAGGAGACATTGAAAAAGGCTTTGGTGATTGCGATTGTCCTAGGGATAATTATCGCCATCAGCTTCCTCATCTTATCTGGAGTGTATTGGCTTGTGTGCTGGGCACTCGGATGGATGTTCCAGTGGAAGATCGCTATCGCCATTACGGCGGTGTATTTCGTCATTGCGGAGATTTTTAAGGGAGGGAAGAACAATGCTTAAGTTTTTGTTGCTAGCGGTTTGTGTCGCCATCACGGTATGGCTCTCACTGATCTACATCGGCAGACTTATTCGCGGATTTAGAATCCCTAATTCATTAATGCTCGCGCTCGGCGCGGCAGTTGGCGGGTGCGTATTCTGTATTTTTGGGCCGCTGTGAAAGGAGAACAACAATGCTTAAAATCACTGAAACTGAAGTCTTCGGTTGGAAGGCTGCGATCCGTGGGATGCGGAATGCTCATGAGTCATGGGATAAGAGCGATAGTTATTACGAATGCCGTGAATACGAAAAGCTTTCCGAGGACAACCACAAAACATATTTGGTCGATAACTTTGCAATCGGCCCCAATGACCTCACCCTCATGAAGACGCTTGTGGCGGCGGGTACGGACCATTCGAAGTTCATGCGGATGATCCATGTCCAGTGCGACTGGGAGGCTCCTCTCTACTGGTGGAAAGAAGCAGATACATACAAGGTCGGAACTGTCCGGAATTCCTGCAGTACGATGCATAAGATCACAGAGCACGAGTTTACCATGGACATGTTTAGTCACGAGCATCTTTGTAAGGCCACAGATGATATGTACGAAGAATTCTGCGATTACATGGAAAGCCTCGGAAATCCAAGGGACGAATTTGGAATCTCGTCTTATCGCCTCATGCAGGATGATATTATCGAGCTGAATGCCTGGCGTGACTTCTATCTCCACTATAAGAACAAGCCCCATAAGGATCGGAAGGCCCACGAAGAAAATCTTAAGAAGATCTGGTGGCAGATCATCCAGCGCCTTGGGTCGAACTACAACCAGAAAGCTACGATGGATCTCAACTACCAGGTTCTCCGCAATATGTATCATTCCCGTAAACACCATAAGCAGGACGAATGGCGGATCGACTTCTGTAATTGGGTCAAGTCTCTCCCATATTCCGAGCTGATCACCATGACCAAGGAAGAACTGTTGGAAAGTATTAAGGAGGAATAATATGGCATGGATTGTTATGCTGGCGCATTGCTCTAAATGCGGAGGCTCTATTCCATATTTTCATGGAGAGAAAAAAGAGCATGATAGTTTCTTAGTTCCCGCTAAATGTCCTTTCTGCGGTGAGATGTTTGAAGGTGTTCTATCAAACGATTACGACAAGAATACTCGAACCTGGACCCACGATTCCGACCAGCTTATGCGTAAAGCTAACGAACAAAATTTGGAGGTTTAACTATGTGTGAAACTTGTTCCCACAAAGAGGTATGCCGATACAAGACGGAGCTCGAGAATCTGAAAAACGATATTGATAGAGTCACTCCGACATGGGCTCCAGATCGCTACGTCATCTCGATCGAGTGTAAGAATTACAGTAAGGCTATTGCGGTTCCAAGGGCAGTTGCCAACAAAAACCTTGCCGAAAATTACGGAGGCGTTTAAATGTCTGAACGACTCTGGTACAGCTCGATAATGAATCATGGCAGTAACATCTCGGCTGAAGGTGTGCCCGAACGAGACCCACTGAACTCATATCGCAAATTCGCATTACGCGCTTGTAAGGCTTTGGTTATCCCGAAGAGGTTTACAGACGCGTGAAGAAAGCAAAGTCTGAAGCAGTAATTGAGCAGATCATGTTCTCTGCTCGAAATAAATATTTGAAAGATTAAAAGGAGAAACATCATGAACTACATCTACACCTGTCAGGAAACCTGCAAGCAGCTTAAGCCCTGCGGGAACATCCACTGCAGCGCGAACCCCAAGTATGCCCCGCCTAAAAAGAAGCCCGAAAAGGAGCGTTATATTAAGCCTCTTGAGCGCGTGTAATGAGAGGAGAAAAGAAAATGTCTGATCGTAAGTTTGTTAGAGGTGCCATGAGAGCCTATGCCCGTAAGCACGGTATCAAGGAAAGCAAGTATGTCAATGCCATGTTCGATCGCCTGCAGGTGAAGACGTGGGGCAAAACTGGACGTAAGATTCACCAGGCTATCGGTACCAAGCCAAAGCGTCTGTGGAACCTTCGCATTTCTGGCGCGCTGGGTAAGTAACAATACATATCAGGGGTCTAGCTTTGGCTGGGCCCCTTTATATTTGAGTAAGGAGGCTAGGTATGGCTAAGTACGTATACAACGGTCCGGTTAGGATGTACGAATACGTTCTCGCCTCTCATTGGAAGGCCGAGACCATTGCCGAATCGGAAGCGAAAGCGAGATCTAACCTGGCGTACCAGTATAAGAAAGCACACGGTCTGGATCGATCTGCGAATATCAACCTGACCGGAAAGATTGAACGAGTTTGAAAGGGGAAGAACAATGAAAAACTTCACTAATTTTATCATCACACTTATGGTGTTTACCCTGCCGATTCTGCTGCTTTCGGGTTGCGGAGAGAAGACTACGGACATTGAGCAGGAGGAGAAGTATCCTGATATTCGTCCTGAGTTCAAGGAGATGCTGGATAATTACGAGGTGTTTGTCTACGACTATTGTGACTTCCTCGAACGGTTTGAGGCTACGGATGATACGGGTAAGCTCGAGATGATGAGCGAGTATTCAGAGATCACGACCAAGTATTACGATACGGCAGCGAGCATGCAGGAGATTTCTCAGGAGGATCTGACCGCGGACGAGATGTCTTATTACGCCGAGGTTATGGGTCGCTGCAGCGCTCGTATGATTCAGGTGAATGAGGGAGAAGGCTAAATGAAAATTGTACTGATCTCAGGTAAGGCCGAAGCAGGGAAGACCACAGCGGCCAACATTATCAAAGACTCCCTCAGTGATAAAGCATCTGTAGCGATCGTTCCGTATGGAGCATACGTCAAGCACACCGCAAAGCTCTTATTCAATTGGGATGGGAAGAAAGACGAAGCCGGTCGTCATCTGCTGCAATGGTGGGGTACGGATATTGTGCGTAAGCAACTTCCCGACTTTTGGGTCGACACAGTTGTTCGTTTGGCCAATGTCGCTCAGGATCAACTCGATTATCTCATCATTGACGACTGTCGTTTTCTTAATGAAATCACAGCCTGGCGGAGCTGGTATCCAACAATCATTCGAGTCGAGCGTCCTGGCTGGGAGAATGCATTGACTCCTGAGCAGAGACAGCATCCTTCGGAAACGGCTCTGGATGATTGGAAGGGTTTTGACGTAACGCTTTCCGCAACAAATATCGAGGAGCTTACGAATGAGGTTTACACCAAAGTCATTCCTATGCTGATAATCGATCCCGCGTGAAAAACACTCTCCTTTATGAGGAAACTCATATTTGAAAGGAGAATTGTTATGAAACGTATTTATCTGTACGGTATCGCAGGAGCAGCGGACCACTATAAGGTCGTTAGATATTCGTGTGTCGACGGTGACGGCATGACTATCATGGCACTGAAATACGAGGCGGCAAGGTTGCGGATGGACTATCCGAACATTGGGCACGTATATGCAGTGGATGCAAGTCAGGGTCTTTACCGGAGTTACATGGAGGCTATCAGAAAGGATTCTATGGAGGTCTGCGTAAGCTTCAGAGATATACTGATGAGACAAGGCGTGGAAGTGATCTAAGTACATATGAGCGAGAGAAGAGGACTGGTTTATTTGCTGGTCCTCTTTCTTTTCTGGGAGAAGTCGGTAACGCAGTTATCGGCTAATGGCAGGCGACACAGTCGCTAATTAATGAACGACGAAATGGAGGAACATTTGTCATGTACGAAACCCATTATAAAGGCCATAGAATGGCTTCTGAGCGCATTGTGGATATGGCGCTATATATTCTCACAATAATCTTTATCATTACTCTGACGGCATCCGTGTGTGAATTAGGACATGATTTGAAGGTGCTGACTACGGAAATTGACGAACTGAATGAGAAGATTGATATTCTGACAGAATCGATCGAGGAGAAAGAGATCGTAGTGTACGAGAGTGCGATCGTTTTAGAGGACAAGCCGGAGTATCATATCGAGGCAAGCTGGCCTAAGCTATATACGGACGAGGACATTATTGTACTGACTAAAATGCTTTGGGGAGAGGCGCGTGGAGTTGGTGAGATGAATGTCGGCGGGAGATGCGTCAGCTCTAAGTGTCAGCAGGCCGCTGTTATTTGGACTGCGTTGAATCGATATGACGCTGGATATTCTGACTCGATTAGTAAAATCGTTAAGGCTCCGAATCAGTTCGTTGGATATAGAGAATCAAATCCGGTTGATGAGGAATTGATGGATTTGGTTAAGGATGTGCTGGATCGATGGAACGACGAGAAGCATGGCGAGACTGACGTTGGTCGTGTGCTGCCTGCTGATTACTTATGGTTCCGTGGGGATGGCAAATACAATCACTTTAGAAATGAATATGACGGCGGAACTCGCTGGAATTGGGAGATGGGGGATATATATGGATGACATTAAGCGAAATAAAGAGGGTTACAAAGACCCGACTGCATACAAGGTTTTGAAGAAAGAGCAGCTTGAGGAAGAACGTTTCAAGCGTCTCATGGCGACGATCTTTTATATTTGTGAGAACGCTGGGTTTCACATCGAAGAGAGGATGGTTATAAAAGATTTGAGAACCGGACGTATATGGAGGTAATTCGCGAAAAAAACACGCTCCTTTATGGAACCAAAACCAATACGGTTTAATTTGAAAGGAGAAATTATTATGAAGAACGTTATGAAGTTTATGGACGAACACACTGGTGTCGCGGTTTGCGGGATCTTTGCGACTTTCTGTACGGTCACGGCGGTGATGTATAAGAACTTCCTGGACAAACTGTACGGGAATGATTCCGAGGAGGACGAGGTCTAACAAGGCCTCTTCTTCTTTATTCGAGCATGTACTAACGGAGGTTAGTGCATAATGTAATGCGCGCCAAAAACACGTCCCTTTATGAAAGGAGTGAGCTAAATGAAACGATTTATCATTGGAGCCATTATGGTACTCGGAGGAGCATCATTAATGACATTCGGATTTATCTGCTTGTTTGTGTCACGGCTGATCTAAAGGAGGACGACTATTATGAAGAAGAACAATATCATTAGGAACGTCATTATCGCTTTTGTGGCGGCAATCGCCGGATTAATTATCTGGGCGGCGGTCAAAGCATTTAAGAGGGAATGACAGACTTAAAGAGGAGACGAACATAATAGTCTCTTCTTTTTATTTGAGAAGCCGATGGCGTAGCTATCGACTAATGTAATTCGTAGAACGGGAGGTCATTTATGATTGTTTCAAAAAGACGTGGCCGACCTCGTGTAGGTACGGGTAAGGACGGACAATGGCATGTTCGCACAACGCCTAAAGACGACTCGATGATGAGCTATCTTGTTGAGAAAACGGGTAAGTCGAGGACTGAAATTATATTGAATGCAGTGCGAGCACAGTACAATTTTGAGCTGGCTAAGGACGATTAACGTGTACACAAAAATGATTTTTAGGTGATTTTTGAATTATGTGTACACAAAAATAGGAGATGAAAAATTAGAAAAAAATCAGAAAAAAATAGGGGTATGCATACAGATCATAATTTTGGTATTTATGTGTACACAAAAATAAGTCCAAAAAACCTAGTATTTGCAAGGGTTTCCGGGTTTTCTCGAATTATGTGTACACATATATATAATCTGTATACATACCCCCTTATTAAATGTGAGAGAAAATGTGATATTTATAAGCTAGTTTAGGTGGGGTATGCATACAAATCATAATTTGTGTACACAAAAATATTAAGGAGGATTTTAACATGATGAGCGAAGTCGAATGGATGGACATCTTTGCGGCCAATCTTCAGAGCCTAATGGATGAAGAAAGAATGTCCCAAAGCGAGTTGGCAAGAAAAACTGGCATTTCACAAGGAACGATCAGTAGATACCTTAATGCGCAATGTATGCCGTCCGTAAACGCACTTGTGAACATCGCACATGTCTTTAAGGGGTGCGAGATTACTGATCTTTTGTATTTCTACGACAGCATGGAATTGAGACCTTCGCGTAGATAACATACCCCTTTAAGGGAAACTTTATATTTTGAAAGGGGAAACACAACATGAAAAAGAAACGGATTACTTTGAAGAAGATTCTAATCGGAACAGGCACATGTGTTGGAGGTCTCGTAATGTATGGCATCGGTTATGATGCTGGATGCAGAGACACATCACGTGCGATTTCCAATGGGATCGATAAATTATGGAAAGCAAATCCAGAACTCAAAGATGCAATGTGGGAAGGACTTAAGAAAATAAAGAACTAAAAGATCGAGGCCCCAACAAGGCCTCTTTCTTTTGCGCTCACATTTCGCCTTCGCGTGAAAAACATGCCCTTTTATGAGAGGAAGAGACGATATGCAAAAATCGCAGCACTTCCTCTTTTCGTTTCAATACATAAAGAAAGGAGAATCACTTATGGCAAGAAGCTCAAGACTGGAAAGCGGATTCCAAGACAAATTGATCAAAGAACTCAAAAGCTTGCTCCCTGGAAGTATGGTCTTTAAGATGGACCAGATTCAAGGCATCCCTGATCTACTTGTTCTATATAAGGATAAGTGGTTCTCTCTCGAAGTAAAGAAGGGCGCAAGTGCATCAAGAAGACCTAACCAAGAATACTATGTTGATTTGATGAACAAGATGTCGTTCTCAAGATTTATTTGTCCTGAGAACAAACAGGAGGTATTAGATGAACTTCGTAAAACATTCGAATCTTGAGGGTCTTCATGCCCCTTTTAGTCCTAGCAAATCTAGCTGGCTTCGTTATGACGAAGAGAAAGCCATTACTGTCTATAAGAACATGCAAGCCAAAGAGGTGGGCAGTAGACTTCACGCTTGGGCCAAGGAAACCATTGACCTTGGTATTAAACAGCCTCGCTCTAAGAAAACCATTTACATGTATATCAACGATGCAATTGGTTTCAAGATGAGTACTGAAGTCGTTTTGTATTACTCCGACTATTTCTTCGGCACTGCGGATTCGATTTCTTTCAGAAACAACTTCCTTCGAATCCATGATCTCAAAACTGGAAAACATGAAGCATCCATGGAGCAGCTATTAATTTATGCTGCTCTTTTCTGTTTGGAGTATAGAGTTAAACCCACTGAACTTGATGGATGTGAGTTGAGACTTTATCAGAGCGATGAAGTCGTTTGCGATAATCCTGCGCCCGAAGATATTCTGGCAGTTATGGACAAGATCGTGCAACTGAATAAGGCGCTTGAACAAGTCAATTATTTGGAGGGTTGAGACTATGAATCCTGTTGCAGAAGAAATGCTATCATATTTGGGGTCTGCTGAAACCATGGATGAAGACAGCCTCATGCATTATGGCATTAAACGCCGTTCTGGCAGATACCCTTGGGGTTCTGGTGAGGATCCTTATCAGCATGGTCGAGACTTTCTCGGTCGTGTCGATGAAATGCGTAAAAACAACTTTACATATACCGATGAAAAAGGTAAGACCTGGTCTGGTGATGCAGCCATCGCCAAGTCTATGGGTCTTAGCACTACTCAGTTCAGAACCGAACTCGGATTGGCCAAAGATGAGCGCCGCATGCTGCAGGTTGAAACAGCTAAGCGTCTCAGAGATAAAGAAGGCATGGGCCCGAGTGCTATCGGTAAAGAAATGGGCCTCAACGAATCTACTGTCAGGTCTTTGCTTAACGAGAACTCTGAGTCTCGCATGAACAAAGCAAAAGAGACCGCTGAATTTCTTAAGACAAGAATGAAAGAAGTCTCTGCTGATGGTGGAATGATCGACATCGGTAGTGGTGCGGAAAGAGAGCTTGGCATCTCTAGAGAGAAGCTCAACCAGGCGTTATATTTACTCGAGAAAGAAGGATACAACGTTTATGGCGGCCGCTTCGAACAGGTGACCAATCGAGGAAACTTCACCACTCAGTTAGTTCTGTGTCCTCCTGGCACTGAACACAAAGCCATTTATGACCTCGACCGAGTTCATACCATTAAAGAATACATCAGCCGTGATGGTGGTGAAACTTATGAAAAGAAGTTCAACTATCCGGCAAGCATGGATTCTAAGAGACTGAAGATTCGTTATAACGAAGACGGAGGAATCGATAAGGATGGTGTCATTGAACTCAGACGAGGCGTGGACGATTTATCATTAGGAGAATCTCGTTATGCTCAGGTTCGTATTCTTGTTGATGGCACTCATTACCTTAAAGGTATGGCTGTCTATTCTGATCACATGCCTGAAGGTGTTGATGTGGTTTTTAATACCAATAAGCATCGTGGCACTCCTATGACTGACGTTCTTAAGAAGATTAAGAGCGACCCCGACAACCCGTTTGGTTCTGCCATCAAAGATGCTGAACAAGGCGGACAGTATTGGTATGACCCAAAGACTGGAAAGAGAGTCAGTTCCAAAACACCTGGCGCTAAACTTGGTCTCATCAATAAGCGTGCTGATGAAGGCGACTGGAATGATTGGCAAGATGCACTTCCTTCGCAGTTCTTAGGTAAGCAGTCACTTAGCATGATCAAGAAGCAACTCAATCTTGCTAAGGCAGACAAGCTTGATGAGTATGATGCTATCTGTTCACTCACCAACCCGACTGTCAAGAAGTATTATCTTGAGAAGTTTGCAGATGGTTGTGATGCAGCAGCAGTTAACCTGAAAGCAGCGGCTCTTCCTGGTCAGCGCTATCATGTCATCATCCCTGTCAACTCGTTGAAGGATACCGAAGTGTATGCTCCTGGCTATGAGCCTGGCACTAAGCTTGCTCTTGTTCGCTATCCTCATGGCGGCACATTTGAGATTCCCATTCTAACAGTTACCAATAAGAATCAGACAGCGAAGCGGCTCATTGGGTCTGAGAGCATTGACGCTATCGGTATCAATAAGAATATCGCAGATCGTTTGTCTGGTGCTGACTTTGATGGTGATACTGTTATGTGTATTCCTACTCATGATAGGGCAGGTAAAGTCAAGATCACTTCTACTCCACCATTGAAAGGTCTTGAAGGATTCGATCCCAAGGACAAGTATGGTGGCGAAGCTCATGATGGTCCTGATGGTAAAAAACATTACTATCAGAATGGTCAAGAGTATCGCTTGATGACTAAGCGAGGAACTCAGACTCAGATGGGAATCATTTCTAATCTGATTACCGACATGACCCTTGCTGGTGCTAACGACAATGAACTGGCTGCTGCTGTCCGTCATAGCATGGTTGTTATCGATGCAGAGAAGCATCATCTCAACTATAAGCAGAGCGAGATTGACAACAACATTGCTGCTCTACATCAAAGGTATCAGGGAAAGAAGACTGGTGGTGCATCCACTATTCTTTCTAGAGCTAAGGGTGAAGAGGCTGTTGATAAGAGACAAGGCTCGCCTCGTATCAACATGAAGGGCAAGGAATGGTATGATCCTAGTAAGCCCGAAGGCTCCCTGATCTATAAGCTGGCCGATGATGCTACCTATCAAGTGACCAAGGTAAACAAGCGTACTGGTGAAGTCACAGTAGAAACCAAGACCCGTAAGCAGAAGAGTACTCATATGGCCGAGACTGATGATGCTTACACACTTGTATCTAAGGCTCGCAATCCTAAAGAGCTGGCTTATGCTGACTATGCTAACTCCATGAAGACTCTTGCCAATAAGGCTCGTATAGAGCTGATGACTACGGGGAAGATCGAGCATAATGCCCAGGCTAAGACCACCTATCAGAAAGAGTATGACTCCCTGATGGCTAAGCTTAATACTGCGGAACTCAATAAGACCCGTGAGAGAGCAGCTCAGCGTATGGCTAATGCCGAGATTACTACTAAACTCAAGACCAACCAACTGGATAAGAGTGATGTTAGAAAGGCTAGCCAGCAGGCACTGACTAAGTATCGTGGCGAAGTAGGATCGGTAGCCCGGAAGAAGCGTAACATTGAGATTACCGATAGAGAATGGGAGGCCATTCAAGCAGGTGCAATCAGTGAGAGTAAGCTTAAACGCATACTCAATAACACTGATGCAGACAAGCTTAGAGAAAGAGCTATGCCTAAAGCCTCTTCTACATTAAGCACTGCTAAGATCAACAAGATCAAATCGATGAGTGCATCTAACTACACACTAAGTCAGATAGCTGAAGCTTGTGGCTGCTCAGTTTCTGCTGTCTCTAAATACTTGAAAGGAGCGAATTAACAATGTCAAATGAATGTATGTTGACAACAAATGACAATCCTTACAATCCGTTTGATGAGTTCGCTCTTTGGTTGTTGTTTGATAAGCAAAAAGGTTACAACACTTGTGAATACTTAGCTCGAATTGTTCGGTTGTCTGATGATTTGTCAGAGAAAGAAGCAGATGATGCCATCGAGCAGGGAATGGATGAGATTATTAAGTATGATCCATTTGGTATTTACATGAAAGTAACAAGAGAAAGCTTTAAAGCAGCAATGAAAGCCAATTCAGATACAGGAACTGATAACGCCCAACAGGATTGACGATGTCGATAGCAGGGGGGGGGTCGCTAAAATTACACCCCCTCCCTACATCGCGCCGGTCA
>ERZ808278.1169-NODE-1169-length-12065-cov-3.853789_pt1 | contig 12065 bp, 10 predicted proteins | sample MGYA00521239_ERZ808278 | MGnify/ENA primary metagenome ERZ808278 (study PRJEB31516, sample SAMN03275600) | gut metagenome | biome: mammalia-associated habitat; material: feces | host: Papio cynocephalus | place: Kenya | collected 2012-07-17 ... | reverse complement strand
TTTTGAGAGGTTTAAAAGAGAGATACGAAGTGTTCCACGGCGTTAAAATTCAGGATAACGCGCTCGTTTCGGCCGCCGTTCTTTCAAACAGATATATAACGGACAGGTTCTTGCCCGATAAAGCCATCGACCTTATCGACGAAGCCTGCGCTATGATAAAAACCGAAATGAACTCGATGCCGTCCGAAATGGAGGACGTTTCGAGAAGGATTATGAAACTCGAAATCGAGGAAACTTCGCTTAAAAAGGAAACGGACGACCTTTCCAAAAAGCGTCTTTCCGACATCAGGGAAGAATTGGCGTCGCTCCGTGAAAAATATTCGGAGATGAACGCAAAACTCATCAACGAAAAAGCTAACATAAACAAAGTGCAAAAACTTCGTGAAGAGATTGAATCGCTCGGCGCGGAGATTGATAAAGCCGAAAGGTCGTACGATTTGAATAAAGCCGCGGAACTTCGTTACGGCAGGCTTCCCGAACTCAAAAAGGAACTTGCGGACGCGGAAGCGGCGACTCAAAACGACGAAGACGGACTTTTGCACGATAAAGTAACCGAAGAGGACGTTGCGAGAATTATCGGAAGATGGACGGGAATACCCGTTGCGAAACTTATGGAAGGCGAGCGTGAAAAGCTCCTTCGGCTTGAAGATATTCTTCACGAAAGGGTTATCGGTCAGGACGAAGCGGTGCGCAGCGTAGCCGAAGCGATTCTTCGTTCGAGAGCGGGAATTTCCGACGTTAATCGACCCATAGGCTCGTTTTTGTTCCTCGGTCCTACGGGCGTCGGTAAGACGGAACTTGCCAAAACTCTCGCCAGAGCGCTCTTTGACGACGAGAAAAATATGATAAGAATCGATATGAGCGAGTATATGGAGAAATTCTCCGTGTCGAGGCTTATCGGAGCTCCCCCGGGATACGTCGGATTCGAGGATGGCGGTCAGCTTACGGAAGCGGTGAGAAGAAAGCCTTATTCCGTGGTTTTGTTCGACGAAATCGAAAAAGCGCATCCGGACGTGTTCAACATTCTTTTGCAGGTTCTCGACGACGGCAGAATAACCGATTCGCAGGGCAGAACCGTTGATTTTAAAAACACGGTTATAATCCTCACTTCCAACCTCGGTTCTTCCGCGATTTTGGAGGGTATCGACGAAAACGGCGAAATTTCGCAAAGCGCAAAGGACGAAGTGAACGCGCTTTTGAAAAAGTCGTTCCGTCCCGAATTCCTTAACAGGCTCGACGAAATAGTATTCTACAAGCCGCTTGCAAGGGAAGAAATAGGAAAAATCATCGATTTGTTCCTTAAAGGTCTTTCCGACAGGTTGAAAGAAAAGAATATTTCGCTCACCGTGACCGAAGCCGCAAAGGACGAAATCGTTAAAAACGGTTACGACCCCGTTTACGGCGCAAGACCTTTGAAGAGATATATCTCCCACACCGTGGAAACCCTTATCGCAAAGAAGATAATTTCCGGATTCTTTGAACCGGGAGATACGGCAATCGTTGATTACGACGGCGACGATTTGGTCGTTTACAAGCAAAAATAAGTCGTTTAAAACGCAAACGAAATATGGCGCGATATAGTGCGATATAGCTGTGCGCCCCGCGTAAGCTTTGGCTTACGCGGGGGCGCACTTTTTTTATGCAAACTTTAAACTTTGTCGAAACGCCTCGGCTCGCAGTTTACGTTTTTAAACTTCACGGTCTATATGCGACTTACCCCGTTAGCCAATATGAGACATAACCCGCTATACGTATTTTAATATATTATATTTTATATAATCCCGTTTAATACGATTGCAAAAGCGGTGAATAAGTGATATAATAGAGAAGATATACGATTTATTTAAGGGTTTGGCAGGTTTTGCTATGTACAAAAATTTTTTGAAGAGGGTTTTTGATTTTTTGATTTCATTCGTTGCAATCGTCGTTTTGATTCCCGTGTGGATAATTTTGACGATTGCGATTTTCGTCACCGACCCGGGAACGATAGTTTTCAAACAAAATCGCGTTGGCAAAAACAAAAAGATTTTCAAAATTCTTAAATTCAGAACGATGAAGATGTCCACGCCGAGAGACGTGCCCACTCATTTGCTTGAAAATCCCGATAGGTATTTCACTCCGATAGGCAAATTTTTAAGAAAAACCAGTTTGGACGAGCTTCCGCAGCTTTTCAATATCTTTGCGGGGCAAATGGCGATAATAGGCCCTCGTCCCGCTCTTTGGAATCAGGACGATTTGATTGCCGAGCGCGATAAATACGGCGCGAACTCAATCCGCCCCGGGCTCACCGGCTGGGCGCAGATAAACGGCAGGGACGAACTCGAAATCTCCGAAAAGGCGAGGCTCGACGGCGAATACGTCGGAAAATTGAGCTTTGCTTTCGACGTTAAATGCTTTTTCGGAACGATAAAATCGGTTCTTAAACACGACGGCGTCGTCGAGGGCGGAACGGGCGAACTTCACAGAGAAGAAGCCGAAAAAGTCGCAACCGAGGAAACCGAAAAACCTGCAACCGAGGAAACCGAAAAAGCCGCGGAGGAAAAATGAAAAAAATACTTATAACGGGCGCAAACAGTTATATCGGCGTTTCGTTTGAAAAATATATGGAGAAGTTCGGCGACGAATACCTTGTCGACACGGTCGATATGCTCGGCGACGAGTGGGAAAATAAGGATTTTTCGCCTTACGACGTCGTTTTTCACGTTGCCGGCATAGCTCATAGCGACAACGGAAAAATTCCTCCCGAAAAGGAAGAACTTTATAGAAAAGTAAACTTCGAGCTTGCCGTTAAAACGGCGAAAAAAGCGAAAGCGGAAGGCGTTCGGCAGTTTATTTTTATGAGCAGCGCAATAGTTTACGGCACGAGCGCGCCGATAGGGAAAAAGAAGATTATAACGAAAGAAACCGCGCCGTCCCCCGCAAATTATTACGGCGAAAGTAAGCTTTTGGCGGAGCAGGGCATCTCGGAACTTCAAAGCGACGATTTCAAAACGGTTGTTCTCCGCCCGCCGATGATTTACGGCAAAGGTTGCAAGGGGAATTATCAAACGCTCGTTAAATTTGCAAAAAAGTTGCCGTTTTTCCCGTACGTCGCCAACGAAAGGTCGATGCTTTACGTCGGAAATCTGACGGCTTTCGTGAAACTGATGATAGACAAAGAGGAATCGGGCGTGTTTTTCCCGCAGAACGAGGAATACACGAACACCTCGCTTATGGTAAAAGCGATTGCCGCCGCGCACGGAAGAAAGTTGCGGCTTATCAAAGGGTTCACGCCGCTTATTAAATTTACGGGTTTGTTCACGGGGCTTGTGAACAAGGCTTTCGGCAACCTGACTTACGATAAAACTCTTGCTTATCCCGATTTTAAGCCGGAATTCGGCCTTGAAGAATCGATAAAACTTTCGGAAGCGTGATATGAAAAAAATAATGTTGATTTGCGGCTCGTCGCAAACCGTGCTCAATTTCAGAACGGGGCTTATCGCGGAGCTTCAAAGAAAAGGCTTCGACGTCGCCGTGGTTGCGCTCGATTCCGAAAAAAGAGAAGAAATAGAACAACTCGGCGTTAAGGTTTTCGTTTGCGGCGAAAACAAAAACAGGGATATTTCGCCTGTAAGCATTTTAAAACTGAAAAAAAATTACGTCAAAATCATTAGGGAATTTTCTCCCGACGCGGTTTTCACGTTTATGATAAAGCCCAACACCTTCGGGGTTCTCGCGGCAAAAAAAGCGGGGGTTAAAAATATCTTTTCGATGGTCGAAGGGCTTGGCGACGTGTTCATCAACGATTCCTTCAAGTGGAAAATAATCCGTCGCGTCGCCTGCTTTTTATATAAAAAATCGTTTAAAAATTGCAAAAAAGTATTCTTTTTGAACGACGACGACAAGACCGAATTTCTTCGTCGGAAGCTCGTTAAGGAGGCGCAATGCGAGATTATTCGCGGGATAGGCGTCGACCTTGAAAAGTTTGCTTTTAAACCGATTAAAAATCGTAACGTGTTTCTTATGGTCGCCCGTATGCTTAAAACCAAGGGTGTTTACGAATATTGCAAATGCGCGCGAATCGTTAAGCAAAAATACCCCGACGCCGTGTTTAACTATCTTGGCGCGGAAGGCACGGTTAAGCTTTCCGATATAAAGGAATACGTAGACGACGGCAGTATAAACTACCTCGGCACGACTAACGACGTCCGCCCGTATCTGGAAAACGCCGCGTTGCTGATATTGCCCAGTTATCGGGAAGGTATGCCGATGTCGATAATGGAAGCGGAAGCCGTTGGGCGCGGAATAATCACCTCCGACGGCGTCGGTTGCAAAGATACGGTTATCGACGGTTATAACGGATTTATCGTTCCTCGGGGCGATTACGAAAAAATGGCGGAAAAAGTTATCTGGTGTTTGGAGCATCCTGCGGAAGCTGCTGAAATGGGCGTAAACGCAAGGGCGTTTGCCGAAGAAAATTTCGAGCAGAAGAAAATAAACGAAAAAATAATCGGTTACTTATGAAAATAATACATTTGCTTTATTCCGATAAATTTTCCGGCGCGGAAAACGTCGCGTGTCAGATTATCGGAATGTTTAGCGGCGACGAAAATATCGAAATGGTTTATTGCAGCAGCGACGGGCCCGTGAAAGACGTTTTGGCCGAAAAGGGCGTGAGGTATATTCCTTTAAAGAAGTTTACCGTTAAGGAAATACGCCGCGTTATAAGGGAAGAAAAAGCCGACGTCGTTTACGCGCACGATATGCGCGCGAGTTTTTACGCTTACAGAGCCTGCGGAAAATTGCCGTTTATATCGCATATTCACAACAACGCATTCGATTCGCGCGGATTGTCCTTAAAATCGATTGCGTATTATTTCGCCGCAAGAAAGGCAAGGCATATATTCTGGGTTTCAAAAAGCGCGTTCAACGGATATTTTTTCCATAACCGCTTTAAAAACAAGAGCAGCGTTTTGTATAACGTAATCGACGTGGACGGCTTGCTCGAAAAAATGAAAACCGACGAAAACGTTTACGATTACGACGTTGTTTACGTCGGCAGGCTTACTTTTGCAAAAGATCCGCCGCGCCTGATGCGCGTGATAAAATTGCTTGCCGAAAAAATGCCGTCCGTAAAGGTTGCGGTTGTGGGAACGGGCGAGCTGGAAGAGGAAACGAAAAAGCTTGCGCGGGAATACGGCATAGAAAACAACGTGGATTTTCTCGGATTTACGTTAAATCCGTATAAAATTCTTCACGACGGAAAGGTTATGGTGATGACGTCGAAATTCGAGGGAACGCCTATGTGCGCTCTCGAAGCTATGGCTCTCGGAGTTCCGATTGTATCCACGCCTACCGACGGTTTAAAAGATTTGGTGGACGACGGAGTTACGGGGTTTTTGTCCGATAAGGACGAAGAACTTGTCGCCAGAATTCACGAGGTTATTGAAAACGCCGAGCAAAGAAAAATCTTATCGGAGAATTCCTCGAAAAAAGCGCGCGTTATCAACGATAGAGAACATTATAAAAACGAGATTTTGCGGGTTTTGCCCGAAAACGACGAGAGTGGTAAATGATATTTAACGTTATCCTTTTCGGAATTTTAATACTTTGCGGTTTTTGCGAAACCACGCTGCCCTCAAACGGGTTGCTTTGCGACGACAAAACGAGAGCGAAACGGTAAATATTTACGCCGTTATATTGGATAATTACGACAAATACAAATCGGTATTAAAGATAATATATTGCGAGGTTGAATAAATTGCTGACAATTATCACGCCGACGTATAATAGGGGAGACTTTCTCCCCGGAACATACGAATGCCTTTTAAAACAAACGAGTAACGATTTCGAGTGGCTCGTCATTGACGACGGTTCTACCGACAATACGAAGGAAGAACTTGAGAAACTTCAAAGTAGAACTGACAGAAGTTTCAATATGGAGTTTCATCTGAAGCCGAACGGAGGGAAACACACTGCTCTTAATTATGCGTTCCCGTATATAAAAGGAGAATTGTCGCTTATTCTCGATAGTGACGATTTTCTGACCGAAGACGCGGTTGAAACCGTACTTTCTACTTGGCAAAAGTACAAAAACGACGAGAAAATTTGCGGGTTGAGTTTTTTGAAAGGGAAAACGACGGATGAAAGCCTTGCGTTTTTTCCGAAAGCCGAATACAGGTCAAATCATATTGACTTCAGAATTAACAAAAACGTTAAAGGCGATTGTTGCGAGGTGATTCGTTCGGATATTCTAAAAAAATATCCATTCCCGGTTTTCGAGGGCGAAAGATTCGTCGGTGAAAACGTTTTATGGGTGAATATGGCTTTAAAATACGATACCGTATATGTGAGAAAAGTTATTTATTTGTGCGAATATCTCGATGGCGGGTTGACGAAAAGCGGCAGAAAATTCAGAATGAACAACCCACTCGGCGGAATGGCGTCTTCGCGCGTCGAACTAAATAAAAGGATAAAACTCAAACAAAGAATAAAAAAAGCTATTTTATATTCTTGCTACGGATTTAAAGCCGGAATGAAAAGAAAAGAGATATTAAAAACGAGCGGACATCCGTTCCTCGTTGGTTTGTTTATGCCTTTCGGCAGATATTTTTATAAACGTTGGAGCAAATAACAGTGATAAATTGTATATTGAGCGTAACGCTGTATTGCGCAATATCGTTCGGTTTAATTTTGATGTACGTTTTCGTTCTAAAAGTGAACAACGGAAAATTTGCAGACGAGAAGAGTAAAGATTTTCTAAAAATACCGATTTACCTTATCGTTTTTTTTGCCGTGCTTTACACGTTGTATAACGTGTGCTGTACGTACGGGAAAGACATATCGAAGAAAGGCGAGGGGGACAGGTTCGTCTATTATCTCCAGTTTATTGGGGAAATAAAATCAACGACCGGAATGACGTTTGTTTTCAGACTTATTCAACTGTTCACGGATAATTTCAACGCGGTTTTGTATTTTACTACGTTTGCGTGTTGCTGTATGTTTTTTCTTGCCCTTAACCTGTCCAAAGAAGTAACGGTTTATTCCGTTGTTTTTTTTCTTATAACGGATATAGTGGTTGCCGTTACGTTCGTAAATCTGAAGCAAAGTTTTTCGGTTGGATTTGCGTATCTTGTGTTTGCGATTTGTCTGAACAAGAAAAAATCGCTTATCAACGAGATAATTGTGTGGTTGCTTATCGTTGCGGCGATTCTTTTTCATATTACTGCCGTAATCCTTATTCCCATATATTTTTTGATTAGATTTACCGGCTGGCAAAAAAAATATCTTTATGTTTTTGTCGTAATTTTATTGCTATGTATTGTTTTTATGAAGAGCCTTTGCTTGTTTTTCGCAGGTGTTTTGGTCAAAATCAACCCGTCATCGGCACTTGCGGCGAAAATCAGTGAGTATTTTACGGGGAATGGTATCGTGGCAGGGGAATCTCCTTTTGCATTTCTCAAAGGTTTCCCTTTTTATTTAATTTCGGCAATAGGCGTTGTTAAAAGAAAACGATTAAGATTATCGATTGATAATTATGATAATTACCTGCTTCTTTCGATGTTTGGTTCGGTTTTCTATTTGTGTTCCGCGCAAATATACTGGATGTACAGGATGATTTACTATTTTTATTTACCAATATCGATTTTTATCGGGCAAATTATAAAAAAAGGATTGCGTACGACGTTCGACAGGCTTGCCATAGCATTATGTTATGTGAGCGAGGCAGTTGTGTTTTTTAGATGGCTAATTCTTATATATATCAATTACGGCGGTTTCTGATTTTATGTTTAAGCAACTGTTACAGAATAAAATCGTAAAAAATGCAGGTTGGATTATTGGATGCAAAATTATTAAGGCGTTTTTAACGCTTATAGTAACGGCGATTTCGGCAAGATACTTCGGCCCCGGGGATTATGGACTACTGAATTATGCGTCAAGTGTTGTAACATTTGTTGCGCCACTTATGAAACTAGGGCTGGATTCTACGGAAGTAAAAGAGATAGTTTGTCGGCCGCAGGAGGAAGGAAAAGTTGTCGGAACGACGATTTATCTCAACTTTTTTTCGAGTTTGTTATGCATAATCGGCGTTTTTGCTTTTGTGAGTATTGCTAATCACAATGAACCGAGAACAATAATTGTAACGATGATTTACAGTTTATTGCTGATGTTTCAAGCTTTTGAAATGATTCAGTACTGGTTCCACGCAAAAATTATGGCGAAGTATATATCGATTGCGATGTTGTTTTCGTATATCGTTGTCGCCGGGGTGCAAATAATCGTCTTACTTTGTGGGTTTGGTGTTTATTGGTATGCACTTGCGAATTCTACCGACTATCTTCTTATAGCCGTTTTGTTGCTTTTTATTTACAAGAAAAAAGGCGGACAAAAACTTAAATTTTCAAAAAAACTGGCAATAGAAATGTTGTCTATAAGTAAATACTATGTTTTATCGAGCATAATGATTACGGTATTCGCACAAACGGATAAAATAATGATAAAACTTATGCTTGGGAACACCGAAACAGGCTTTTACTCTGCTGCTGTGACGTGCGCCGGAATGACCAGTTTTGTTTTTGCAGCGATTATAGATTCAATGCGTCCGGCAATTTTTGAAAAGAAAAAAGTTGACGATAACGAATTTAAAAACAAATTAAAGATTCTGTATTCTGTGGTGATTTATCTATCTTTGCTGCAAAGTTTAATTATGACGATTGCTGCACCGTTCATAATAAGGATTTTATATGGCACGGAATTTCTAAATGCTGCTTTACCGTTAAGAATAATTGTGTGGTACACGACGTTCTCATATCTTGGAACAATAAGGGATATTTGGATTATTGCGGAAAACAAACAAAAATATATTGTTGCGATAAACGCTTGCGGAGCAATATTCAACATTCTACTTAATATTCCTCTTATTCGTTTTTTAGGGATAAGCGGAGCGGCGATTGCTTCTCTTCTTACTCAAATTTTTACTAACGTTATTGTAGGTTTTATTCTTAAACCGATACGACCAAATAACAAAATTATGATAGAGTCGCTTTTGCTTAAACATTTTCGGAAAAAGGCAGAAGAGAATAATAATTGTGAGATTGATAAAAAAGAGGATTGAAATATGTTGAATTTCACTGTCGGACCGGTTCAGTCCGAGGATTACGTCAGAGAAATAGGTTCCGAGCAGGTTCCTTATTTCAGAACTCCGGAATTTTCCGAAGTTATGTTTGAAAACGAACGACTCGTTTTAAAATTCGCAAAAGCCGCCGAAGGCTCTCGCGCCGTGTTTATCACCGGCTCGGGAACGGCTTCGATGGAGGCTTCCGTAATAAACACGCTCACGAAAAACGATAAGGCAATCGTCGTAAACGGCGGTTCGTTCGGTCATCGTTTTTCGGAAATTCTCGATATTCATAAAATCCCGCACGACGATATTACGCTCGAAACGGGCAAAGCCCTTAAAAAAGAGCATCTTTCTGCGTTTGAAGGTAAAGGCTACACGGCTTTCCTCGTAAACGTTCACGAAACCTCCACGGGCGTTCATTACGATATGGATTTAATCTCCGATTTTTGCAAGAGAAACGGCATTTTCCTTATCGTTGACGCAATCAGCTCGTTTTTGGCGGACGAATTCGATATGGCGCGGCTCGGCGCAGATATTATGCTCACGGGTTCTCAAAAAGCGTTGGCTTGCCCTCCCGGGGTTTCGATAATCGTTACGTCGCCGAGAGCGTTGAAAAGAATCGAAGCGGCAGACGCGGGTTGTATGTATCTCGATTTGAAAAGAGCTCTTTCAAACGGCGAGAGAGGTCAAACTCCGTTCACGCCTGCCGTCGGAACGCTTTTGCAAATCAACGCAAGGCTTAAAAAAATCGACGAGGCGGGCGGCGTTGAAGCCGAAATAAAGCGCATAAACGGGCTTGCGGAGTATTTCAGAGAAAAAATCAAAGCTTTTCCGTTTGAAACCGTTTCGGAGTCGCCGTCCAACGCCGTCACTTCGCTTCGCCCGACGAACGGCGTGAGCGCGTATTCGATTTTCACGGTTTTAAAAGACGAATACAAGATATGGGTTTGCCCGAACGGCGGCGAATTAAAGGAAAAAATATTGAGAGTGGGGCATATCGGCGCGCTTACTATGCGTGATTACGACGAGCTTTTCAAAGCTCTCGAAGATATGCGCGCGAGAAAATTGATATGATAAAGGTTATCACGTACGGAACGTTCGACGTTCTTCATTTCGGTCATATAAGGCTTCTCGAAAGGGCAAAGGCTCTCGGAGATAAGCTTATCGTCGGCGTAACGAGCGACGATTACGACCGCACGAGAGGCAAGATAAACAATCAACAAACCGTCAGCGAAAGAGTTGAAGCCGTGCGCGCCCTCGGAATTGCCGACGAGGTGATAATAGAGGAGTATGACGGGCAGAAAATCGACGACATCAGGAAATACGGCGTCGATATTTTTGCGGTAGGCTCGGATTGGGAAGGTAAATTCGACTATTTGAACAGTATTTGTAAGGTAGTGTATCTTCCGAGAACCACGGGCGTTTCGAGCACGGATATAAGAAGCGAAAACCGAATGATAAAGCTCGGCGTTGTGGGCGAAGTGCCGCTTTTAAGGAAGTTTATCAACGAGAGTAAATTCGTAAACGGTTGCAAAATTTCGGGATTATGCTCCCAAAACAAGGAAATTGCCGAGGAGTATCCCGACCTCGACCTTATCACCGACGACTTCGATAAAATCACCGAGGCTTCGGACGCGTTGTATATCGCTTCGCACCCGAAACTTCATTACGAGCAAATAAAAAAAGCCCTTCAAAAAGGGAAGCACGTCATTTGCGAAAGCCCTATGGCGTTAAGCGTTGAGGAGTGTGAAGAACTTTTTGCGCTTGCCGACGAGAAGGGGCTCGTTTTGATGGACGCAGTTAAAACGGCTTATTCCACGGCCTATGCGAGAATGCTTCTTTTGATTGAAAGCGGCGCGATAGGCGACGTCGTTTCGGTTGACGCAACTTGCACGAGCCTGCGCGGCAACGACAAAGCCGACCCCGATTTTTATAAAAAGAATTGGAACAGCAGTTGCGATTGGGGCCCTATCGTTCTTTTGCCGGTGTTTCAACTTCTCGGAACGAAGTATAAAGACGTTAGGATAACTTCGTCCTTTGCCGACGAGGAAAAGGAATACGATTCTTTTTCAAAAATCGATTTCGTTTACGACAAAGCCGTTGCCACTTTAAAGGTCGGCAAGGGCGTTAAGTCGGAGGGCGAGCTTATCGTTTCGGGAACGAAAGGTTACGTTTACGTACCTGCGCCCTGGTGGAAAACCGATTATTTCGAGATTCGTTACGAAAACCCTGCGGATAACAAAAGGTATTTTTATCAGTTAAGCGGCGAGGGGATAAGGTACGAAATCGTTGCGTTTATCAAAGCAATCGGAAGCGGCAGGGTAACCGATATGTTGCCGAGAGAGATAACGAGCGCGATTTGTTCGGTTGTTTCGAGCAAGCGCAGAATCGAAATATAAGCCTGTTCACAAGCTCGTCTTACTTAAATAAGTCGAGCTATAAGTCGATTAACGGCGTTTTTTGGCGGTAATTGGCGAAATAAGCAACGTAGATGGCGGCAGTAAAGCACGGTAGTAAATGCTGACGACAAAAGCGCAATAGTAAACGCGTGACGACAAACGCGGTTTCAGTTAAAGTATGCCGAAAGGCTTTCCGAAACGTCATCGGGGATAAAGTCTTTAACGGGCGTAAAATATGCGGCGTTCACGTCGGCGGCTTCGGGAGTTCCCGCTCCCGAAGCCGCCTCTTTTTTTTCTTCCCGATTTTTTCGGGAAGAGGAGAACAGTTCGAGGAGTGTGGGCAACAAAGTTTTCAAATCCGAGCCTTTCTCGCTCAAAGTGGAAAGCGTTTCGGCAAATTTTTCGGACGTTAAAAAATCTATCGTTTTATCGTCGAATCCGAGAATTTTAAACAGCGGCGCAAAGCTCGGCAAATCAAGCCGCGGCAAAACGTTTTTCAGCCACGACGAATCGTTTTTAAAAAGTAACGGCAACACCAGAATCAAAGGCGTAAAATTCATTTTTCA
>ERZ808278.1168-NODE-1168-length-12072-cov-3.507198_pt1 | contig 12072 bp, 4 predicted proteins | sample MGYA00521239_ERZ808278 | MGnify/ENA primary metagenome ERZ808278 (study PRJEB31516, sample SAMN03275600) | gut metagenome | biome: mammalia-associated habitat; material: feces | host: Papio cynocephalus | place: Kenya | collected 2012-07-17 ... | reverse complement strand
CGGGATCGAGGTGCGAGTTGCACACTAAATGTAAAGTTTTCATATCGTTTTATTCCTGTTAATCGACTTATAGGCGGACTTATAAGATCCTATCGTGACAAACGGTTATCTCGTCCGTTACTTTAACCGTTAAAATTTCGCACGGGTTGATCGTTATCTCTTTGTGCAGTTCCTTAACGGTAAGATTGAAGGTTTTTTCAACGTTTTCGGGGTTGAAAAATCTCATTTCGTACCCGCCGTTTTCTGTTTTTCTTAAAACCGACATAACGATCGGTTTGTCCGTTTTTATCTCGGGACACTCGCCGCCGCAACCCGTCGGGAAAACGTTTAAAGCATACGGCTTTTCGTTGAAAATCTGTGCTTCGCGAGAAACCTCGTCGAGCGAGCCTCTCATTATTCTGAAGTCATACTCGTATCTCCCGTTCTCGATTCTCTTTAAATATCTGTCCTTTGGATAAAGCTCCCTGTCGCCTATCGGGTGAATGCAATACCCCGCGCCCCTCAAAAGAGTTATGTAAATAAACCCGTCCTTGAATTTTCCGCCGTAAACGCAGTCGTTTATCACCGCGAAATAATCGCCTTTTTCGGTTTTCACGCCGCACCATTTATGGAAGGAAGCTTCCATATTTTCGGGCTTGTTTTCGATAACGTAGGGGCCGTCGCCGACGGAAACGCCCGCGGGAGCGGGGATTTTGAGCCTTATAAGCTTATTTTTCTCGGCGTATTCGACAATCACCTTCAAATCTATGAACTTTTCGTTCTTGTAGAATTTATATTCCGCCAGGGCGTTGGTTTTCCCCTCGGTGTAAAGGCTTTCGATAACAGTCATGACATCGCCGTCCTCAATCGTGTGAACGGGCGCGATTTCGCCGTCGAAACCGCAAAATTCCGCGCTTTCCTTGCCTGTCATCGGTCTGAACGCCTTCGGATTTCTGCCGAGTTCGATAAGTTCGGCGTTGCTCATACCCCAAGGATCGGCAGTGTCGTCGTACATTTCGAGCCCGACGGCTCCTTTAAGCGGACTTTTAGCTATAAAGTCTTTTTCTAGATCGTATACGGGCAATTCGCGTTTTTTCATCGGCGATTTTTCTACTCTCACCGAGAAACGGGTTATGCCGAGCGGCTTTAATTTGCCCGAAAATACTATTCTTTTTCTCCAGTCGAGATTAAGTGTCGATCTTTCCTTTATCGTCTGGCAGGGAATTTCCTCACCGCCGAAATACACGTGCGGAACGTAACGATACTCCTCGCTCCAGTTCTGATCGGCAAGCGAAAACTCGACCTCGACGGGCGTTGTGATTTCAAACGGCATATAGTTGAACACGAAAACGGGAAATTCGCCGTTTTCGGCGGGTTTATCGCGCATCGTGAGATACAAAAACGCGTCCGAGCGATAGTCCTTTATTATTCTCGAAGCCATCGCGAGCATTTCCGTGCCGTCCTGCTCGCCGTCGTCTATGACGGTGCCGGGCAAAATGTCGTGAAACTCGGAAAGAAGGAGTTTCTTTTCGGCGATTTTAAGCTGCGACAAATCGACTTTAAAACCCGACATTTCCGCAAACGCGAGCATTTTCTCGGTCGCGTAAAAGAGATTTTCCGTCCTTTTATGCAATGTTTTAAGCTTAGACATCGAGGAATAACACCCGGGCATACACGGAATAAGCGAAGTTTTCACTTCCCCGCCGACGCGGATATCGTCCTCGAACAATTTATCGGGCGAACTGTGCAAAAATTTCACGCCGTCGATTTTAAGCTCCGCGATATCTTTCAAATCTTTTCTCGAAGGTCCGCCGCCGTGGTTACCCACGCCCCACAAAACGTAATCGACGTTTTCTACATCCGTATTCTCGGCGGTCTCTCCCGAGCCGAGCATTCCCGTGTTGCCGCCGCGAACGTAGTCGCCTATTTTCATAGCGGCTTTTCCGAGCTGCGAGTTATACGACGAGCTATATGACACGATAATACTGCTTCCGTCGGGAGCTGTCCAGTTGAAGAATTTCGACGGATATTTAAACTGGGTCTGCCCGTTCGGTCTGCAAACGAGCATGCCTTTATAACCGCACTTTTTGAGTATCTGCGAAAGTCCTATACTGCAACCGAAAGCGTCGTAATTTACGGCGACGGTAGGCGTAACGCCAAATTTTTCCTTGAAATACTTTCTGCCTACCTCTATTTGCCTTACGATACTTTCGCCCGACGGCAACATACAGTCGGGCTGAAGATACCACCCGCCCGCAATCACCCATTTGCCCTTTTTAACGAGCTCGACGATTTTTTTGAAAAGGTCGGGGGCTTTTTTCTCCACGTCCTCGTATAAAAGCGATTCGTTGTGGCAGAAAATATAATCAAATTCGTCGGCTAAATTAACCGCGCTTTTAAAGGTTGCGATAGCCGCCGAAATGCCCTCGTCCCACGTCCATTGCCAGACGGGGTCTATATGCGCGTTGCAGATAAGATGTATCGTTCTCATTGATTTTTCCTTTATTGTATTTAAAGTTTTAGCATTGTTACAGCATAACAAGCGTTTCTCTTTTTTTTTAGGAAAAACGCTTGAAATGCTCTGTTTTGTGTTTATATTATTTTGCCCAGATACCCGTCGCATACGCGCTGAATACCTTATCCCAGCTTCCGAGCGTGTAGATATTGAGGAAATACTGCGGCTTTGTGTTGCCCTGATACGAATCGTGGTTTCCGATCGTCCAGTCGTCTACGGAAATCTGCGTGAACGCACTGTCGTCGAGGTCGGCTCTTTTAATGAACACGTTCCAGCCTCTCGCGTTCTCGCCCGTTCTCTTCTCGAGCTTTATAACGTACCACATATTCGGCTTAAGGCTGTTCGCGCCGTTGTTCCACACAACGGGACAAAATTCCTCGTCGGTGATTTTTATCGCGAAACGATATTCAGTATATTCGCCCGTGAACGAAATGTCGTAGCTCGAGCCGAAATCCTGGTTCGTCGTGTCCGTAGTTACTATATTTTCTCTTAAGTAAACGTCGCCGCCGCTGAATTTTTTGTCGCAGAGCGAAGCCTTATCGTTAAGTACGGAATCGCTTACCTTGGTCAATCCGTCGAACGCGCCCGCGAAATCGGGTTCTTTGACGTACATTTCGGTTAATACCATACCGAAATTGTTTCCGCCGACCGACTTGAACGCCATAAATACGTTCGTGTAAGCTTTTCCGTTATACGCGTCGTGATCGCCGAGCTTCCAGCCGTCCATATTTATCTGCGCGTAAGCCGAATCGCTTTGTCCGAACACCTTGATAAACAAATTCCAGCCGCGCGTTTTTCTTTCCATTTTAACAACGTACCAGACGTTCGCGTTGAACACGGGGTTTATGATATTTGCGCCGCCGTCGAGAAATCCGATTTCCTCGGTCGCTTTAAGGGCGAAATAAATGTTTTTGTAATAGTTTGCGTAAGCTTCTTCGGAATCGATCGAAACTCCGTCGTCCGCGCCGATACAATCGCCCGAGGTAAGATTATCGTAAATATAGCTCTTGCCGCCGAAAACGGTGCCTTCCGAAGAGTAATTTTTGAGATAGCCGAGATTCAACTTATCCATTCCCTCGAACGGACTTAATACGGCAGGCTCTTCAGCATAAAGTTCGGAAGCTTCGACGTCGTAGCTTTCGGAATTGTTCGTCTCGAACAAAAGGAAACAATTGAACACTGCCTTGCCGCCGTAATTTGCGTGGTCGCCCATTCTCCAGTCGCTGATATTCGCGTTTTTATACGCTTCGTCAGGTTCTGCCGCTTCTTTGACGAACACGAGCCAGCCGCCGTGAGTCGTTGTCGTGCGCTTTTCGATTTTTACGATATACCAGGTATTCGCGTTAAGCGTTGCGCCGTTACCTTCGACGAATTTCGCGGTGTTATTAAGCTTAATCGCAAAGTAATATCTATTGAAATAGCCCGTGTATTCGAGACCTTTACCGCCGTCGCTTGTAGCGAACGTCGCTCCGCTTCCGATTGCCGAAGCGGCGATTTTCGAGCCGCCGAAAAGGGAATTATCGACAACGGAAACCTTGGAAGTGTCGTAGAAAACGGTTTTGGTTTTAACCAAGCCGTTGAACGGGTTTACGGCAGTGCCGCAGGCGCATTCGTAGCCGTTTTCGGTTTTTTCCGAAGCGTAATCGTGAGTATGCTCGGTTTCGTTCATTCTCGCTCCGCATACCGTGCAGGAATTATATTCCTTCATATTCGCCACGTCGTAATGCGTGGTTTCATCCGATACGTGAACCGTTTCGCCTACTTTCGCTCCGCAAGCGCAAAGTTTCCAGTGGTTTGCGGTATCGCTAAGGTATTCGCCCGTTGCGGTGTGCGTATGGTCTGTTTCGTTCATTACCGCGCCGCAAGCCGTGCAGGTGTTGTACTCTTTTGTCTTGTCGTCGTTATAATGAATTACGTTGTCCGAAGTGTGAGCTTCTTCGCCTACTTTTGTTCCGCAAGCGCAAAGCTTCCAGTGGTTTGCGGCATCGCTCAAATATTCGCCAGTTGCGGTATGCGTATGAGCGGTTTCGTTCATTACCGCGCCGCAAGCCGTGCAGGTGTTGTACTCTTTTGTCTTGTCGTCGTTATAATGAATTACGTTGTCCGAAGTATGAGCTTCTTCGCCGACTTTTTCGCCGCAAGCGCAAAGCTTCCAGTGATTCGCGCCGTCTTTTAGATACTCGCCGACACCGGCGTGCGTGTGTGCGATTTCGTTTATCGCCGCGCCGCAAGTCGTACAGGTGTTGTATTCTTTTGTCTTGTCGTCGTTATAATGAATCGTGTTATCCGAAACGTGAGCTTCCTCGCCGACCTTTTCGCCGCAAGCGCAAAGCCTCCAGTGATTTGTGCCGTCGCTTAAATATTCGCCCGTTGCGGTATGCTCGGTTTTGTTCATTTCAAAGCCGCATTCGCATTCGTTCCAGTGATAATTCTTGCCCGCGCCGTGCTTAAGTTCGGTACCCGCAGCGTGAGCCGAAACGTTGAATTTCTCGCCGCAAGCGCAAAGTTGCCAGTGCTCCGTTTCGTCCTTCTGCCAGCCGCCGACGGCGGTATGTACGGTGTGCTTTTTAACCTCGAATCTGGCGATTTTCTCCGCGCCGTCGTATTCCTTCGTCTTTTCGATTACGGCTTTGAGATAATACGTACCCGGTTTAAGCGACGAAAAGTCGGTTATTTCGGTATATTCGCCGTTCTCCTCGGTCGCCAGATAATACTTTACGGTATCTGCGCCGTGCGTTGCGGTGATTTTGGGAGTAGCAGCCGTTTCGCCGAACGTCCAATCCGTCATTTCGATCGCCGTGATGTCGTTATCGGTTACGGTGGCTACTTCGCCGAAGCAGCCGACCGTGAGCAACAACGCGAACGCGAAAATCAAAACGAGTAAGTTGATTGCTTTAAGTTTTTTCATCTTTTTTCCTCCTGATTATTTTTTTATTTTGCATAAAGCGCGGTTGATAAGACCTCGAAAGGAATATCCCAGCCGTTTACCGTGTATATCGCGAGCGCGCAATTAAGATATGCCACACCGTTATACGAGCTGTGGTTTCCGAGTCTCCACTGGTCGCCGACCGCGACTTGCACAAAGTTATCGTCCGATTCGTAAGCGAGCTTTATAAACAAATTCCAGCCGCCGAACTCCGCGGAAGCGTTTTTCGTGAATTTAACGACGTACCAGTTGTTTTCTTTAAGTATAGCGTCGCCGCTACCCGTGCAGATACGCGCGCTTTCCGAGATTCTTATCGCCAGGCGATATTCCGAATATTCGCCGTTATAATCCATTCCGTAAGAACTTCCGATAACGTTGGCGTTTGCAGTCGTATTGGTCGTGAGCCCGCCGAGCTTATATACGTTTCCGCCGCAAAGCTTGTCGGATGTAAGCGTGGCAGAATCGCTGAGCGCACTGTCAGCTACCTTTGTCATACCCGTAAACGGGTCGGCTATCGGGGGATCAACGGCGTACAAACCGGTTGCGTAAACGTCGAAGGACGCGCCGTATTCGCTCGTGAACACAAGGAAGCAGTTTATATACGCCTTGCCGTTATAAGCCGAGTGATTTCCGAGCCTCCACTGGAACGCGTAATCGAGCTTAACGTAATTCTCTTCTCCCGCGGGCTTCACGAAGATATTCCAACCGCCGTAAGTCGCTTCGGGGTTTTTGAGAATTTTAACCACGTACCACTTGTTCGCCTCTAAAAGGTAGTTTCTGCTTTCCTTAAATCTTACGGCTTCGGTAGCCTTGACGGCAAAGTAATATTCGCCTTTAACGCCCTCGTAATCAAGATAAGAACCCGATTTACCTATCGTGTCGTCGTCCGCGGCAATGCCGCCTCTTTTATAAACCTCAGCCGAGCCGAACTCTACGGAAGCGATTTCCGCTTTGTCGTCGAAAAGATTTCTGATATCTGCCGAGCCCCAGGTGGAAATTTCGTTATCGAAAAATACTCTCCACTCCTCGTAAAGGGCTTCTATTTTCGTTACTTCAGAAGAAGCCGAGGCTTTTTCCTCGCTCGTTAAAAGCCCGAGCATGCTGTAAGCCTTGTAAATATCGTCCCAGTTTTCCGCCGAAGATTGTGCCTTTTCGGGAAGGTCGTTTGCGTAAACCTTAACGACGTCGAGCGCGCTGTTCGTGTAAAGCCCCGTTGCCAAAGCGTTCCAGGAAAGGGTTTCCACGGACGAAACGTTATTTAAAACGAGCAGCTCCGAAAGGGTTTTCGGAACGGAATTTTTGTCGGGATAAGGCACGATTTTAACGAGCGAATACTCGCCGCCGATATCGTCCGAAACCATTAAAACGCAACCGTCCGAGCAGGATATATTCTTGAAATAATACCACTTGTTCTGTTCGATAACGAACGATCCACTGTCGTTGCAAAGGCTGGGCATGCCGTTCCCTTCGCTGATTTTCAGAGCGAAATAAACCTCTTTGAACCTCGAATAATCGAACACCAAGCCGAATTTCTCGCCCTGCGCGATTTTGTTTTCGGTAGCGTAAGCAGGTTTTTCGCCCGCGGTTTCGCTTGACTTAACGCTGTTTAACGTGGTTTTTTCGTTAAGAAGATACTTCCAGTCCGCACTCGTGAGCGAATTTCTTATCGCCGCGAGCTTCGCTGCGCTCTCCTCGGAAATTTTGCCCTTTTCAGCGGCAGTAAGCGCGTCGTAGCCCTCGAAAAGCTCCGCGAGAGAGCTTACCTCGGCAACGGTCATCGCGGAAATTTCGTTTGGCAAAGCCTTTATCGATTCCTCGATGAACTCCGCCTTTCCTACCGCGCCGCTTTCGACCGTCGTTACTTCGATAGATTTATAAGCCTTTATGCCGTTTACCTCTGCCGCGGCGAAAATCGTCGCTTTTTTGCCGCCCGCTTTTGCCGTAACGACGAATTTTCCGTCCTTTTCGGTTGCCGTAAAGCCAGAAACGTCGTCGCCCTCTATCGACCAGACGACGTTTGTATCTACCAATTTGTTTTTCCTGTAGACAGTAGCGGAAACGGTGACCGTATCGCCGTTTTCCATTACGATTTCATCGAAATTAGTCTTGATCACGGGCGCAGCTGTCGATTTTTTGACGGTCACCTCGCAGGAAGCGGATAAAGTTCCGCATTCAGCCGTAATCGTGGTTTTGCCCTCTTTTATCGCCGTGACAAGTCCGTTTTCGACAGTCGCGACCGAAATATCGCCCGATTTCCAGGAAATATCGCCCTCGGCGTTATAAAGGCTGACCGTAAGCTCGCGCTCGTCGCCCGCCTCTATTTCCAAAACGGCGTCGCTTAAAATGATCTGCGGTTTTTCCTCGTCGATCGGAAAATATCCGCCGTCCGAACCCGAAATCGTCGAATCGTTTTCTTTTCCGCAGGAGACGAAAAGAAACGCCGAACAAATAACGCAAATTGCCGATAATAAAACCAATAAACGATTAAATTTTCTCATCTTTTCCCCTCCTTATAAAATGCCCCAGGATTCATATATCGAATTGAGATTTGCCGAAGTTTCGTAATCTCTGTCGTATTTAAAGTAGTCCGCGTCGGTTTTGAACGCCCTTCTCATTTCCATAAGCTCGCTCTTCTTATAAGAATCGGCGAACAACGTGCAAAGCGCGTATCTCGGGAAAAGAGATTCGAGAAGAATGTGTTCTTTAAGCGTTGCGTATTTCTCGGGATCGGTATACCTTATCTTCGATATCGCGTCGTAAGCCTTATCGATAAGAGTGAGATAACCCTCGAGCTGTTTTTTCGTCCAGAACGTAGAGTTCGCAATACCCTCGTAAATATATCCCTTGATTTCCGACGGGTATTTTATATACAGCGTGTTGAGGTGCAGGCGGATATCTTCATACATTTCGTACATATACTCGCCGCCGTCGCCGTAATAATACTTGAAGAATTTTTCGGTTATTTTCTGCGAATCGAAATTTACGTTTATCGCAAGCTTTGCCGAAACGTACTCTTTAAGTTTGGAAAACGCCGTCTGCTCGTTTATGTTCATCTGACCTTGGTCGAAGATATAAACCGCGCCGTTTTCCTTGCCGAATCTGTAGGTCTCGGCGACAGTGTCCCAACTGTTGAACGGATAAAAATAGTTCTTGAAGTTGGTCTGGTATATCCACAAGCCGACGTTGTCGCAAACGACCTTCCACGCCTTCATTATTTCGGCGTATCTCGTGTTTTCCTCGTCGTAGAACGATCGGGAGAAATTCGCGCCGATAGGAGCGTACACAACGCCTACGTTTTTATGGCATTTAATGCCGTTATTCGCCGTGTAACTTCCGTCCGCGTTTTTAGTTGCGGGGGCGTCCTCCGTTCCGTGGTATGCGAAGAAGTAAACTATAAGCCTTCTGCCCTTCGGTTCGAAGTATTCGGTGAGTTTTTCGGCTACGTCGTTGCAGAATTTAAGGCAGGTTGCCGAGTTTGTTCCGTATTCCTTTACCATTGCCGAACAAGCCGCGCAGTCGCACCATTCGTAGTTATCCTGCTCGGTTATCGAAACGCCGCTGAGAGCGGGAAATTCCTCCGCGATCGATTTAAGCTTTTCAACTGCCGTTTGGATCATCGCCGCATACTGGGTTTCATCACCGTGCGCCGTGTAGCAAAGCTGGCCGGCTTTCTGAGTCGTCGGGCGCATATCGGGCGTTACCGTGTCCGAATACCATTCCTTATGCTCGGCGTAATAAAGCTCGGGGTTCAAAAGCGCAAAGGAGTTGTGCCATTTCGCGCCGCCGACGGGCATTATTATATCGTTATTCGTATAACCCATTCCGTACTGCCCGGATTTGGTGAGCTGACCCGTGACGTCGCGGAACTCGTAATCTGGTTTTTCGGTTATTTCCATATCGGGAAGGGTTTTGCCGTCTTTTTCGTAAACGGGGAAATCGTCGCCGACCATATCGTAACCGAGAACTTCTTCCAGAAAAGCGATCGCGCCCATCTGCAAGCCTTCCTTGCCCGTACTCATAATGAACACGGAATCGCCTGCGGTCTTGATGTAATAACCAGCCGAGCCGAGTTCGACGTTCGGCATTTTGAGCCCCGCGCCGCCGAACATTTCGTCGATATTCAGGACGATATAGCGCGAATTTCCGCTATACGTCTGCCCGTTATACGCTGCGGCGGTAAGTTTTGCGCCTGTTGCGGACAGAACGTTATTCGTGATGAAATCCGCCGCCATAACCGCATAGTTGTCGGTGCTGTCGTAAACTATCGAATAATCGGTAGTTTTGTCGGATTTTACGAACTCTCTGCCAGACTTTTTAACGTTTCTTTCGTGAAGCATACCCGAAACGTAATGAGTGCCTATATCCTCGGTTACGGTTATGCTTTCGCTCGGGCTCTCGCTTTCCGAGGTTTTATCATCGCCGCAGGACGAGGCAAGCGAAACGAACGTCGTAACAGCTAAAATCAAAGATAATATTTTTTTGCTCTTTTTCATTTTTCTTCCCTCCTCGTCATTCCGTTACCGTGACTTTGACTTTCACGGTTTTTCCGTTGAACGCCTCATCGTAAGCCACGATATAGATCGTGTATTCACCCGCTTTCGCAAAACGGAAACCGTTGCCCGTTACGGCTATCATTCTGCCGTCTGGATTGACTACGTATTTATAAACTTCTATATCCTCTGTCGCCGTAAGGTTATCTTTGACGGTGAACGAAGGGATAACGTAAACGTCGCCGACCTTCGCCGAGGTTCTGAAGCCTTTCTCGAAAACAAATTCGGGAGCCGTGATATCGGGAACGTTTACGGCGTAAGAAATTTCGTCGCTCGCGTTGCTGTCCGCAACCTTGTACTTGATATCGTACTGCCCGTATTCGTCGAGCCTGATTTTATATGCGACCGACGGATCAACGTCCTTTAAAGTTATGCCGTCCGTCGATTTTACGATATTGCCCTTGAAGTCGTAAACCGAAAGGGTGAGCGAAACGTTCACGTCGAGAACGTCCGAAGCAACCGCGGGAACAACCTCGTAAATATCGCCGAGCTTATAATAGCCGCCGTACTCTCCGAGAATTACTATCTGCGGAGCCACGAGATCTCTCGTCGCCCTCGTAAACGGATATTCGCAAAGCCTCTGAAGGTTTATCGTGGTTTCAGCAGAGCTATCCGCTTCGACCTTCATCGAGAAATAAATTTTGCCAGACGGGAAGCCGTTAAACGCATTCCCGTTATCGTCCGAGTCTACGGCGACGTAGTTTCCGCCGACGAATACTCTCCCGTCCTCGTAGCCGAAGCGTACCGAGCTTGCGGAAGCGTTGAAATTCTGAGTGAGCTCGAGACGTTTTCCCGCCGCGTAGCAATAGTAACTTTCGCCGTTTCTTATAAATATCACGCTTACGGAAAGGGTTTCATCCTCGCTGTCCGTAAACTTAAAGGTAAGCCTGTTGAAGTTTCCGCCGCCGTCCGTACCTTTGACGACCGCCGAAACGTTATCGCCTACAAGGTCTTTGGCAAAAGTCCAGGAATAACTGCCCGTTGCGTCGAAATTAATACCCGTCTGGGTCTTTCTCTCCGCGAAAGCTCCGAGCGTTTTAACGAAATAATTTTCCACGGTGAGCTTGTCGTCCGTGTACGGCATTATAACCGTTATTTCCTCCGTTTTGAGGATATGTTCGCCGCATTTTAAGATAAACTCGGCTTTTTCGCCGTTCGAGGCGGGAGTGACCGAATATTTTTCGCCCGCGTTATAAGACTTCGTTCCGCTTGCCGATTTGATTTCGAGCGAAACGGGCTTTTTCTCGAGCGTGCCCGACGAATAATCATCGGCATAATGCTCGCCGAAAATATAATTCATTCCGCCGAGAATATATCTCGGGAAATTGACATTTTCGACAAGCTTCGGAACGCTGTCCGCCGTTACGTTTACAACATAAGATGCCGTCTTTTCATAGCCCGTGTAATCGGTGACCGTGTACACGACGGTGTAATCCCCCACGGAATCGGGATAGAAACAATCCTCTACCACGGTTTCCTTGCTGTCTTTTACAAGTTTTACGCTATATGAAAGCTTTCCGAGCCCTCCGCCGATATATTCGGGCGGAAGAATATCCACGCGTTCGCCGCATTTTGCCGAAGTCTGTCTGTCGCCGAGCGTAACGGTTATGTCGTTCGCGTCCTCGGAAACACGGACGGTGATCGTGTTTTTAGCAACGTTTCCGCTGTTGTCCGAGCTTGTGTAAACGATAGAATAAAATCCTTTCTTATCGGTTTTAAATCTTCCGTTTTCGATATCGACGGAGATTTTACCGTTATATAAAACCTTCACGTCAACGGCGCACACGCCCGAATAGACATCGTAAGCAGTCGCTTCGGGAATCGTATAATAATAGCCGAAACGCGCGTCGGGAAGATCGTCCGCTTCTACCGTAAGCACGGGAGCTTCGTCATCGATAAGCTGGTCGTTAAAACAAGTTTTAAGATCGTTTTGCGTGCAGCCGAGAACGGACGTGAAGCAAATATCTACGGTGTTATTTACGAAACTGTCGCCGTATACGCTTAAAAACGCCTTACCGCCCGTGAAACCCTCCCACAAACCGTCGGGGAAGCAGGACGGATCGTCGAAATCGGCGATTTTGCCAAGCTCGCCGAAGCAGGCC
>ERZ808278.1167-NODE-1167-length-12098-cov-4.073404_pt1 | contig 12098 bp, 11 predicted proteins | sample MGYA00521239_ERZ808278 | MGnify/ENA primary metagenome ERZ808278 (study PRJEB31516, sample SAMN03275600) | gut metagenome | biome: mammalia-associated habitat; material: feces | host: Papio cynocephalus | place: Kenya | collected 2012-07-17 ... | reverse complement strand
AAAAAAACAAGCCTTTACCGAAAATTGTAGTGCGGAAAGCCCGTTTTAACTTTACATATCAACGGAAAATTTATAGACCTCCGACTTCGGCAATTTCCTGTCCTTGGCAACGGCTTTAACGGCGTCCTTTTTATCCATTCCGTTTTTAATATAAAACGCGATATGCTCCTCAACGGAAAGCTTCAAAAGTTCGTTTTCGGCTTCCTTTCCGCCTTCCACGATAATAACGTATTCGCCCTTCGGCTCTTCCTCTTTGAGTTTTTCGCCGAGCGTAATCCTCTCAACGCCCTCGTGAAGTTTCGTTATTTCCTTGCAAACGGAAGCTTTTCTTGCGCCGAAATTCTCGTAAAGTGTGTTAAGGTCGCCGAGCAAATCGTGCGGAGCGGAATAAAAAATCAACGTCATATCGAGATTTTTATATTTTGCGAGAAGCTCCTCTCTATCCTTTTTCTTATCAGGCAAAAAGCCGATAAAAGCAAACCTCTGCGTATCCAACCCCGAAAGAATGAGCGCGGGAACGAAAGCCGTCGCCCCCGGGATTGCGGTGAATTCCACGTTTTCGTCACGCAAAAGCTTCGTTAAAACGTTCCCCGGGTCGGAAACGACGGGCGTTCCGGCGTCGGTGATAAGCGCGATATTTTTTCCGCTTTTAAGCTCGCGTATAAGCTTCTCCGCCGCAACGGTTTCGTTAAACTTATGATATGCGACGAGGGGCTTTTTTATTTCATAACGGTTTAAAAGTTTCAAAGAAGTTCGGGTGTCCTCGCAAGCGATTACGTCAACCGACTTTAAAACCTCCAACGCCCGAAGCGAAATATCTTTTAAATTACCCACGGGCGTGGAAACAAAATAAAGCATATTAACCCTCAATTTTTCAAATTTTCTTCAACTTTTAATTGCGGCTTGACGCCTTTTTTGCCTTCGACTAAAAATAAATACGGTTTTTCAGAGCCGTCGTTCGTTACGAATTTTAACCGCACCGGCTCGATTCCGTTAAGGCGCATCGCGCAAATCACGTCCGTAAGCCGTTCGGTTCTTTGGCATATGCAAAATCTTCCGCCCTGTTTAAGCTTTTTTGACGCTATTGCAACTATTTCTTCAAGAGTTACGGTTATTTCGTGCCTGCAAACCGCAATATGGTCGTTCGGGTTGCGCTCGCCGCCGTTAAGCTTTTTATACGGCGGATTGCAAAGAATTAACGAAAAAAAACCGTTGAAACTGCTTGGAATATCCTGCAACGCCACGTTCACACATTCGATTTTGTCGCCTATTCCGTTATATTCAACCGTTTTTAACGCCATATCGTGAAGGCATTTTTGCAACTCGAATTCGTAAACCCTTTTCACGCCCTTATGAAGTGCGTAAAAATGTATGCCGACAATCCCCGAGCCCGAACAAAAATCCGCAACGACGTCGCCGTTTTTGAAGGAGGCAAAGCGGGAAAGCAACACCGAATCGCTTGTGAAACGATATAGCGTTTTGTTTTGTATTATTTTAAGCCCGTCGATTAAAAGGTCTTCGAGCGTTTCGTTTTCGTCAAGTTCCATTCTCGTTTTACGAAAACGGCTGTCGCAAAAATTAAATGCGACAGCCGCTTCTCCGTTTTTTTGTTTTAAGCCTCTACGGGAGCTCCTACGGGACAAGTGTCCGCACAAGCGCCGCAACCGATGCAGGTATCCTGGTCGATAACGTACTGGGTGTCGCCCGCAGAAATTGCGGCAACGGGACAATTTTCACTGCAAGCGCCGCACATAATGCAAGCGTCGGTAATTTTGTAAGCCATAGTTTTTTTACCTCCGTTAATTTTAAAATTTAAAGCGTTGAAAATTTCGCTTTTAAACCATTATATTATATCACGATTCTTCCGTTTTGTATAGGCTTTTTCTATATTTTTTTCAATTAGTCGAGCAAATCTTTGATTTCCTTCAATTCTTCCTGCGAAGGCTGGTCGTCCTCGGGTTTGTTCGATTTTTTGAACTTTATATCCGCCAACGGAAAATCCTTATAGGCAAAACTGCCGTCGGAATTGGCCGTTTTAACCTTAACAATCATTTTAAGCATATTGTTTGAAACGACGGTCGCTTTTCCTTCGGGAGTTGTAACCTCGCTTCCCACCTTCGGCATTTTTTTGAAGGTTTCGCTATAATGCTCGTTTTCATATTCGAGGCAACACATAAGCCTGCCGCAAAGTCCGCTGATTTTTGTGGGATTAAGCGATAAACCTTGCGTTTTCGCCATTTTTATGGTAACTTTTCTGAAATCCGGCATACAACTTGCGCAGCAGCAAACTCTTCCGCACGGCGCAATTCCGCCCAAAATTCTCGTTTCGTCCCTGATTCCCACTTGACGAAGTTCGATTCTTATATGGAACGCAGAAGCAAGGTCCTTAACGAGTTCTCTGAAATCGATTCTTCCCGCCGCGGTGAAATAAAAGACGACTTTTCCGCCCTCAAAGGCAAATTCCGCGCCGATAAGTTTCATTTTTAAGCCTCTTTGAGCAATTTTCTCATTGGCTATTTTCATCGCGTCGGCAACCTTGGCTTCGTTTCTCTTAACCTTGGCTTCGTCTTCGGGTGTGGCGCGCCTTAAAATCGGTTTGAGCGGCTGAACGATTTTATCCTCCGAAACGTCTTTCGGCTCGGACACGACCTTGCCGTATTCCACGCCTCTTGCCGTTTCAACAATCACCCCGTCGTCCTTCGCCAGTTTCATTTTGCAAGGGTCGAAGAAATAAACCTTTCCGGAATGTTTAAATTTTATGCCTACAACTTCTGCCATCTATATTTTTCTCCTAAAATCGCCAACAAAATGCTGTCCGCAACCATAACCGTGTTGGCGTTGAAATAAACCGCGCGCTCTTTTTCGGAAAGCATATCCGAAATTGCGATAAGCGCGCCCGTGGCGTAACCGTTCTCTTCGGCTTTCTCCTTATCTTTTATAAGAAGATTTGCCACTTCACTTTTTAATATCGAAATAAAATCTTTTAAATTATCTTTGTTGATTTTGCAGGAATACTGCGGAACTTCCTTTGACGAACGCATCGAAAACAAAACTTCCCTGCAAAAATTTTGCATTTTTTCGGCGTTACCTTCCGTATAAGCCTTGATAACCGAGCCTATCCTGCCCCCGCCGAGCGCAATCGCAGCGTCGAGTTTGCGCTTGTCCGGATAATCCTTTTCAAGCGTCCGACGAATTTCTCCGTCCGAAAAAGGCGGAATATCAAGCCTTTTCACCCTCGATTTAACGGTGGGAAGAAGCGTGTTATCCGAAGCCGCGCCGATTAAAATACAAACGTTCTTCGGCGGCTCTTCCAAAGTCTTTAAAATTTTGTTCTGCGCCTCGGCGGTCATATTTTCCGCTCCGACGAGAACGAATAACCTCACGTCGTTCTCAATGGGTTTGATTATCGTTTTTGAAACGAGGTCGTCTATATCGGCGGTTTTGATTTTATCGCCCTCTTTGGGGTAAAAATCGCAATCCGCATACGCTTCCTTTTCGATAAGTCTGCACGGACGGCAAACTCCGCAAGCCCCGTCGTTTTCACAGGCGATAAGCGACGCGAAAAGTTTGAGATAATCCTTTAACATAACGCCGTCCGAACACACGATTAAGTATGCGTGGCCGAGTTCGCCGCGTTTTTTATCGCCGCAGATTATCTTGAAAGCGTTTGTGTTTTTGATAAGCTTTTCCGCTATTCCCGTCACTTTGCCGTCGTTCTCACTTAATTATTTTTTTATCTTTCAACGCCCTTAAAACCGCGCCGAAAACGTTTTCGACGCTTTGTTCGGCGTCGATTTCCACAATCCTGTTCGGAAAAACGCGCGCCTGCTCTTTATACCCTTCGTAAACCTTTTTGTGGAATTCCATTCCGCTTTGCTCGATTCTGTCGTTTTTATCCGCTCCGCCCTTTCGCTCGAAAGCTCTTTCAGGCGTTATATCGAAAAACAACGTCAAATCGGGCATACAGTTTTTCAGCGGATAAGCGTTTATCTCGTCGATAAACTTTTTCCCCAAACCGCGAGCATAACCCTGATATGCAACCGACGAATCGATAAATCTATCGCAAACTACGATTTTTCCCGCATTTACCGAAGGAATTATCAGCTCCTTAACGAGCTGTGCGCGCGCCGCGGCATATAAAAGAGCTTCGGTTTCATCGGCTTCTTCCGAATTGTTTCCGTCGAGAATTATCTCTCGGATTTTCTCCGAAATTTTCGTGCCTCCCGGCTCTCTTGTGAAAACGCAATCGTAACCGTTATTCACGAGATACTCCGTCAGCAGTTTCAGCTGCGTGGATTTTCCCGAGCCGTCGCCGCCTTCGAGGCTGATAAACGCGCCCTTTAAGTTTTTGTTGCTTTGCATATTTTTCGTTAATATCTTTTAATCGGCGTAATTGCTGAACGATTTTATCGTGTCCGCAACGACGGCAAGACTTTCAAATTGAAGGTCGTACTGGTCGTTTCCGTAATTGAAAACCGCCATAACCAAGCCATCGCTTTTCCTGCTCTCCTGCGCCGAAGAACTATCGCTTTCCGTGCCGGACTTTTCCCAATAATACCAATATTCCGAGAGTTTCGTGCCGCCGTTTGCCGCGCTCGCCTCGTTGAGTTTATAAAGGTCTATTCCGTAAGGAACGTGCTTTTTTTCGTATTCTTCACCGGGGTAAAAATCCGCATACCACAACAAATCGACGTCGCTTTCTTTCGCTTTTTCAATGGCGTTGACGACGATTTCGTAATTTTCGAGAAGAGTTTTTATCCTTTCGATTTCATTTTTAACGCCCTCGGCTTTTTGCTCGTCGGTTCTGTAAGTCTTTTTATAATTTCCCGCGGATTTGATTCTCACGTTCAAAAAATAATTTTTGACCGCCGTCTCGTCGATTTCGCCGTCTTTAACGAACTTGTCCAGATACTCTTTCGCGCTATCGAGATATTCGTTGAAAGGAACGAGATAAGCGTTGTTGACAATCGATTGCGCGCTGCCGTTCAATCCCATAACGGGCGCGCCGTTTTCGTCCGTTTTAAGCGAGCCGTCGGTATTTTGCAACTGCTCGTTTTTTCCGTTAAAAACGATGACGTCGCCTTCTTTTGTGGAAGCTTTGAGCGACAACATATAAAGCGCGTTATAATTCCCCGCAGACGTAACCTTTGAAACGTTTAAACTTAAAACGTCGTAAGAAAGCTTTTTTTCGCTCTTTAATCTCGTTACTACGTCCGTGGCGTAATCGTCTTTATAATAAACGTCGTCAAACACGACCAAATAAAACTGTTCGCCGACCGTTGCGCGAGTTGCGCAGGTTGTGAACAACAAAACCCAAACGAACACCGCCGCGACGATTGCCAAAACGATTTTAACAAGGTCGTAGGCAATCAAATTGGAAAATCGCCCTTTGGTAATTTTTATATCCATTTTTTCCGCTGTTTTCAGGCGTCTATTCCGAGAATTTTAACCTGATAAGAACACTTGGGGGCTTTTACGGTGACCGTTTCGCCGAGTTTCGCGCCGACCAAAGCCTTGCCGAGAGGAGATTCGTTTGAGATTCTGTTGACGGAAATATCCGCCTCGGTCGTTCCGACTATCTCGTATTCGGTTTCTTCGTCCATATCTATATCGAGAACTTTAACTTTGTTTCCGACGTTTACGACGTCGTGTCCGCCGTCGGTTTTGATTATCTCGGCAATTTTAAGTTTTGCCTCAATTTCAACGATTTCGCCCTCGATTCTCGCCTGCTCGTTCTTCGCGGCGTCGTATTCGGCGTTTTCCGAAAGGTCGCCGAAATCTCTTGCTATTTTGATTCTTTCGGTTATTTCGGGACGCTTAACGAATTTTAATTCTTCAAGTCTTTTTTCGAGTTGCTTATATCCTTCTTCGGTAAGAATTACCTTTTCGCTCATTTTTTTGCTCCTTTTATCTCCGCCGAACGGCGAACGTGCTTTTTATGAATGTTCTTGCCTTCTCCCGACGGCAAATACTCTTTTGCAAAAGCGTCTGTCATTTCTCGGCGGCAAATACTCTTTTATAATTACCTTGCCCTATTCCGACGGCAAATACGCTTTTTATGAATGTTCTTGCCTTCTCCCAACGGAAGAAGGCAAGAATTTATGCTTTGTTTTTATTTTTACGCTTTAAGAGTGTAAGCGAAACCTTTACCGCTTGCTTCTTCCGTAACGCCTGCTCCGGCAGGATAACGAACGAGTCCGTTTTCACGCATCATAAGAGCTATCGCCGCAAGAGCCTTTTTGCAATCGTCCGCGGTTTTAACAACCATAAACGTTCCGAGCCCTTCTGCCTGCATCGTTTCGTCTGCGGCGTTGAATCCGTCGCCCGTAACGTTGAGGTAGATATATACTTTATCGTTTGCAACGAAAGCCTTCATAAGCAATTTCTCGTTTACTTCGCCTTCGGTTAAAACGTACGATTTTGCGTTTACTCTTATGAGTTTTAAGAACTCTTCGGCAGTTGCAGCAACTCTTCCTTTCGCAACGTTAAATTCGAACCCTGCGGCTCTTTCTTCCGCGCTGCTTTCCGTGGCGGCAACCTTTTCGCCCTTCATATAGCCCTTTTCGTAAAGAACTTCTTCGATAAGCTCTTTTGCCAAAGCCTTATCTTCGTCCTTTTCGACGAGCATTGCGGACGCAAGTTTTTCGCCGTCCTTAACCGCAAATCCTTTGGCTTCGCATTCGGCCTTATCGAGGTCGACTTCCAAAGCGACGGCGTCGCCCGTAACCTTTATAAGCGCGACGACTTCCGATTCGTTCAAACCGAAGTCGAGTTCGTCGGCGGGTTTATAACCGAGCATTTCGGCTTTAAGTTCGTCAAACGCCTTGCCCGCGTCGAAAGCAGCGGCTTTTTCTTCGGCAAGCCTTGCCTGTTCGGCAGCTATCTTTGCGGCGAGTTCACCGTCTAATCTCGATTTTTCAAGGGCGATTTCTTTGGCTCTCTGTTCGTCGTAAGCCTTAATCTTTTTATCGACTATTTCGTTTACTTTCTCTTCGCTTACTCCGCCTTCTGCGCCGCCCTTATCCGCAAGTTCTTCGAGAACCTTGTTTCTTTCCTCCGCTTTTGCGAGAGCGATGAGAGCTTCTCTTTCGGCAAGAGCCTGTTGAAGAGCAAGTTTAGCTTTTTCGGCTTCCTTCTCCGCGTTTTCCTTGGCGGCGTCGTTATTCTTTGCCGCTTCGATTTCTCTAATCGTTTGAAGCCTTACTTCCTCGGCTTTTCTTTCTTCTTCGGCTTTCTTCGCTTCATAGGAAAGTTTTTCGATTTCGAGTTTGGTTATTCTCGGGTCTTCCTCGTAACCTATCGGCGCTTGGTGAATTCCCGTGCCGGCAGTTCCGTTCGCTTTGCCGCGATAATCGCTGCAAGCGTTTACTCTCTTGGTTATGGCCTCCTGAGCCTCGTTGAGCTTATCGTATTTGGCCTGCGGCAACCATTTTGCATAAGCGGTTACGCACTTGCCTTTGTTCTTTGCGGAAACGACAAACTTCTTGGTGCATTTCTTGTTTGCGTACCAACCCATAAAGCGGTATCCCTTTCTCGTGGGATTATCGGGGTAAACGTAATTCTTGCAGAATTTAACTCTTTGTCCGCCGGAGAATCTGCCGCCCAAAGCGTTGTATTTAACTTTGTATTTCTTGCGTCTGTTATGAGATACGATAGCGCATATCACGACGACCGCAACGATAAGAGCGATAACGCCTATCGCAACGAAAAACGCTACGTTCTTGAAAGAATCCTGACTTAAAATTGCTACCGACATCTTGGTGGTTACGTTTTCAAGGAAGAATGTCATTTTTATATCCTCATCTCCGTCTTTTATTTCTTGTTGATTCTCGCTGACGAACTTGATTCTTGAATGTTCGTAACCGATTGCAACAAATTCACTCGCTTTCTGAACTTTTTCGCCGTCGAAGGTCAACTCGACTTTAAATCTCATTCCCTCGTTGGCGGCCTTAACTCTCTCGAAGTCTTTTTCGTCCATCGCGAGATAATTTCCGTTCTTGTTGTTCTGTCCGATTTCCGCCGTTTCTGCGGGAACTAATACAGAGAAGGAAATATAGTATCTTAAACTGCGCGCGTCTTTAAGGTTTTCCTTTTCCGTTGCGGAAAGGGCTTTCGTCGCCGTTTCGAGTCGCTTCTCGTCGTTAAGAATTATGTTGACGTTTCTCTCCGTTGCCGGGATTCCGCCGAACACGACCTTTAACTTCGCGTTGCCGTCGAAACATTTTATTTCGTTTCCGTCCTTACCGACGGCGGTCACCTTCACGGTGGGGATTTTTTCCTGCGGGAATAATTTATTGAATATGCCCGTTATCGGATTATCCGGCGGGAAGATGCCGTTCAACGCGTCGAGAACGAAGATTTTTTCGTTTTCGGCAGGCGTGTAAGAAAGCGTTGCGACGTTTTTGAACCAGGCGACCGATTTAGTCGCGTCGTCGTCGGTTCTTAACGCGGCGTCCTTTATGTAGCTGTTCGCAAATCCCTTTGCGATTTCGTAACCGTTATATCTAGGCTTCTTTTCGCCGTATCTCGAAGTTACGGTGTCGGCAAGCTTGTTCGCAACGTCTACGTTGTGGCTCACCGTCGCGTCCGAAGACACTCCGTATTTGTTTGCGTTGGAAATCCTTATCGCGTCGATTGCGGATTTCGTAAGTCCGGAATACTTATTGAGAATATCTCTCACTATATTCCAGTCCGAACCTTTATACTCTTCGCCGGGCTCGGCGTTTCCGTCCTGCACCGTCATAGTTTTCAAATCTATGACCGTTACGCCGTCGGACAACTCCAACCTGTAATCTTTAAGTTTCTCGAAGTGAGTTAAGTAACTCTCCGTGGCTTTCAGTTCGGAAAGCCAGGCTTCGGTTTTTTCCGTTCTCTCCTCTTCGGTATCCGCCGCTTCGATTTGCGCCGTCATTCCGAACTTGTTCACTCTTTCGTTCGCGGCCTCCATATAGGTTTTCAAACCTTTTTCGACCGTGGCTTTTTCAAAGTATTTTTTCGTTATTTGTTGCAGTTTGTATTCGAGGTCGCTATCGCCGATTGCGGAATATTTGTAAACGGCTTCCATCGTAGCGCGATTGAATTTATATTCCGTTTCCGCTGCCAGTTCGGCTTTTTCCGCGTCGCCGCCGTAAACTACCTGTTGAGCAGTAAGCTCGGACGGGTTTACAGTTTCGTCTTCGTATTTACCGGACTTGTAAAGCAACTCGTAATAAAAATCGAATTTCTTTTGCGCGTCTTCGAGTTTTTGTTTTGCCTTTTCGCTCTCGCCGACCAATTTCGTAAGCGTGCCGGTTTCAAAGGTCTTTACGTATTCTTCCGCATACGTCGCGTTGCAATCGGTAGTGCAATCCGTGCGCCCCTCGCCGTCGCTTCCCTCGATTTTAAGATTCTTCGCGAGAACCTTTTTCGCGCTTGCGATAATATCCTTGGCTTTATATCCGGCTAAACCGTCGGGGTCTTCGGATAAATATCCGCCGTTGCTTTCCACCGTGTAATCCTTCGGCTTGAAGACGTAGTTGGAATAGAACCTGTAAGAGGTTTGATAAACTCCGTAAAGTCCGTTAAGGTCGTGGTCCTCGTACAAAAGTTTTGCGGCGATAAGCAGGTCGTCGTCCGTAACGGTCGATTTGGCCTCGCCTATGTAATTGTTCACCTTGCTTACCAACTCGTCGAACTTTACGTTCCCCGGGTCTATCTCGTAGGAAATAACCGACTCCTTGACAACCTTTCCGCTATCAATCGACGTTTCGGCAAACAGGGCTTTATAGCCTTTGTTTTTTCCGTCCCCGTTTATCGCGGAAACAAGCGTATCCCTTCTGGCCCTCAACGATTCGAGATTGTAAGAAGGCAAACTCGAATAAGCCTTGTAAACCGGAAGATGCGCGTCCGTGACCATTGCGCCGTTATCGATAGTCGGCGTAACAACCGTTCCCCCGTCGGACGATGAAGACGAATCTCCTCCGCCGCCGCACGAAACCGCAAATAACGCTGTGAAAAGCGCAATAAGCAGTGTGAATACGGCAATCGATATTCTCTTTTTTACGAGCCTGTTATTCATAGACGTTCTCCAAATTGATTGTTATCGCGCGTTGCGTTACGCTATCGCCGCGATTTTGCGACTTACGCGTTTTTCGCAACCTTTGCAAATTTTGGCGACTTCCGCAATTATCGCGATTTCGGCGATTCGCAGAAACTCTCCGCAACCCAATCAAAATATACTTTTACTTCTATTATATTTATAATACCATATTACGCAAATTATTTCAATCGTTTTTGCGTTTTTTTTTGATTTTTAGTTGATTTTTTTTCAGACTTTCCGTGCCCCGTTTTTGCCAAATTTCACCAAATTTTGCCCGTTTCGTTACTATTTATCCTTTAATTCGCGCTCGTCGCTTTCCCGACTTTGCGGATTTTAAGCTCGTTTCGGGGCAATCTTTTTCACGACAAAAATCAAATAAGTCGGTCTATAAGTCGATTATCGGCACTTTTTGCTTTTTTAACGCCGCAAAAGACGCGCTTTCCTGCATTTATTCCCGCACGACAAAAAGGGCTTCGCAAGGAAGCCCTTTGTTAATTGTTAAAATTAAATTATTTAACGAGTTCGATAATAGCAACGTCAGCGGCGTCGCCTCTTCTCATACCGAGCTGATAAATTCTCGTATAACCGCCCTTTCTTCCGGATTCGGCATATTCGGGAGCAATCTGGTTGAAGATTTTCTCAACGAGCGGATGCTTAACGCCGGCCGTTCTCGCCTTGAAATCCTTAACGGATTCTCTCGTAACCTTAACTTCTCCGTCGGCGTTCTTCTCAACGTTTTTGCCTCTCTGCTCTTGAAGGTCATAAGTAAGACTCATAATCTTTCTTCTTGCAGCAAGCTTCTTTCCTCCGTCTTTAAGAACCTTGGTGGTTACGTCCTTGCCTTTTTTATCCTTAGTGGTAACGGTGGTTTCAACGACGTCGTCATAACTGTTAATGGCAAGCGTGATAATCTTTTCTACGTACGGTCTGAGTTCTTTAGCTCTGCCGAGAGTAGTTTCGATTCTGCCATACCACAAAAGGTTCGACGCCTGATTTCTTAATACCGCTTTTCTCTGCGTGGTTGTCATACCTAATTTTCTTGGCATTTCTTAGTCCTCCTTTTCTTTTAATGATAAACCGTAGGTGTTTAATTTGTAGATTACCTCGTCCAACGACTTTTTGCCCAAATTTCTCACTTTAAGCATATCGTCTTCCGTCTTTTTGGTCAAATCGCCCACAGTGTGAATGTTTGCTCTCTTCAAGCAGTTGTAGGAACGTACGGATAAATCCATCTCTTCGATGCTCATATTGATTATCTGGTCCATATTGTTCTCCGGTTTATTGACGATGATAGGACCGCTCATAACCGTGGAGAGCGCGAAAAGCTGAATATGCTCGCCTAAAATCTTTGCGGCAAGACTTATTATTTCCTTACCCGAAAATGCTCCGTTCGTCCACACTTCGAGCGTCAGTTTGTCGTAATCGGTGCTTTGGCCGACTCTCGTACTTTCAACGTTGTAACTGACCTTTTTAACAGGCGTGTAGATAGAATCGATAGGAATATAATCTATCTCTTCCGTCTTATTGTGTTCCGCGCCTTTATAACCTCTGTCCCTTCCTACGGTGATTTCCATATCGAGGACAGCGCCTTTATCAAGCGTGCAAATATAGGCGTCCTTATTGAGAACTTCAACCTCCATATCGGACGCAATATCCCCTGCAAGAACTACGGCAGGGCCCGTCTTGTAAAGCCTTAATACCTTTTTGAAATCGGAAGCCGTCGTGGTGGTTTTGAACGCTATGCCCTTAATATTCAATATTATTTCGGTAACGTCCTCTTTCACTCCCGGTACGGTTGAAAACTCGTGTTTTACGATTCCGTTTGCAAATTTGATTCCCTGAGCAGCCGCTCCCGGAAGCGACGATAAAAGCGTCCTCCTCAAAGCGTTGCCGAGAGTAAGCCCGAAGCCCTTTTCAAGGGGCTCGGCTACTATTTTCGCATACGTTCTGTCTTCGCTTTCAACGGTCACTATCTTGGGCGTTTCTATTTCCATCATAGAAAAATATACCTCCTGATTAT
>ERZ808278.1166-NODE-1166-length-12098-cov-4.243959_pt1 | contig 12098 bp, 15 predicted proteins | sample MGYA00521239_ERZ808278 | MGnify/ENA primary metagenome ERZ808278 (study PRJEB31516, sample SAMN03275600) | gut metagenome | biome: mammalia-associated habitat; material: feces | host: Papio cynocephalus | place: Kenya | collected 2012-07-17 ... | reverse complement strand
CGCCATACCAGTTGGAATCCCAACCACGAACAATACCCAGGCGGTTACTAATTGGATTAATTTTCTGTCCCATTGTTGATTACTTTGCTTCGTTAGTATTTTTGGTATCTACAAATACGGTAATATGGTTGGAGCGTTTGCGAACACGGTAGCCGCGACCTTGAGGAGCGGTCAGAAGACGTTTGAGCATCATGCCGCCGTCAACCATAATGTTTGTTACATACAGAGTCTCCGAGTCAGCCTTCTTGCCGGTTTTGGTTTCCCAGTTGGCAATAGCGGACTTCAGGAGTTTCTCGAGAGCGCGCGAAGCCTCTTTGGTAGAGAAATGCAACGCACCCAGTGCACGGTTCACTTCCATTCCACGAATCATGTCAGCAACAAGGCGCATCTTGCGTGGAGAGGTAGGAACGTTATTAAGCTTCGCAAAGTACTGGCTCTTGCGGGCCTCTTTCATTGCTTCGGCTGTATTATGTTTTCTAGCACCCATTTTGAATTCTAAAGTTTAATTTGTTGTTTGAATGATTCAATGGATTATCTGTTTCCTGAGTGCCCGCGGAAGGTACGAGTGGGAGCAAATTCGCCCAACTTGTGGCCGACCATATTCTCGGTGATGTACACAGGAATGAATTTATTTCCATTGTGAACTGCAATAGTATGACCTACGAAATCAGGAGAGATCATAGATGCGCGGCTCCAAGTCTTGACAACATCTTTCTTGCCCGACTCATTCATAGCCAACACCTTGTTCTCCAACTTAACGTTGATAAACGGTCCTTTTTTCAATGAACGACTCATAATTTCTCAAGATTTAATAGGTTATTTCTTTCTTCTCTCAATGATGTATTGGTTGCTCTGGTTCTTCGGATGACGAGTCTTGTAACCCTTAGCCAGCAAGCCCTTGCGTGAACGCGGATGTCCACCGGAAGCACGACCTTCACCACCGCCCATTGGGTGATCTACAGGGTTCATGGCTACACCACGGTTGCGCGGACGGCGTCCCAACCAGCGGCTGCGACCTGCCTTACCGCTCTTCTCCAATGCGTGGTCGCTGTTGCCAACGACACCTACAGTGGCTTTGCATGCTGCCAATACCTTGCGGAGTTCGCCTGAAGGCAACTTGATGATTGCATACTTGTCTTCGCGGGAAGAGAGTTGTGCAAACACACCTGCCGAGCGAACCATAGCAGCCCCCTGCCCCGGACGCAACTCGATGTTGTGAATCAGCGTTCCGAGAGGGATGTTAGCCATAGGAAGAGCATTTCCTACTTCAGGAGCCACGTTTTCTCCTGACATCACTGTTTGACCTACTTGCAGTCCGTTAGGTGCAAGAATGTAACGTTTCTCGCCATCAGCATAGAAGAGGAGTGCGATACGTGCCGAGCGGTTCGGGTCGTACTCAATCGTCTTTACAATAGCGGGTACACCATCTTTGTTACGTTTGAAGTCAATTACACGGTACTTCTGCTTGTGTCCGCCGCCGATATAACGCATGGTCTCTTTACCCACATGGTTACGACCACCCGTTTTGCGCTTGCCGAACACAAGAGATTTCTCTGGTGCACTTGCGGTAATTGTCTCAAATGCGCCAATAACTTTGTGTCTTTGCCCCGGTGTAGAGGGTTTTAATTTACGTACAGCCATTTTTAGATATTGCTATAAAAATCGATTGTTTCACCATCTTTCAATGTCACGATAGCCTTCTTGTAAGCCTGTTGTGCACCGCGGAGCAGACCGCTCTTGGTGTAGCGTTGCTTAACTTTGGGAGCCACCACGAGGGTGTTGACATCCACTACCTGTACATTGTACATCTCCTCAACAGCCTTCTTGATTTGCACCTTGTTGGCGTCGCGGACAACACGAAAACCATAACGGTTGAACTTTTCGCCTGCGGCGGTCATCTTCTCAGTGACGATTGGTTTAAGAATAATTGCCATAGTTGTAACCTCCTTATGCGTTAAAAGTTGCCTCGATAGCAGGAACGGCGTTCTCAACGATAACCACTGCATTCGAGTTCATGATTGCGTATGTATTCAGTTCGTTAACCGTCACCACGTTGGTGCGTTGGATGTTGCGAGCGGACTTCAGTACCTCGGCATTGTTCTCAGCGAGCACGAAGAGCACTTTCTTGTCTGCCACTTTGAGGTTGTTCATTACCTCAACCATAGCCTTGGTCTTGGGAGCCTCGAATGTCAGCGCATCGACTACGATGATTTGACCGTTCTGAGCACGCAGACTGAGGGCACTGCGGCGAGCCAGTTGTTTCACCTTCTTGTTGAGTTTGAAACTATAGTCACGGGGAACGGGACCAAAGATGGTACCACCACCTACGCGAACAGGAGACTTCAAGTCGCCCGGACGTGCGCCACCGCCGCCCTTCTGACGACCGAGTTTGCGTGTTGAGTGAGCGTTCTCGCTACGTTGTTTAGCCTTTGCCGTACCCTGGCGGTTGTTAGCCAGATATTGCTTTACATCCAAATAGATGGCGTGGTCGTTAGGCTCGATAGCGAAGACAGCGTCATTGAGAACTACCTTCTTGCCGGTCTCTTGTCCGGCCATATTCAAAATACTAAGTTCCATACCTCTTATTTGTTAATAGTAACGATTGAATTTTTAGCACCCGGGATACTGCCCTTGACCATAATCAAGTTGTACTCGGGAATTACTTTGAGCACTACAAGGTTCTGTACCGTGACGCGGTCCGTACCCATGTGGCCACCCATGCGGGTACCCGGGAAGATACGGCTCGGGTATGCACAAGCACCTACCGAACCGGGGGCGCGCAGACGGTCGTCCTGACCGTGTGTCGATTGACCTACACCACCGAAACCGTGACGCTTGACAACACCTTGGAAACCTTTACCTTTCGATACACCGATAACGTCCACGTAGGAGTTCTCCTCGAACATGTCCACAGTCAGTGTGTCGCCCAATTTGAGTTCTTGTTCGAAGCCGTCGAACTCTGCGAGGTGGCGCATCGGTTGAACGCCTGCCGCCTTGAAGTGACCAGCCTCAGCCTTGTTGGTGTGCTTCTCGCTCTTGGGCATGAAACCTACCTGAACAGCCTGATAGCCGTCTTTCTCCACAGTCTTCAGTTGCGTAACAACGCAAGGACCTGCCTCGATAACGGTGCATGGGATATTCTTGCCATCAGCACCGAAAACGGATGTCATTCCGATTTTTTTACCTAATAATCCTGGCATTTTTGCTGTGATTAAATTTGTTTATTAGTTACTTGTCACTCTCGCCCGCGGGGCAGACTCATTCACCTTGCGATTACTCCGGTCCCTAACCGCGGGAAGTGACCTTGTTTACAATTTTGCCCTTACTTACAAATTGCAATGATTAGACCTTAATCTCTACTTCCACACCGCTGGCAAGTTCCAGTTTCATCAGTGCCTCTACCGTCTTCTGGTTGGAGCCGTAGATGTCAATCAGACGCTTGTAACTCGACAACTCGAATTGCTCGCGGCTCTTCTTGTTTACGAATGTAGAGCGGTTAACGGTGAAGATACGCTTGTGGGTGGGCAATGGAATAGGACCACTGACTACTGCACCTGTGGAGCGTACGGTCTTCACAATCTTCTCTGCTGACTTGTCAACCAGGTTGTGGTCGTACGATTTCAGTTTAATACGAATTTTCTGACTCATTGTTTTTGTTTGTTTTTGTTTGTTTTACTTGTCCTTACGGCGCTCGCACACCCAAAGAGTCATTTGCTTGGATGACTCACGCCTTCAGGGTTAATTCTTTGGTTTCCGCTTCTTCACACACCAATGTCGCGCGAGCATACGAGGAAACTCGGGGGCATTACTCCCCTTGCGACCTTGCTTCGCCGACACCTAAGATATAAAGTACGCGGGTGCGTGCACGCCTGCACGCGTGAGTGAGGAGGTTTGAGGTGCGGAGCGGCCCTTTTTGCCCTGCCCTTTCGAACATTCACTCGTTCTACTTTATTGCCAAGGTGTGGTGCCGACGGTATTGCCGGCACCGCACCATAGTTTCGTTATACCAAGTCTGCACGTCCGCCGCACTCGGTCAGCACAGCCTTGGCAATGCTGCTCGATACAGGAGCGTAGTGCGAGAACTCCATACTGCTCGTTGCACGACCGGAAGTGATGGTACGCAGAGCGGTAACATATCCGAACATCTCGCTCAACGGCACTTTCGCCTTCACGATACGTGCACCGGTACGAGAGGTATCCATACCCTCTACCTGACCACGACGTTTGTTCAAGTCGCCGATGACATCACCCATACTCTCTTCGGGAGTAACGACTTCCACCTTCATAATAGGCTCCATCAATACGGGTTTTGCCTTTACGCAAGCATTCTTGAATGCCATCTGCGCGCATATCTCGAACGACAACTGGTCGGAGTCAACGGGGTGGAAACTACCATCGATAACCGTTACCTTCAACGTATCCACAGGATAGCCGGCGAGAACACCGTTCTTCATAGCGGACTCGAAGCCCTTCTGGATAGACGGAATATACTCCTTGGGGATATTACCGCCCTTGACCTCATTGATAAACTGAAGTCCCGTGCCCTCGAAATCAGCGTCCACAGGTTCTACGCGAACTATCATATCGGCGAACTTACCACGACCACCGGACTGCTTCTTGTACACCTCGCGCAGTTCTACCGGTTGTGAGATAGCCTCACGGTATGCCACTTGCGGGCGACCTTGGTTGCACTCCACCTTGAACTCACGTTTCAGACGGTCGATAATAATCTCCAAGTGCAACTCACCCATACCCGAGATGACGGTTTGTCCCGTCTGCTCGTCGGTCTTAACGGTGAATGTCGGGTCTTCCTCAGCCAACTTCTGCAAGCCCACACCGAGTTTGTCGAGGTCAGCCTGGCTCTTCGGCTCCACCGACACACCAATCACAGGTGCGGGGAAGTCGATGGACTCCAGTACGATAGGCTTGTCCTCAGCGCAGAGGGTATCACCGGTACGGATATCCTTGAAACCCACACCGGCACCGATATCACCTGCGGCAATAAAGTCAACAGGGTTCTGGTGGTTGGAGTGCATCTGGAAGATACGGCTGATACGCTCTTTCTTGCCGGAACGCGGGTTATAGACATACGAACCTGCCTCCAACTTGCCGCTATACACACGGAAATAGCAGAGACGCCCCACATACGGGTCAGTGGCTATCTTGAATGCCAATGCGCAAAGCGGGTCATCGTCACTCGGCTTGCGGCTGATGGGCTCGTCTGTGCGGGGATCCACACCATCCACCTCGGGAGTGTCCAGCGGACTCGGCAGGTATGCGCATACGGCGTCGAGCATCGTCTGCACACCTTTGTTCTTGAAGGACGAACCGCAGATAACAGGGAAGATGTGCATTGCGATAGTACCCTTGCGGATAGCAGCGCGAATCTCTTCCTCCGTGATGGTGGACGGGTCGGAGAAATACTTCTCCATCAGTGCATCGTCGAACTCAGCGCAGGTGTCCAGCATCTTGTCGCGCCATTCCTGAGCCTCTTCGAGCAGGTTGGCAGGAATCTCTTCCTCCACGTATTCGGCACCCATTGTCTCATCATGCCAGATGATAGCCTTCATCTTCACCAGGTCAACCACGCCCTTGAATGTCTCCTCACACCCGATAGGGATTTGGATAGGGCAAGGGGTAGCACCCAGCACATCTTTGATTTGGCGAACCACATCAAAGAAGTTGGCACCCGAGCGGTCCATCTTGTTCACATAGCACAAGCGTGGTACGTGGTACTTGTCAGCCTGACGCCATACGGTCTCCGACTGCGGCTGTACGCCACCTACGGCGCACAATGCCATCACAGCACCGTCCAGGATACGCAGCGAACGCTCTACCTCCACGGTAAAGTCCACGTGCCCCGGAGTGTCTATCAGGTTGATTTTGTACTTATTGCCAAGATAAGTCCAATATGTAGTCGTAGCAGCAGAAGTGATGGTGATACCGCGCTCCTGCTCTTGCTCCATCCAGTCCATTGTGGCTGCACCGTCGTGCACCTCACCTATTTTGTGAGTCAGACCGGTGTAGAACAATATACGTTCCGAAGTAGTCGTCTTACCGGCATCGATGTGCGCCATGATGCCGATGTTTCTGTTCAGTTTTAAGTCGTGTTTAGCCATTTTCTAATAGTCAAATATGTCGTTTTTGTACCTTATTTAATACGACATTAGAAACGGAAGTGTGCAAATGCACGGTTAGCCTCTGCCATACGGTGCATATCCTCTTTGCGCTTGAAGGCACCACCCTGGTTGTTGTAAGCGTCCATGATTTCCGCAGCCAACTTCTCCGACATCGAATGACCACCGCGCTTGCGGGCGAAGTTAATCATATTCTTCATCGAAATCGACTCCTTGCGGTCAGCACGAATCTCGGTAGGCACCTGGAATGTAGCACCACCGATACGCTTCGACTTAACCTCAACCAACGGGGTAATGTTGCTCAGAGCCTGCTTCCAAATCTCGAGAGCGGATTTCTCCTCGCTCTTCATCTTGTTGCCAACAGTCTCCAAGGCGGTGTAGAACACGCCGTAAGCGGTATTTTTCTTACCGTCAAGCATAAGGTGGTTCACAAACTTAGCCACCATCACCTCTCCGTAAACCGGATCCGGCAGAATCACACGTTTCTTTGGTTTTGCTTTTCTCATTGTTGTTTTAGTTTTTGTTTGTTTGGCTGTCTATCGCTTCAGGCTTTTAATTATTAACTATTACTCATTAACTATCAAAGCCTTACTCAACCGATCAACCCATTTGAATCTGTCCCAACGTATGGAACTTTTAGTTAGTTTTTTGTAGTTCAGAACTTCATTGCGCATTGTGCATTACGCATTGCGCATTACTTCTTTGCTTTCGGACGTTTTGCGCCATACTTGCTTCGACGCTGCAAGCGGTTAGCCACGCCGGCGGTATCCAGTGTACCACGAACAATGTGGTAACGTACACCCGGAAGGTCCTTCACACGACCACCACGTACCATTACGATACTGTGCTCTTGCAAGTTATGACCCTCACCGGGAATATACGCGTTCACCTCCTTCTGGTTCGTCAGACGAACACGAGCCACCTTACGCATAGCGGAGTTAGGCTTCTTGGGAGTTGTTGTGTAAACACGTACACATACGCCACGACGTTGCGGGCAACTGTCCAATGCGGGACTTTTGCTCTTGTCGATAAGTTCTGCTCTTCCTTTTCTAACTAATTGTTGAATTGTAGGCATTGTAACTTGTTTAATTTGTTATTTTTTAATTATTTACGCTCTCTCTTGTCCCCGCGCTGCGCACACATCGTACGCGCAAGCACTTCAATCGCGAAAAAGCGTGCAAAGATACCGCTTTTCTGCGACATACACAAATGTTTCTGCAAAAAATCGCACCTTTCCTGCTCTTTTTCTGCAAATTACGCCCGAGCAGGGCTTTTTCACCCTACTCTATTCCTCCTCAATCCACACCTCAATCCCCTGATTAAAGTTTCCGAAACACCCTTATCAATCAGACAGAAACCCACTCCTCTCCCCTCTCTCCACACAAGCCCATTCTCACCCGCACACTCCTTCCTACCACACAAACGAGCCTACCAACCCATTTTACAAATCGACTGCAAAGATAATACAAAATCGTCCCAAATCCAAATTTTTTCGCATTATTTTTGCATTTTCTTTGTAAGCAGGTGATAATCAATGCTACAAAAATCACCGTTTCTCATCTCTTTTTCCAACATTTTCTCCAAAAACATTCACCCCCATCAATCAAGAAAGAACAAAACTTGGGCAATAGCCAAAACCTTATTGCGCCACATGCCACAAGGGATTACATTCTCCGTTAATCACCGCCAATAAGCCGTTAATGCATTGTCGGGCATGAGGCTCCATTAATGCCATGCAGTGCCATTAAAACATTGAGAAACACGCAATTATTCACGAATTAGCCGGAAATTCACTTGCTCTTTCTATAGTTTCATCTTCCTATCTTCCCATTCTCCATGCGCGGAAATGCCCCAAGTAGCCGCGATACGACTGCCATATCCGCTGCCACTGTCCGGCACAGTGCGATGACTCGCAAATCTCCCCAATCCCACCAAAGGCGGGGGGTACATACAAGACGACGCATGGGGGACGACGCGGGCGGGGTCCCTATAAGCCCGTGGGCGAAATGGGGGTGCATCTCTCGCGTCGTTGTTCGGTCCTTGATGGCTGTTCCCATATCCGTCAGAGCCATGCTCCACTCGCGGCAACGCCTGCGGTACTTGGCGGAGGTGCTGTGCGTGCAGTGCCGATAGTACGGATAAACCAGTGCCCCGAGGAACTCCAACTATAATCGCCAAAACGAATTGTACATCTTTTCAAAACGAATGATACATTTTTCGGAAAAAAGAGTGTTACTTTTCAAGTGAAAGAGGGTGTCTAATAAGTCTAACAAACAGCGAAAAACAAACAAGTCTGACGACTTGACCGCGGACGGGGCGTCCGCGTCCCCGATCATACGGTATAATTTTACGAAAAACAACATCGAAAAAGAGACTGCCTACACTTGTTAGACTGCCTCTTTAACAAGAATTTTATCCGTAACGTGCTACATTTCTATCCCCACGATGTTATAGGTTTTGCCATTGCGGTTGATGAGTATCTGCCCATCTCTAATCAATTTGGTAGCAGAGCGGGGGCGCGTTTGTATGTCACTTACTGCAGTTCCTGTATTGAACTCACAACTACCTTGTGAAGTTTCATAAATTGGATTCCCATCCGCGGAACAGCAGAGAAAACGTATGGGACCGCAAGGTGGCAATTCTTCACCATACAAGGGTGCCAATACACCTGCATTAGCAGTAGAACCTACATATTCAATATCCGTCGCACGGTAGTCGTATTGAATACGTTTTGCCCTACGACCATCCAACAACGTAACAGAATCTATGGCTGTAATCGTAGCCAGACCTTCTTCATTATCATTATACCTACGAGCAGAAGGCGAAACAATCTTGTCCCCAACACTGAGACCGAAATCATAGATGAGCATTTCTTCGCCCTCATAGTAAGCGAACACTTGCTTCCCACTTTCGCGAATAGGTACATTGTTAAGTAGCAGGTAATTGGTGCCGTTGATTGTCTTCTCGCCGGAGACACTCATTTGCCGAATAAAAGTACTGTCGCCACCTTCGCATAACTCTGTTACACTATACGACCACACTTTGCCTACAGGGAAATAAGGCTTAATGGTGCTATTATACTCACAGCCGAATTGCGCGAAATAGTCATCCTTCCTTTCATACACTTGCACTCCATTGGAATATGCACATTGCAAGCAATGGTATGAACCGCCAGGGTAAGTAACACCGGTATATAACAGACCATTAGTGGAACCAATACCCTCTATCCATTGTGCGGTCTCTCGGAATTGTTCTTCATCCGAAGCATCAGGGATGTCATCTGCTATTTCTATAGTCAATATACGTTTCCCGTTTTTCTGTAGTCTGTACATCTTTAACCCTGTTTTTACACAGCGTGGTGGGGTGGGCTAATCCGCCCCAAACTATTATCTCGTCTCCTGCTTTCGCACCCAAATCATAGAGTAAGTATTCTTTACTATCGTGGCATACAAACACTTTGTCCCCTTCTTGGCGAATGGCGGCTGCATACTTGGGAGCATCGGAAGCGAGTGTTGCACGTTGCATCACCTTGGTGTAGGTTACATCGTTGATAATGGTATCGGAAGACAGCGTAAATTCATAGATAACGGCTTCCTCTTTTCCTCCAAAGCCGATAGCACGAAACTCCAACACATTCCATTGATTTACCCCCATGGAAAGGGCTATGGCTTGTACAAAAGCAGTACTGCAAATAGCAAATAGTAAACTAATTCTCTTCATATCCGTATTATTATTGATTATCCGTAACATGCTCCATTCCTTTACAAAGCGACAACGTTAGTACGCGCAATTATTTTTTGATTAAACATAACGCATTATATGATTTGTAATTTCTATCAAATAAAAGATATAGTGTGTCATTCTGCACAAGCCAATGGGTTGTTGCTGTAAGATTCCGCAGAATCGTATCTTCCCATCCTGAGGAATCATAGACTTCAGTACCTCCCCATTGGTCATCTATAGTGATTCTGTTATCACTATCAAATGAACAAGTGGTGTACAGAGTGTTCACGTAATCAAATTCTATCATGAATTTGTCGGACTTGTATTCCCGAAAAGTGATACTCTGGTTGCAGGAAAGGTCGTCTTCCGGAATATCTTCTCGTACATCATCATTCCCGTATTCAGTAAAATATCGCATTCCCCATTCTCCCAAAATCATTTCTTTAGGAGTATTTGGATAGTTTGTACACGAAACTAAAGCGACTAATATGACCGCATATACAACAATTCTTTTCATAATGGTGTTATAATTAAGTTGTAGATTTCGATGTCTTAAATTGCTCTTGCTGTTTGTTTTATTACAGAAGGACAACCGATTGCAAAGGTAGTATATTCTTTTTGCATATGCAATACTTTATAGAAGAAAAGTCCGAAAATATTGTAATTTAATGGTGCTTTGGGGGCGTTTTGTAGGAAAAGATGTGACAGAGTATGTAGAATGGGAGAGATTGGATGGTGTAAAAGGATGCCTGTAAGGTATTCTACTCACCCCTCTATGCTTCTTACTCGCCAAAGTTAGAACGATTATTTCGCTGTCGCTTGGAGTACCTCATTACGTCCACGGACTTATGGAGACTCCGCAGGTACTCAATGTACCCATATCCGCCTTACGCTTCACGTCTCCCACTAAAACAAAAGAGTGCCCATATTCATTGGAAGCCTCTTGTTAAACAATACGGCTACGCTGTGGTGTGGTTCATATCACGATATTGACGATGCGCCCAAGGAAGATGATGACCTTCTTCGGGGTGGTGCCGGCAAGGTTAGTTTGACATCAGTTGTTGTCGGACACAGTCGATAGTGGGACAATGGATAATGGGGATATCGCCCTCTGAGTGCTGACGTGGCAGGAAACGACCTTTTGTAACGGCAGAGAACATCTTTTCTACAAAAGGCTCCAAGTTAATCAAATCCACACGGATCTCACTATGTGTGAGATTGTATAACTCATCCGCTGCAAAACGGGAGATTTGCTCCACGCCTTTCATATCCAACAGATATTCATTGTTTGGCACTAACGAGGCTGCCAAACGCTCCATCATCTGACGCGTATGCAATTCTGCGCCATATTGCTCTTGTACATTGATAATCTGTTTCATACTCAACTTGTATAGTCATACATATTAAAGTTTGTGGGTATAGGCATAGGAATACGCACTTTCTATATGCGAAAAAAATAGCCAATGATTTTTTTCTTTTCCTTAATTGGTATTATACTTATAGATAATCGCGTATATAGTATCATTTATATTTTTGGCTATTAAAATATCTTGTTTGTACGCCTCATCATCTCTTTTTAGGGAATATCCTGAATGTATAGCAATACTTAATGATGGATTGTTGATATCTTTAATTCTAATATTGACAGAAATTGATGATATAGTTTGCTCCGAAATTGTAGATGTAGAGTTACTTCCAATGATGGCACCTATCCCACCACCAATGGCACCGCCGATGACTGCATTTCCAATAGTTCCGATTGAGGATCTTGATGAAACAATATTTCCGTTTTCTACCAATTCGACACTATATTATATCATCAAAAGACAAAATCCGTTCTGATTCTGCAGTGAAATAGTACATTTTTTTTGCATGTTCATCTATTACTAATCTGAAACGTTCTCTATAGTCATCTGTAATGGTTTTGGTAGGATTTAAATCATGTATTTTGTTTATTTTATCATCAATCATTTGTTTCCTATCCTTTGCTGCCTCTATGTCATTTTTCGCGCTGATAATCAGCCAGATAATACCGATCGTAACACCACCGATAAGAATTATTAAAATTGTCATATCATATATTACTAAATAGGTTATATCGAAAAAATCACATCACGATATTCACTATCCTGCCGGGGACGACGATGACCTTTTTCGGGGTGGTGCCGGCAAGTTGCTTGGCGGTTTGCGGGTCGGCGAGGACGATGCGTTCCACCTCCTCACGCGGGGTGTCTTTGG
>ERZ808278.1165-NODE-1165-length-12098-cov-5.053143_pt1 | contig 12098 bp, 11 predicted proteins | sample MGYA00521239_ERZ808278 | MGnify/ENA primary metagenome ERZ808278 (study PRJEB31516, sample SAMN03275600) | gut metagenome | biome: mammalia-associated habitat; material: feces | host: Papio cynocephalus | place: Kenya | collected 2012-07-17 ... | reverse complement strand
CATTGTCTTTCTATATTTGATACGCTTTCTACATCCTCTTCCGCCATCAACCTAATATTCATATATCCCCACCTATTCTTATGCTTGTTTTGACTGTTTCTCCTGCAACTCTCTTTCAGCTTGTGACAAACGCAGATAAACTGGTTTGTGCTCTTCTGCCGATTCTAACTTGCCCGCTCTAAAATACTTTGCACCTAGACAAGCAATCGCGCCTGCTCTTTGTCTTGCAAAATGCGGTAGTGCGAAATCACATTTCTGCCCCAGTGTCTCTTTGAGTACCGTTTCGAATACTGGCATTCCATCTCCAGTAAAGATTACTTTCTCATTTAATTCCTGTAATTTTTCTATTAATTCATCGATAGCAATTGCACATGGTTCCAAAACTGTAACCAATTCATCTTCTTCATATCGATAAATACCTGTATATACTTGATTTCTTCTCGCATCCATAATTGGGCAAATCAGTCCTTTAACACGATAAAGATTAAACGCTAATCCTTCTATAGTAGATACTGAGATAAGTGGCTTCTTTAATGCTAGTCCTAACCCCTTGGCGGTTGCACTCCCAATTCGAAGCCCTGTAAATGACCCCGGACCTGCTGCAACTGCAATTGCATCTAAACTATTCAAGTCAAAATCAATCATTTTTACTACTTCATCCAACATTGGTAACAATGTCTGAGAATGTGTTTTCTTATAGTTGATTGTATATTCCCCTGCTAGTATACCATCACGAAGAATCGCCACGGAGGCAACCAGTCCCGAACTATCAATTGCTAATATATTCATAACGTCTTTTCCTCCAATGCAATACATCTATAATCAAAGCCTTTTTCTAACTGCTTTTCAATTGTTATTACTTTAACCTGTTGAGGTAACAGTTCAGCTATCAGATTGGCCCACTCTACTAAACAAACACCTTGACCAAAGAAATAGTCTTCATATCCTAATTCGTCCATTTCCTCAATGTCACCAATTCGATAAACATCGAAATGATAAAACGGAAGGCGTCCCTCTTCATACACTTGAATAATCGTGAATGTTGGGCTATTCACAGGTTCTTCTATTCCTAATCCTTTTGCAAATCCCTGTGTAAAAACAGTTTTGCCTACTCCTAAATCTCCGAGTAGGCAGTAAATATCTCCAGGTTTGCATTGTTTCCCTAACTTTTCACCAATCTTAAAAGTCTCTTCTGCTGAAAAGCTATCATATACTAACTTTTCTTCCATTTGCATTTGTCTTCTTTCACATGCTCTTTAATTATTTCTTTTACTGTATCAACTTGTTCCTGATATTGAACCTTCGGGAAAATAAATGCACTAAGCGGAGACGTGTAAACAAAAATGCTCTTTCCTGTCTCTCTTACTTTGCTTACATCTTCCCAAGCAATCTGTGCTTCCTCTTCTTTCTGTTCAACCTTTATTCCATTCTCGTTCAAGGTATATTCTAATGGTTCTTGAAACATTGGAACCATCTGCACTTTCTGAACTGAGGATAACTTCAATTGAATTGGCTGAACAACAAGGAACAGAGCACCGATTAAAGCTAATATTATATTTGAACTAGTAGGGTTTGTGCGAAACGTAAATAGTAAATACACAACCGCTACTGTACTACAAAACACACCGAATAATCCAGAAAAACTTCTGTAATTCTGCTGCACCAGAAAATGATGCATGTCCCCAGATTGAATCTTTATGTTTAATTTTGCTTCTTTCACTAGAATACCTCTTCTTTCTAATAATACAATTCTTGCCTTTATTGTATTACTCATACTATGAATTATAACAAATTGAAATAAAAAAACAAGCTGTATAATTGATTTCACAGCTTGCTTTATTGTTCTATTCTTAATACACTGGCTCTTAAGAATGTTGTAGTACACTTCTCAGTAATTTATAAAGATAATATCCAATTGCAGAAATATAAATACCTTTGAATATATTAAATGGAGAAATACCGAATACAACTAACTTCGCAGAAGAATCAATCGCTGGGATTGTTTTAGCAGCTAAGTTTACTATATTAGCCATCCCCCCCATGAAACTTGCATATAGTGGAAGCAAAACAAAGTAATTCATCAACCCGCCTACAATAGTCATTGAAATTGTTCCCAAACCGAAGCTGATAAACAATTTACCACGACATTTCAAGCATTTGTAAAGTCCACAGGAAACTAACATAAATGATGACGAAATAAGAAAGTTGGCAAATTCACCTACCCCACCTGTTGTCGTATTTGTTATAAATTTAATTAAATTCTTAGTTATTACAAACAAGACTGCGAAAAAAGGACAAAACCAAACCCCCGCCACTAAGGCTGGAATATCACTGAATTCAAATTCTAGAAACCCTAGATATGCAATTGGAAACTTCACAAGCATAAGCACATAGGAAAGTGCGGAAAACATTGCGATTATTACCATCTTTCTAGTTGCTGTTACATTTTTCATAGTTACATACATCCTCCTTATGGAAGTTCTACGTATATACTGTGTGCCTGATACGGCTTGGTTGAACAGATTTTTCTTTCGTGTAGATAAGAATATAAAAAGAGACCCTGAATTAAATACTTCAAGGCCTCTTTAAAAATTACGTTAATCCATCCGTCCAATTCTTCTCACATCCAGACTTTACTGTCGGTTTTGGAATCTCACCAAATCGGCCTTTCGGCTCGCGGACTATACCGCCGGTCGGGATTTTCACCCTGCCCCGAAGAACTTCTATATTATTTTTCTTTATTCTATTCTTAACACTTAAAAATGTCAAGCTAGATTATCCCATTAAAGCTTCATCGTTAACTGAATTCTCTTCTTTTGCAAATCTACACTTAAGACTTTTACTTCTACGATGTCACCTACACTTACTACATCCAAAGGATGTTTTACGAACTTTTTGCTTGATAACTCAGATATATGAACCAATCCATCCTGATGAACTCCAATATCCACAAAAGCACCGAAGTCGATTACATTTCGAACGGTTCCTTTTAAAACCATTCCTGGCTCTAGATCTTTCATCTCTAGTACATCGGTACGTAAGATTGGTTTTGGCATCTCATCACGAGGGTCACGTCCAGGCTTTTCTAATTCTTTGATAATATCTGCTAATGTGATTTCACCAATTCCAAGCTCTTCTGCTAGCTTTGCTTTGTTCTTAGCTAACAAGCCAAGCCCTGTAACTCCACCTCTGACATCTTCTAGTTTATATCCTAACTTTTCTAGAAGTGTTTTGGCTGCATCGTAGGTTTCAGGGTGAACACTAGTAGCATCTAAAGGATTCTTACCATCTACGATACGCATAAAACCTGCACACTGCTCGTACGCCTTTGGTCCTAACTTGGCAACCTTTAATAACTGCTTACGCTCTGTAAACTTACCATTTTCCTCTCTGTAAGCAACAATATTTTTGGCAATCACCTTACTGATTCCAGAGATATATTCAAGCAGGGATGCGGATGCTGTATTTAAATCTACACCAACTCGGTTTACGCAGCCTTCTACCACACCTGACAGTGCTTCACTTAACTTCTTCTGATTCATATCATGCTGATACTGACCTACACCAATTGATTTTGGATCAATTTTAACTAGTTCAGCTAGAGGATCCTGAAGTCTTCTAGCAATGGATGCCGCACTTCTTTGACCGACATCGAAGTTAGGAAATTCTTCTGTTGCAAGCTTACTTGCTGAGTAAACACTTGCTCCAGCTTCATTGACTATAACATATTGAACTGGTTTGTTGATCTCTTTTAGCATGTCTACAATAACTCGCTCGGACTCACGAGATGCTGTTCCATTTCCTACGGAAATCAATGTAATGTTGTATTTATCTATTAATGCCTTAACGGTCTTTTTGGTTTCTGCAATTTTATTCTGAGGCTCTGTTGGATAAACCACAACTGTATCTAGAACCTTTCCTGTTGCATCGACTACTGCCAGTTTACAGCCTGTTCGAAATGCTGGGTCCCAACCTAATACAACTTGTCCGACAATTGGAGGCTGCATTAGTAATTGTTCGAGATTCTTACCGAAGATTTTTATTGCGCCGTCTTCCGCTTTCTCAGTTAAATCATTACGAATTTCTCTTTCAATAGCTGGTGCAATTAAACGTTTATAACTATCTTCGATCGTATCTTTTAAAACTTGAGTCGTGTTCGGATTTTCTTTTAGAATAACTTTTTTCTCAAGATATAATAAAATTTTATCTTCTGGCGCAATAATTTTAACAGATAATATCTTCTCTTTTTCACCTCGGTTTAATGCAAGAACACGATGACCTGCTATCTTTGATATCGGCTCCTCATATTCATAATACATTTCGTAAACTGTTTTCTCTGATTTGTTCTTAGCTTCAGAACAAATAGACCCTTCTTTAAAAGTTACGTTACGAATATGCATTCTGTAATCTGCTTCATCGGAAATGCTTTCTGCAATAATGTCCATGGCACCTGCGATTGCTTCTTGCACTGTTTTAACTTCTTTTTCCTCTGAAATATAGGCCTTGGCTTCCTCCTCCAAAGACTTGCTGGTTAGCTGCATAAGAATGATATTAGCCAATCCTTCCAATCCTTTTTCCTTGGCAATTGTTGCTCTAGTACGACGTTTTGGACGATACGGACGATACAAATCTTCCACGACAACTTGTGTCTTTGCAGCTAGTATCTGCTTTCTTAACTCTTCGGTTAACTTACCCTGTTCTTCAATACTTGCTAATACCTGCTGTTTCTTATCTTCTAAATTTCTTAAATAGGTTAATCTTTCACTTAAATTTCTTAATTGTTCATCGTCCAAAGAACCGTGCTGCTCTTTACGATATCTCGCGATAAATGGAATTGTATTTCCCTCATCAATTAATTTAACAGTTGCTTCTACTTGCCAAAGTTTTATCGATAATTCTTCACTAATCTGTTTTAAAATATCCATTCGTACGCCTCTTTCTATCAAATTATAACCTTCTATTCTTTTATACATTATAGCTAACATACTATTTTATGACAATAGTGAGTGAACGACATTTTTCTCTCTTTGTTTGCATTTCAAAAAGGTGTCTGCTCCATTATGGAACAGACACCTGCTTTATCAAGTATATTCTTCTTAATTCTGGTATGTATGAGCAACGTCATTTTCATACCCAATAGCAATTACTCTCCTATTCAGAGTATGCCTAACAACATTGTCTAATTGCTATTCTCCTAAGCTAAATGCATCGTGAACAGCATTCATAGCAACATCTACGTATTTCTCATCAATTAATACGGTTACTCTGATTTCAGAAGTAGAAATTTGTTTAATATTAACGCCACAGTCATATAATGCTTCGAACATTTTAGCTGCAACACCTGCATTTGTCATCATACCCGCACCTACTACAGATACTTTTGCAACATTCTTTTCTACATCTACTTCATGACACTTTAAACTGCCTGCTCTATGTCTTTCGATAATAGCAACTGCTTCGTCTGCTGCATCTTCTGCAACGGTAAAGGAAATATCTTTGGTTCCATCGCGACCTACTGACTGTAAAATAATATCTACATTAATATTATGATTTGCTAAATGATTAAATAACTTAAATGCAACTCCTGGTTGATCTTCTAGTCCAATTACTGCAATACGTGCTGTATTTTTATCGCAAGCTACCCCACTTACTAACATCTTTTCCATATTTACTACCTCCTTAACAACTGTCCCTTCTGTTGTATTTAAACTTGAGCGAACTACTAACTGAACTCCATACTTCTTAGCCATTTCTACGGAACGGTTATGAAGTACACCTGCGCCTAATGTTGCAAGTTCTAGCATTTCATCGTATGTGATTTCTTCTAGTTTTCTTGCTTTCTTAACGACACGTGGATCAGCTGTATATACACCGTCTACGTCAGTGTAAATCTCGCATGCATCTGCGTGTAACGCAGCTGCCAAGGCAACAGCAGTTGTATCGGAACCGCCTCTTCCTAGTGTTGTATAATCATCAAACTGATTGATTCCTTGGAAACCTGTAACGATTACAATTTTACGGTTTGCCAATTCATTTTTAATACGGTCTGTATCTATTCTCTTTAATCTCGCATTTCCATAAACAGCTGTGGTATGCATTGCTACTTGAAATGCGTTTAATGAGATCGCTGGAACTCCAAGTGAATTCATAGCCATTGCCATCAATGCTACAGACGTCTGTTCTCCTGTTGTTAAAAGCATATCAAGCTCTCTCTTTGATGCATTAGGATTAATCTCCTTTGCCTGTGCCAAAAGGACATCTGTCTGTTTCCCCATTGCGGATAAAACAACAACGACATCATTTCCTTTGTTGTATTCTTCAATACATCTTCTGGCTACATTAAAAATTCTCTCTTTATCGGCTACAGATGTACCACCGAACTTTTTTACTATTAACATAGCTGCCTCCTAATTTCATTCCTTATTTATTTTCTAAAAATTCAGATAGAAGCGTGTACCCTTCTTCTAAATAGTTACCACTAAGTTTGGCATCCTTCTCATTATAGTTCCAATCATGTGATTCCTCTTTTGTACTATCATATAGTAAATATGGAACTGGATTTGATGTGTGGGTACGTATTGCAATTGGAGTTGGATGGTCAGTCATAATAAGCATACGGTAGTCTACACCCGCCTTGTCTAAACCGTCTTTTACCGTCTTTATGACTTTTGAGTCTAAAGATTCAATAGCTTGCAATTTTCTTTCTAAACTTCCCTGATGACCCATTTCATCTGGAGCCTCTACGTGTATATATGCAAAATCATAATCTTCTTTTACTAGTGCGTCAACAGCTGCCTGTGCTTTTCCTTCATAATTTGTATGAAGTGTACCATCGGCACCTTGCACTTCAATATTTTTTAGCCCCGCTCCTACTGCAATTCCTTTTAACAAGTCAACGGCAGAAATCATAACTCCTTTCTTACCTGTCTTTTCTTCAAAGGAATCAAGTGCTGGTTTTGTACCTGCACCCCAGAACCAGATAGAGTTGGCTTTGTTTAAACCTTTTTTTGCACGTTCAGCATTTAATGGATGAGCATTAAGAATATCATAACTCTTTTCCATCATATCTTTCAACAACTTTTCTTTTGGAAGATAATCACCTATTACCTTACCTAGTATATCATGTGGTGGTGTTAAATCAACTACTTCTCCCTTATCCCATATTAATAAGTGACGGTAACTTGTTCCAACATAATACTGGAACATATCGTTTTGAAGTTCATCTTGAACTGCTTTTAACAAAATTGCTGCATCTTCTGTTGAAATTTCACTAGAGCTGTGGTCAATAATTGTCTTTTGTTCATAAGGTAAATCGTCATCTGATACCGTTACTATATTACAACGAATTGCAATATCTGTATCCTTCATGTTTACTCCAATACTTAAAGCTTCTAATGGAGAACGACCTGTATAATATTTTCTAGGATTATATCCGATTACAGCTAAATTAGCTGTATCACTTCCTGGATTCATTCCATCTGGAATTGTATGTACTAGACCGATTCTTGCTTTCTTTGATAATTCATCCATACATGGTGTATTGGCATGTTCCAATGGAGTCTGGTTTCCAATAGACTCTATTGGTTCATCTGCCATGCCATCTCCTAATACAACAACGTATTTCATCTTTCCCTCTTTTCTGCGCATTGATTTTGCACAAATACACTGGGACAGTTTATCTAGTCTCTAGAGTATGTGCAAAATCAATCTCGCTTGTCATCTAATTTAAAATGCAACTCTAATTCTAGAAATCATATTATCAAACTTTTCAATTTCTGTTTTAAATGTCTTTTCTTTCATTTCTTCAGTAATAAATGCATATTCATTGTCAAATCCCGCTTTTACTTCTTTCACAGTGCCAAATGCTGCTTTCACTTTAGATTCATTTTCTTCCTTAGAACCACTTAAACGAACAAAGAATTTTTGAGTAGCTTCATCAATACAAGCTAACTCTAATTTCTTGCTGCTCCAAATCGTCATAATATTAGTTCCTAAATGTTTTGCTGCATCTACAACATCTGCTACAACTGCACTGGCTGTTGGCAACTTTCCAGCACCTTTACCGTAAAACATAACATCACCAAGCAGATTTCCGCGAACGAAAATACCATTAAATACATCATTTACACTATATAATGGGTGTTTGCTATCTATCATCATTGGTGCAACCATTGCGTAGACTTTATCGTCTACCTTTTTGCTTGTTCCGAATATCTTAATACTCGCATTTAATGCTTTCGCATATGTAATATCCTTATCGGTTATCTTTGTAATACCTTCTGTATAGATATCCTCATAATCAACTTGCATGCCGTATGCTAAGGAAGTTAAAATTGCAATTTTTCTACATGCATCATATCCTTCAACATCTGCTTCAGGATTTCTTTCTGCGTATCCCTTTGCTTGTGCATCTTTTAATACTGTATCAAAATCAGAACCTTCTGTACTCATCTTAGTTAATATATAGTTTGTAGTACCATTCAAAATACCAGTTATTTCTTCAATTTCATCTGCTGTTAGGGATTGATTTAATGGTCTGATAATTGGAATACCACCACCAACGCTAGCTTCAAAAAGGAAGTTTACTTTATTCGCTCTTGCTATCTCTAATAATTCTGCTCCATGCTTTGCAACAAGTTCCTTATTAGATGTACAAACGCTTTTTCCTTTTTCAAGTGCTTCTTTTACAAACTGATATGCAGGATTCGTTCCTCCCATCGTCTCAACAATAATCTGTACATCTGGGTCATTGACAATCACACTATAATCATGTACTACCTTTTCTTGAATCGGGTCTCCCTCAAAATCACGCAAATCTAGTACATACTTTACATTAATCTCATTTCCTGCTTTTTTGTTAATACTTTCTTGGTTTGTGTTAAGAACTTCTACTACACCCGAACCAACCGTACCATAACCTAAAACACTAATATTTATCATATCGCGCCTCCTTAATTATTCTCTTGCTAATATCTTTAGTGAATGTATTCCATTAAGATGCTCAATTTCCTCAATCATAACTTCCGCATCAAATATTTGTGGTGGAATCTGAACACTTGTTGTAAGCAAAGCGATTCCATTCACCGGTATACTTTGATGTATTGTTAGAATATTAGCTTTATGTTCTGCGATTATATTTAAAACAGTGGATAACAAACCCGGTTCATCATCCATCTGCAACATAAATGTTATTGTCTTTCCCCTTGCATTTTCATGAAATGGAAATATGTCATCTTTATATTTATAAAAAGAACTGCGACTTATGCCAACTTTATCCGTTGCTTCCTGAATTGTAATGTTACTTTTAGCATCAAGTAATCGTTTCGCTTCCACTACTTTCAAAAGTACTTCTGGCAATGCCTTCTCTTTTACTAAAAAGTATTTTTTATTTTCTTTCATTCCATCACCCCTGAATTGCACCTTGCAATATTTATGTATGTACAGGAAACACACTTGTTCTTCCACGAGAGATATCTTATCATAGTTTTTCTAAGATTGCAAGTAACAAAAGGAAAAACCTCCATATCCTTGTTCCAAGTAAGAAATTACCCAGAATAAAAATATGGAGGTCTTATATAGAACTCTTTCTACTGCTGATTTTCTACTATTGTTTGTAGATGGTCCGCCTGTTCATTATCCAATAAGCCATCTAAATCTAAAATAATAACCAGTCCATCATCTACTTGTGCCACAGAATCAATATATTCTGTTCCTTCACCTTTAATAATTGTTGGTGCTGGACCAATTTTACTATCGTCCAGCTCTGCAATTTCTTTTACCAAATCAACCTCAATCGCAATCACAACTCCTCGTGATTTTGCAATTACTAATTCTTTTGTATCTAATTTTACATCAGTCGGCATATGAAATTTTTCTCTTAAACTGAATACCGGAATTACATCGCCTCTTAAATTGATTATTCCCTTTACACATGCTGGTGCATTTGGAATTGAAACTACAGGAATATCTTTTTCAATTCCCATTACCTTACTTACATCAATTCCATAAGTTCCCTCACCAATGCAAAATATAATTTGTTTTTTCATTGCCATACTTACCTCCATTCAAAAAAGCATTTACTGCTTTGCCTTTCAGAAGTATATCTACCTGCTTACTGTCCACTTTAAATAAGCATTTATAAAAGGATCGATATTCCCATCTAAGACATTGTTTACATTACCGATTTCTTCATTTGTTCTATGATCCTTTACTAAGGTATATGGCTGCATAACATACGAACGTATCTGGCTTCCCCAGCCTATCTCTTTTATTTCACCTCGGATTTGAGCTTCTGCCTGCTGATTCTCTTCTTGTTTTAACATATAAAGTTTTGCTTTCAGCATTTGCATTGCTTTGTCCTTATTCTGAAATTGAGAACGTTCATTCTGACATTGAACTACAATACCAGTAGGATAGTGTGTGATTCTTATAGCTGAAGATGTCTTATTGATATGCTGACCACCCGCTCCACTTGAACGATAGGTATCAATACGAATATCTTCATCTGCAATTTCGATATCAATATCTTCTTCTATATCTGGCATTACATCACATGAAACAAAGGATGTTTGCCTCTTACCAGCAGCATTAAACGGCGATATACGCACTAGACGGTGTACACCACGCTCTGACTTTAAATATCCATAAGCATTCTGGCCTCGAATCTCCAAAGTAACTGACTTTATTCCAGCTTCTTCACCATCTAGATAATCAATTATTTCACAAGTGAAACCTTTTTTATCTGCCCACTTTTGATACATTCTGCATAACATGCTTGCCCAGTCACAACTTTCAGTTCCTCCGGCACCAGCATTAAGTCGCAAAATAGCATCATTGCTGTCATACTCACCAGAAAGAAGTGTGGATATGCGTAAGTCTTCCAAATCATCTATAAAATCACTTAAAGAAGATTCTATCTCAGGAATCAAAGATATATCATTTTCTTCATACCCTATCTCTAACAAAGTTTCAATATCCTCATATGCACTGCATAGTGATTCATATCGTTCCTTTGTTCCTTTCAAGCTTTTAAGTTCCTTCATCACCTTTTGTGACTTATCTGTATCATCCCAGAAACCTGGACCTTCCATCTCTTTTTCTAATTCTTCTATTCTTAAAACCTTGTTTGCCAGGTCAAAGTGAATCCCCCACTTCTTGCAACGGTTCTTTAAAATTAGCTAGTTTATATTTATATTGATCTAACTCAACCACGTAATCGCCCCTCTCTCTGTGCTTTTTTAGGTATTATTTTATCTTTAATTAAATTACTTTCTTGCCGCAACAGAATTTGTATTTGATGCCGCTTCCACAAGGACAAGGATCATTTGGTTGTACTTTTCTTTCCGTTCTTCGAACAGGTCCCTTTACAGCTGTTTCATCTTTATTTGTGCTTGTTACTTGTGCAACTTGCTCTCTTTCAATGTTCTGTTCAATACGAACATGCATCAACGCTTTTACAGTTTCTTCTGCAATTGCTTGTGTCATTTCCTCAAACATTTCATATCCCATAAACTTATACTCAACTGCTGGATCTTTTTGACCGTAAGCCTGTAATCCAACTCCCTGACGCAACTGATCCATATCATCGATATGATCCATCCATTTATGGTCGATTACTTTAAGTAAAAGAACACGTTCAACTTCACGAATCTGTTCAGCTTCTGGGAATTCAGCTTCTTTTTCTTCGTAAATCTTAACTGCTTTTTCTTTTAACTTTTGAACTAATTCCTTCTTCTTCATGTGTTTTAACTCTTCTTCTGTTAGAGTTATTTCTTCCATTGGGAAAATAGGAAGCATAAGTTCATTCAGTTCTTTCATATCCCATTCTTCTGAGTCTTGCTCATCGTTAATAACTCGATCAATTGTTCTTTCTACAACATCAGCAATCATCTTGTAGATTGTATCACGCATGCTTTCGCCATCTAATACTTTTCTTCTTTCAGCATAAATAATTTCACGCTGTTCATTGTTTACTTCATCATAGTCAAGTAAGTTCTTACGAATACCATAGTTATTATTCTCAATCTTCTTCTGAGCCTTTTCAATTGTATTACTTAACATTTTATGCTCAATTGGTTCACCCTCTGGGAATCCTAATG
>ERZ808278.1163-NODE-1163-length-12105-cov-19.421743_pt1 | contig 12105 bp, 10 predicted proteins | sample MGYA00521239_ERZ808278 | MGnify/ENA primary metagenome ERZ808278 (study PRJEB31516, sample SAMN03275600) | gut metagenome | biome: mammalia-associated habitat; material: feces | host: Papio cynocephalus | place: Kenya | collected 2012-07-17 ... | reverse complement strand
GTTGAGCATTATCTTGACGCAAAAAACGTTAAGCTCTTTACAGAGATGGGCGTTTACACAAAAGACGAGATGGAAAGCCATTACGAGATTAAGCTCGAAAAATATGCTCAGATTTTGAACATCGAAGTGAACACAATGCTCGAGATGATTTCAAAAGATATTCTTCCGGCGGCATACAAGTATATTTCGGCGGTTTCAAAGACTGTAAGTGAACTCAAATCGGTTGTTCCAGGCGCAAAAGCCACAGCAGAAACAAAGGTTCTTTCTGAGCTCGATGTTCTCGTTGACGAACTTTCCGAAAAGGCAGAGTCACTCGAAAAAGCGCACGAAAAAGCTGAAAAAGCAGGAAATGCGCTTGCAGTCGCAAAGGCTTATGCTGACACAGTAAAACCTGCAATGGAAGAAGCGCGCTCTGTAGCAGACAAAATCGAGCCGCTTTTGGGCGAGGAATACAAGCCGTTCCCAAGCTACGAGGACTTGCTGTTCAGAGTATAAGCGATGGGGTTTTAGGGGCGGAGCCCCTAGGAGAATGGGGTGTCGGCGCAACGGCGGAGCAAAGCGACAAAGTGCGGCGCAGGGGAAAGGCTTTTCCCCTCTCCATAATTCTTATTTTATTGTAACAAATGCTGTCGCATAGCACGGCAGTAAAAGTATTGTTTTAAGCACAATGGCGTGCGGATTTTGTTCGTTTTTTAGCCGGACTGTCCGCGCGCTTTTTTTTGAATTTTTTTTTTGGAGGTAATTTATGGATTCAGCTGCACTAATGGAAGCGGTAAAGTCGGTTTCTAGCGACTTGTGGGGCGTTTGGTTTCTTTTAGGCGCCGCCCTCGTATTTTGGATGCAGGCCGGATTTGCAATGGTTGAAACAGGTTTTACCCGTGCGAAAAATACGGGCAACATCATCATGAAAAACCTGATGGACTTCTGCATTGGAACTGTGGTGTTTATTTTGATTGGATTCGGACTTTTCTTGGGCGAAAACGCGCTTTTCGGCTTGATTGGAAAGCCGAACTGGCAGATTTTTACAGATTACGGCAATTTTGACTGGTCAGGCTTTGTGTTCAATCTTGTATTCTGCGCGACAACAGCGACAATCGTTTCCGGCGCAATGGCGGAGCGCACAAAGTTCCTTTCTTACTGCGTCTATTCCGCTGTGATTTCTGCGGTAATCTATCCTATTGAAGCGCACTGGACTTGGGGCGGCGGCTGGCTCGCGCAGCTTGGGTTCCACGATTTTGCAGGCTCTAACTGTATTCATATGGTCGGCGGAATCTGCGCTCTGATTGGAGCTGCAATGGTCGGTCCTCGCATCGGAAAATTTACACGCGACAAGAGCGGAAAAGTGACTGAGGTTCACGCGTTCCCAGGCCACAATATTCCAATCGGCGCGCTCGGTGTATTTATCCTTTGGTTGGGTTGGTACGGATTTAACGGTGCGGCTGCGACTTCTGTTGCCCAGCTCGGTTCAATCTTCGTTGCCACAACAATCGCTCCGGCAGTTGCGACTGTTACCTGTATGATTTTCACTTGGATTAAATACGGAAAGCCTGATGTTTCAATGTGCTTGAACGCTTCATTGGCAGGTCTTGTTGCAATCACTGCTCCTTGTGATGTCGCGGACGCTCTTGGCGCTTCAATAATCGGAATTGTCGCAGGTCTTCTGGTTGTATTTGGCGTATGGCTTTTGGACTACAAACTTCATGTTGACGATCCTGTCGGAGCAGTTGCAGTTCACTGTTTTAACGGAATTTGGGGAACAATCGCTGTAGGGCTTTTTGCAAACCCGGCAGTTCCTGGATATTCAATTGCAAATAAGGCTGGCGAGCAGCTTGCAGGACTTTTTTACGGCGGTGGATTTGAGTGCCTCGGTCTTCAACTTCTCGGAATGATTTCAACAATCGCTTGGACTGTTGTCACAATCACGATTTTGTTCACAGTCATCAAGAAAATTTTCGGGCTTCGCGTTACAGCGGAAGAGGAAATTGTCGGTCTTGATAAGCTCGAGCACGGACTTGATTCAGGATACGCGGGATTTGCGACAACTTATTCGACAGAAGAAGTCGAAGAAGCAGAGAATGCTGGCATCGAAATTCCGTCTCTCAGCGTTCCAGTTTCCGGCACAGCTTCAAAAGAAGCAATAGCGCACAAGGTCGTAATTGTTACACGCCAGAACAAGTTTGAAAGGCTCAAGGCCGCGATGAACGAAATTGGAATAACCGGCATGACTGTAAGCAATGTAATGGGCTGCGGAATGCAAAAAGGAGCAAGCGAATATTACCGTGGCGCTCCAGTCGAAATCAACCTTCTTCCAAAAATCAAGGTTGAAACCGTAATCAGCAAAGTTCCGGTAGACACGGTTATCGAAGCGGCACGCAAAGCCCTTTACACAGGACACATTGGCGACGGAAAAATCTTCATAAGCGATGTGACAGGCGTTGTAAAAATCCGCACAGGCGAAACAGGCTACGATGCCCTTCAAAACGACAAATAGTTAAAAAAAATAGCGGTTTGACGTTAAACGGTGATTGAGCACAGTCAAAAGTGCATCGGTCGCCGTTTTTTTTAGGGCGCCACCCGCTTTTGCGGGCCGGAGTACTACAGGCTTCGGTGCCCTCGGTGCTTTGCACCGGCTTCGCCGCCTTCCGTGTTCCTGGCGCATCAGCTTGCTAACCGTCAAATCCTCATAAAAAATTCAGTTTTATTCTTTTTTTGCCGTCTTTTTTTTAGTTTTTACAGATTTTTCATCTTTTTTTGATGCTTTCGCAGTTTTTTTCTTTTTTGGAGCAAAAGTTTTCAAGAAATTCTCGCACTTGTATTCAGATTTTTTCTGAGCGCTGTCGAGATTCTTAAAAATTTTTTTGATTTTTTCTGTCAGAGCTTTTGATGTTCCCTCCAAAAGAATTTCTTCGGCTTCTTTTAGTGCATTTTCCATCATCTCTTTGTTAAACCATTTTACGCCGTCAAATTCGTTTGTTCCTGTCAAACTCTTGCTGTATTCTGAGCTTACAAGCAGTTTTGCAAGCGAAAGTTCATCAATTTTTGCGCTTTTAAAAATAAATGTTTTTTCAAAGAAACTGTACGAACCTTCGATTTTTTCTGCAATCTTGCGCTGCAAATTCCAGTTTAAGCATAATCCCGTTTTTGAGAGCGGTTCAAGCAAAATCAAAATCTGTTTTTTGAGCCTCAGGATGCTGTCTTTTTTCTGAACCGGCGCCAGTTTTATTGCCGGAAGCTTGATTTTTTTCTTTGCCGGTGCAAATTTTTCAGCAGTTTTATAGAACTCTCTTAGCGGCGCCTCAAGTTTGAGCTTAAGTTCACTGCTAGAAGGCTTTTTGTTTTCTTCAAAGAATTTTACGGTTTCGTCCAGCAAAGCGCCGAATTTTTCATAGATTTCCTTAAAATGCAGTTCTTGCCAGGCAATTTTTAAGTCTGGAGTTCCGCTTCCATTCAAAAAGTTGCAAAGTTCTTCAAGTTTTCCGTCGCTGTCTTTTTTCTGCTCAATGTTCATAAAGACCTGAGTTTCAAAACCGTTCAGAGCAATAAACATTCCATGTTCGCAAATATCCTTTGAGCGTCTTATGTACCATTTTGCAGAGCGCTGTTCGTAAAAAATTACAAAACTGCCGGCTTGTGCATTCAGTCCCAAACCTTCGGAAAGTGAGCGCGAAACAAGCTTTTTGTCGTTTTCGCCAGAACCTGTTTTTACGGCATATTCGCACGACTGTTTTATCCAGCCGGCCGCACGTTCGTATTTGTTGTTGTAGAAAACGAGTGTATATTCGTGTCCGCAACGGTTTGAATAAGCAAAGACGTTTTCGTTTACGCTTCCGTTGTTCCAGACATCGTAGAACAAAAAGTCTTCAACTCCTGCAAACAGATAGCGTTTTTTGAGAAGAGGGAAAATTTCGTGGTTATGCCGTTCAATTAAATACTGGTCAGGAGATTCGTCGCGGTAAGAGCGCATATATTCCATTCCGTATTTTTCTTCAAAACCTTCAATCTGTCCGTGTCCAAACATTGGCAGCCCAGGCATTGTTATCATAAGCGTGCAGACGCCAAAATATTTGTCGCCTTTTCCAAACTGGGCAACTGCCGTTTCTTCGTCCGGATTGTTCATAAAATTTACATAACGCTTTAAAATCTGCGGATCAAAGGCAATCGTGTTTTTTACTGTCGAACGATACTTAAAGTTTTCTTCTTTTTTAAGCATGTTCATAAATGCTGAATTATAAACTCGGTGCATTCCAAGTGTTCGTGTAAAATATCCTTCCATCATCCAAAATGCTTCTGCAAGAAGGAGGGTATCAGGAACTTCTTTTGCAACACGATCAACAACTTCGCGCCAAAATTCATTTGGAATTCTTTTTTCAAATTCTTCTGCCGAAAGCGCATATTCGCTTCTGGTTGCAATGTCGCCGCCTTTTCCTGGTTCTGGATACCAAAGCCGTTTTATGTGTTTTTTTGTTAAAACCATGGCCGCATCAAAACGTATAATTGGAAAGTTTCTTGCAACATGCAGAATTTCCTGCATTACTTCTTCGCGGGCCTGAGGATTTAAAAAATCAATCTGAGCTGTATCGTTCCACGGCATTCCTGTTCCGTCGTTTCCGTGGTAAATGTAGCGCGTATCGCCAGTCTGAGTATCGACGCGTTTAAAGACAACGGCACAGTCATTTTTTGAGTAATAATGGTCTTCCAGATAGATTGCAACCCTGCTGTCGTGGCTCAAGTTTACACCGTTAAAAGTGTACTGCGGAAAAGGATTGTCGCGCCTTTGAACGAACAAATCCGGTTTTTCAACCACCCATTTAGAATCCATTCCGGTGTGATTTGGAACCATGTCGCTTGCAAGTCGGATTCCGCGCTGCCAAAGCCTTGTACGCAGGTTTTTAAGCGCGTCCCAGCCGCCAAGATTAGAAGCAATTTCATAATCTTCGAGAGAATATGCGCTTGCCGCTGCTTCAGGATTTCCGCATAACTGTTTTATTCTCTTGCTTGCAGAAGAACGCTCCCAAAGACCGATTAACCAAAGTCCTGTAAAACCCCTGTCGCGCAGCAAATCTAGTTCTTCGTCAGGAATCTGATCCAGTCTCGAAATTTCCCTATTGTATTTTTTAGAAAGCTGAAAAAGCCATACAAGGACGGTTTTTGCCATTAAAACAACGCGAGGCATCCATTCTTTGTCGCTGCTAAACCTCTCATATTCTTTCATTAAATAGTCGTAGTTTGGAGGACTCATGTCCGGGCTTCCTCCGTTTGTCGGACGCCATTCCGGTTTCCATTCTTCAGACAGAAGGTCGCTTCCTCCAAAAAGTCTCTTTATCCAGTAATCTTCACTTTCGCCTTCGCCCGGCAAAAAAAGATCAGACCAATGAATGCGGACATAATTCAACTGTTCTTGCAGATTGTCCGGAGCAAATTTTACAGGTTCTTTCAAAAACGAAATCAAATCGTGGCCGTAAGTTCCCCAAAAAGGCAATTGCTTAAAATAAGACTGAATAAGTTTCCATGATTCGCCATAAATTGACTTTTTTTCCAAATTAGAATCGTCAAAAAGCGGATAAAAAGGCTTAAAAGCAGGATTTTCGTTCGCCAGATGAAGCATAATCATCTCTTCGAGCGTCTGTTCCCGGTTTGTGCGCGTGCGATTTGTCTTTCGTTCAACCATTTCAGTGTTCAAAAAATCTTGAATTGAACATTCGCCCTTGTAAACTGCGACCGGTGGAAATTCCTCGCAAAAAGCCGTCAAAAGAGAATCGACTTTTTCTTTAGAAAATTTCGAATCAAGTTCACCTAAAGCTTCTTTAAATGCATCAGGATATTTTTGTCTTCTGTAAGTCCAGCATGCAAGATGAAAAACTTCGTCCAAAAGTCCCATTGCGTTCAGAGTTCCTGCGCTTACTTCTGTTTTTCCGTTCTTTTTTAAGTATTCGTTAAATTTTGCCTGAAAAGCCCGTACTGCTGGCAAATTCGCAAGAATAACGTTGCCGCTCGAAGAAAAAAGCCCTTCAGAAAAATTACAGGCGTTTCTGACCGTCCGCGAAATATGAAATTCATTGTAAGAAAAGGTCATTTTTTCCTCCGTTTTGCGCATTTATTTGAAAAATTTTTGCCGATTTTTTTTGCAAAGAAAGTAATTGCAAGACAATTCAAAAATCGACATTTTTCTCATTATAGCATACTAGAAGGCAAAAATGACATTTTGAGGTTATTTTTTATTCAATAAAACCGTTTTTCCAGTGCCAGACAGGTTTTGCCAGTTTATTTGAAAAAGGCTGTTGTTTTGTAAAGTCCGGAAGCCAGTCCGTATCAGTGCTCAAATCCTGATAAAAAAGCAAGTCAAAATCAAAAGCTTCTATCATATCGCGCAGATCCTGGTCTTCGGTTGTGTTTACAAGCCTGTTTTCGATTGACGAAAGCGCATTTTTCCGTTTTTTCAGTTCATCTTCGCTTCCTTCAAAGGGAACTGGAGTATACTGGTTCATGAGCGAAATTATCGCTTTTTTGTCTGCGTTTTCTTTGAGCCACGAAAGCACATCCACAGTTTCTTCAAAACGGCCTGGCAAGAAAAGGTGGCGTATTATTACGCCTTGAAGGAGTTTTTGTTTTGTTATTCTATTTTTTTTTACGCTGGCAAATTTAAGCGGATTGTGTTCAATCATCCACAAAAGGGCTTTTTTTGCAACTTCCGGATAATCTTCGGCCGAGCACAGTTTTTTAGAAAGTTCTGAGCTCAAGGTCTTAAAATCCGGCAAAAAAATCGTCACTAATCCGTCGAGCATTTCGAGCATTTCAACGCTGTCATAACCGGAACTGTTCCAGCATACAGGCAGTTTTAGTCCGCGTTTTTTAGCTTCTTCAATAAATTGCGCAAGTTTTGGAATGTGGTGGCTCGGCGTAACAAGATTTATGTTTTCCGCGCCGGCATTTTCAAGTTTAAGACAGATTTCTGCAAATTCCTCTTTAGAGACAGTTTTTCCCATTCCCTGCTGGCTTATCTGATAATTCTGGCAGAACGCACAGCGCAGGTTGCATCCAGTCAAAAAAATAGTTCCGCTTCCGGAATGAACAGTAACAGGAGGCTCTTCTCCAAAGTGCAGGCACGCCACCGAAACTTTCAGGTCAGCGTCTTCAAGACAAAATCCTGTTTTTCCGGCAAATCTATTTACACCGCATTTTCGCGGACATAGCCTGCATTCCGAATACAAATTTACAATTTCGTTATCGCTAATCATAAAAACTAAAGCGCGCCGTTATCAAGAATTATGCTCATAAAATTCTGCAGACTGTCCAAATCCAAATTTTCAGCTTCGTCATCGCAAAAATCCTTGAGAGTTTCCCAGTCGTCGCCAGTTAAAATTGAATAATCTTCGTCAGAATCTCCGTCCAAAAAGTTCTGAAAAACCGTAATCCTGTCGATATTTTCCTGCGAAGGTTCATTTTCGACGTCGGCCGAAGAAAAAATATACGAATTCAGCCAATAATCCGCAATCGACCTTGCCAAATCGCCTGCATTTCTGTTTGAAGAGGCAAAAAGACTTGAAATCTGCTCGCAAACTTTTCTGCCGTCGTATTTTCCGCCATTGTCAGCGCGCACGTGCTTTTTAATTCTCTGAATATCAGCCAAAAATTTAGAAGTATCCGACATATTAACATTCCTTTTTATAAATATAAATTAAATTTTTATTCGGGACCATTTTTGCTTTGCAAAAAGCGGGCTTTTCGCGGCTCCGGCAATTCGCCTTCGACCAAAGGCAAGCCTTTGTTTTCGCTGCGCTCACCGCTTCAATCCCTTGTCTAAAAGACCCGAAAATTTAAAAACTTCATTTTTATTATAGAAAAACAATATTTAAACTTCAATAAAAACAAAAACGGTAGTATAATAAAACTAGAATCAGGAACTAACCAAAAGTATCTTTGGTTATTTTTTAAGAAAAAAATTCTTGACTTTGGTAACAAGGGAAGGTAAACTAAAATTATGGACTTAAGAACAGTATTAACACCTGAAACTGTAGAACTTCATCTGCAGGGCAAAACAAAAGAAGACATCATCGACGAGATGCTTGAAATTTTAGTTAAGGCGGGAAAAGTAACTGATAAAGCTGCTGCCCGCGAATGTGTACTCGACCGTGAACGCAAAATGTCTACTGGTATGAAGCACGGAATCGCTATTCCACACGGAAAAACAGACACTGTATCAGATTTAGTAGCATGTATCGGTATTTCTGATAATCCGGTTGATTTTGATTCTTTGGATCAGGAACCATGCCGTATCTTTATTATGACACTTTCGCCAGTAAATAAAACTGGTCCGCATCTTCAGTTCTTGGCAGAAGTAAGCCTTTTGTTCAAGAGTGCAGAAAAACGTCAGCAGATTCTTAATACGCAGGACAAGGCTGAAGTAATAAAAATTCTTACCGAATAGTTTTTTGGCGAGAAATCGGGGAGGCTCTTGACCTTTTGGTCAGGGGCTTTTTTTATTTATACAAGCTGGAGAAAATATGAAATTTGAAAAAATTTTTGAATCAAAAAATCATAAACTCTATAAAACGACAGGAGAAGAAGTTCCTGTAACAGAAAAAATGATTTTTCCTGTAAAATGGAGCGACGTGGAAGGCGCAGAAGAAGAATATGATGAAAATTTTCTTGCTCAGCTGCGCGACCGCCTAAAAGTGCTCGAAGAAAAAAACGAATTTGTTTTTTTGGAGCCTGTTTACGACAAAAAAGCGACTCCAGGACAGTTTAACAACGCAATGAAGCATACAGCGCGCCGTGTAAAAGACTGCAAATCAGTTATTGGAATGGCTCTTGTAAGCGAAGTTGCCGATGACGCAGATGTTTTGAGCGATTTTTTGGAGAAAATTTCAGAAAAACATCCGCAGTATGTTTATTTTGCAAAAAAGCCCTGCACGGAAGACGTTGTGCTTTATTAGGTCAAAAACCTGCATAAAATCATAAAAATGTCGCATATAACGGAATTTTGTTGAAAATAATGCAGATTATTACAATTTATTCTAAAATCTCTAATTGAAATTAGTATTGAAATGTGCAACTATGAATCCATTATGAGTTCATATACTGCAAAATTGTTCAGGGAAGTTCTTCCTGTCAGCGTTTTGTTTTTAAGTGTGTGCTTGCTGATATATTTTTTACTTCCCTCTGGAGAAACAGAATCTGTTCTTGATTCTTATGCTGAATTGGCCAATGCAAAATATTCAGAAGAATTGGCGCTCGAAGTTGGATTAAAACCGGAATATTTTGAGTTTTCAAACGAAAATGACCGTGGTCTGGAGCTTTACAGACAGCCTGGCTCTCGCGCATCTGTTGAATGGTTTTATACTCAGGTGACAGGCAACCGTCTTGTTGCACTTGCAATCCTTGAAAATGCCGACAGAAACAATATTCCATTGAGCCTTGCATTTAGCCTTGCTTTTGTAGAGAGCCGCTTTAAGCCGGACGCAGTCAACAGAAATTCAAATGCGACTGTTGACAGAGGACTTTTCCAGTTAAACAGCGCGTCTTTTCCACATTTGACTGAATCAGAATTTTTTAATCCTGAAGTAAGCGCAAAATACGGAATGATTCATTTGCGCTGGTGCATGGATCTGGCTGGAACAGGAAATGATGTGACTGCGCTTGCCATGTACAATGCCGGTACAACAAGGGTTCGTGCAAATAAGACACCTCAGCATACCCTAAACTACGTTGCAAAAATCAGCGCATATCGGGTAAAACTCGAAGGCCGTTTTAATTCAGACGTGGCTTCTTTTTTTAACGGTTCACAAAAGAACACAAGTCTTGCAAAAAAGTAACACTAAAATTATTTTCCCTGCTGCTTTTGTGGCAGGGATTGGAGTGGTGCCGAAGGCAAACAAACGCTTGCGTTTGGTCGCAGCCACGCAAAGCCCGGCGGGGCTTTGTAGCCCCCGGCCACCCAAATTCTTATTTTATTCCTGCCATCGAGTATATTTATCACATTCCAAAATCTTTCTTGCGTTTTCGATCTGTTCTGCGGACGGCATTGGCGTATCTTCAAGGGCGTATTTGATTCCCAGGTCGCGGTATTTTGAAATTGCAAGGTTGTGGTAAGGAAGAATTTCAACGCGGTAAACATTTGAAAGAGTACGGATAAAATCCCTTGTTTGAGTCAAATACTCATCGTTGTCCGTAATTCCTGGAACAAGCACGTGGCGAATCCAGATTGGCTTTTGAATTTCGTCGAGATAGGCAAACATTTCGCGGATGTTTTTTCCGGTTTTTCCTGTGAGCTTTACGTGCTCTTCCTCGTTTATGTGCTTGATGTCCATAAGAAGAATGTCTGTAACTTCCATCAATTTTTTGAATTTTTCAAACCATTCGCCTTCTTTTGTAAACGGTTCTCCAGCTGTGTCAATGCAAGTATTGACGCCTTCTTTTTTTGCAAGCGTAAAGAGCTCAATTAAAAAATCAATTTGCAGCAGCGGTTCTCCGCCGCTTACTGTAATTCCGCCTTTTTTCCCCCAGTACGAGCGGCAGGAAAGCGCTTCTTTTAAGACATCTGCAGGTTCCCAAAGCTTGCCTTCTTTCATAATCCAGGTGTCCGGATTGTGGCAGAATTTACAGCGCATATTGCATCCGGCAGTAAAAACTATAAAACGTGAGCCTGGACCGTCTACGCAGCCAAAACTCTCAAACTGGTGAATGTATCCTTTCATATTGTACCTCGTAAAAATCTAATTCTTTCTATAATAATCTAACAAATTTTCGGCATTAAGAAAAATAATTTTTCAAAATTTTTCTTAATTTTAAGGAATAGAAAGCAGAATAAAAGCAGACATAGACGGAAGTTTTACAAAGCGGAATCAGAAGAAATACAAACTTCTCGAAAAAACGAAGCTTCGCAATTGCGTCGGGCTAAACGAGGGGCATTGGTTTGCAACGGCTTTGGCAATATCGTTTTTCTCTTGGCTACTTGACTTTTTTTCGGGGGGGGGGGTAGCATTTTTTAGCTTTAGCTTAAAAAGGAGCATGTAATAAGAACTTTGCCTAAAATAGCGTCAAAGTTTTTATTAACAAGTTTGCGTTGCAAACTTTCTTATCAACTGCAATTTCTCGCTTCGTTGCGAAATTGCGTTAAAAAGTCAAATCGAAAATTGATATTTTCTCATTGGCTTTTTATGGGAGAAAAAGATGAATCTAAAAAAAATTGGAGCAAACGTTACGGCTGGAATTCTGCTGGTGATTTTTTGTGCGTCTTGCGTTACGCAGACAAGAGTTAATTTTTTGACAGATGTTGACGGCGCGGAAGTTTATGTTGACGGAGAAAAAATCGGAACAACTCCTGTCCAGAAAAAACTCAGCAACGCGGTTTGGAAAGATCCTGACATTTTGATAAAAAAAGAAGGCTACAAGGATTTGTATACTGGCTTGAACAAAGAGATTAAAGGCGTAAATCTCGTTAGCGGGCTTCTTCTTTGGTGGCCCTCATTGTTTTGGGTTTACGGTCCAAAGAAAAATCAGAGCTATATGCTTATGCCTTCCGCAAACAGTGTTCAGGACAGCGTGAATGAATAAAATTCGGCTTTGTCATAGCCGAAAATCTTTCCGCTTTTTGTTTTTTCTGATTCTTCCTGTTTTTCTGATTTCTTGCGGAAATTTCTCTTCAATTTATGGAAAATGGGAAGATGAAGAGAGAATTCTTGAATTTGACGATTACGGAGATTTTTGCCTTGAGTTCAAGAATTCAAGGCTTGTGAAAGGTTTTCGCGGAAAAACTTTAAGAAAGAAAAATGTCATTGTCTTGTTTTTTGAGGAATTTGAAAATTCTGAAGGCGAGTGGCTTTACACTGACGGAACGGATTTGGAAAATTACAAGGAAGTTCTGCTTCTTTCGTTTGAGAACGGAAATCTTGTTACGGAGGTAAAGGCGACCGGCAAAAAAATTGTTTATTCGAAAGTTTCCTCAAATTGATAAGTTTTTGGATTTTTGATTCAAGTTTATTCAAGGCAATTCAAGCCTGGACGGAAGTTTTTTGCTTCTTTCCGGGCTTTTCTTATTTGCTGACTTTTATGTATTTTATATTGATTTTTGAGGCAGCAGATATAAAACAATATGTTCTGTCTGAA
>ERZ808278.1157-NODE-1157-length-12147-cov-3.817813_pt1 | contig 12147 bp, 7 predicted proteins | sample MGYA00521239_ERZ808278 | MGnify/ENA primary metagenome ERZ808278 (study PRJEB31516, sample SAMN03275600) | gut metagenome | biome: mammalia-associated habitat; material: feces | host: Papio cynocephalus | place: Kenya | collected 2012-07-17 ... | reverse complement strand
TCTTCAAAACATATCTTTATCCGCAGGTCTACGATTTCTTTGTAAAAGCCGTTTTCAACCGCTATGGATTCCCCATATCGGTTCTGAAAACAATCGTAGATCTTTCCTGCCTTACGGCAAGCGTAATTATGACATTTGCCTTTTTCGGTGAGATCAAAGGAATTGGATGGGGGACGCTTGTGATGGCACTTTTGAACGGAACGATGATCGGTGCTTTTTCCAAATGGCTGGATCATGTGTTCGTCTTTCAACCGTCTTTCAAACGTTTTTCCGCTTTGTTTGCTTTCCATAAGGATCCCGGTGACATAGATGCTTCCAAAACGGAGGAAAAATCAAGTGTGTGATAAGAACAGCTTTTCTGTTTCTGTGCCGCTTGGTAACTGCCTTCGCCGTCAAGGAATGTTTTACGAAACAATCCGAACATTCCTCGTGCAAATTTATTTTCGACAAATCTTTGCATTGAATTGATATAAGTAAACCATTCTTTTGTGAGCTTTTTCACAATAATTATTTTCAGTCAAGCCATCCATTCTTTGCTTTTTCGCACCTGCCATAATTTTCTCAAATTTGTGTTCAATAAAATTTTGGAAATTCGAGTGGTACGAAAGGTGATGAAAACGTGTCCGATTTTGCCCTGAAAATGCAAAAAGGGTGTTAAAAAACGCAATGTTTTTTAACACCCTTGCTTTTCTGTACTTTTTAATAACCTTTTGACTTGAGAAAACGAATTTTTATACGGATTCCTTACAGGGAGAACAACATTTGCTCATAAGTCGGCATCGGCCAGTATGCGTCCCCGACATTGTTTTCCAATGTATCCGCTACCGTACGAAGCGTTTCCATAGCAGGAAGTACCTGTGCATGGAACTGACTTGCTTTTTCTTCTATGTTCTGTTCTTTTGCAACAGTAGTCAACACATCCTCCAAATCATCGATGCAAGTCACAAAGCGATTGGTCAAAAGCGTCAGCTTTTCTACAAGAGAAACTCCGGCATCCTGCGTCAGATCCAACCCGATGGCGCGCTTTGCGGCAAGCCCCTCCGTAATTTCTTTTGTATAATGCAAAACAGCGGGCAGGATTTTTTTCTTTGCCAGATCCACCATCGTGCGCCCTTCAATATTGACCAATTTACAATAATTTTCAAACAAAATTTCCGCACGGGAACGTAGTTCGATTTCGCTTAGTACTTTGTGACGCTCAAAAAGTGCAATGTTCTCTTTAGAAGCAAAACGATGCAATGCTTCCGGCGTGGAACGCAGATTCAGAAGTCCGCGCTTTTCCGCTTCCATCAGCCATCCTTCCGCATAGCCGTCCCCGTTGAAAATGATGCGCTTGTGATCGTGAATGGTTTTACGCAGAATGGCATCTATCTCAGCCGGAATGTCTTTCGCAGATTCCAACTGATCCGCAAAATCGGAAAGCACATCGGCGGTGATTGTGTTCAATACCGTATTCACTGTTGCAATGGAAGCGGAGGAACCCAACATCCGGAATTCAAATTTGTTTCCGGTAAACGCGAAGGGAGAAGTTCGGTTGCGGTCAGTGGTATCTTTTTTCAGATCCGGCAGAACATGTACGCCGATATTCATACGGCTTCTTTCCGTACTGTTCCGTGCTTTTCCCGCTTCAATTGCATCCAGAATTTCGCTGAAATCACTGCCCAAAAACATGGAAACAATTGCGGGCGGCGCTTCGTCGCCGCCAAGGCGGTGATCGTTTCCGGCACTGGTGACGGAAATGCGGAGCAGATCCTGATGTTCGTCAACTGCACGGATAATCGCGCATAAAAACAGCAAAAACAGTTTGTTGTTTGCCGGATCCTTTCCGGGTTTGAGCAGGTTGATACCGGTATTGGTTGCAAGCGACCAGTTGTTATGTTTGCCGCTTCCGTTGACGCCCTGAAAGGGCTTTTCGTGAAGCAAACATGCAAATCCGTGCTTTTGGGCAATTTTCTTCATCAGTTCCATGGTGATCTGGTTGTGATCGGTTGCTACATTGGCGCTGGTGAAAATCGGTGCAAGCTCGTGTTGCGCGGGCGCAACTTCGTTGTGTTGCGTTTTTGCAAGAATTCCGAGCTTCCAAAGCTCCAGATTCAGTTCTTCCATAAACTGATGTACCCGCGGTTTGATGACGCCGAAATAGTGATCGTCCAATTCCTGCCCACGCGGCGGTTTGGCACCGAACAATGTCCGCCCGGTCAGCATCAGATCCGGACGCTTGGTGTAGAGTTCCTGATCAATCAGGAAATATTCCTGTTCCGGACCGACAGATGGGGTAACGCGCGTGACGCCTTCTCCTTGCGGGAAAAAGCGAAGTACGCGTAAAGCCTGTGTATTGATTGCTTCAATGGAGCGGAGCAGGGGGGTTTTTTTATCGAGTACCTCTCCGGTGTAGGAGCAGAATGCAGTGGGGATGTACAAGGTGGCGTCTTTCACAAATGCATAAGAGGTGGGATCCCATACGGTATATCCGCGCGCTTCAAAGGTGGCACGCAAGCCGCCGGAAGGGAAACTGGACGCATCCGGTTCACCTTTAATCAGTTCTTTCCCGGAAAACTCCATAATGACCGCAGTGTCGGAAATCGGAGAGATAAAGCTGTCCTGTTTTTCCGCCGTGATTCCGGTCAACGGTTGAAACCAATGGGTGTAGTGCGTTGCTCCTTTTTCAATCGCCCAGTCTTTCATGGCATTGGCGACAATGTTGGCAACTTGCGGATCCAAATCGGAGCCTGCTTCAATCGTTGCATGGAGCGAACGGTAGGTTTCTTTGGGGAGCCGCTGTTTCATAACCTCGTCATTGAAAACCATACAGCCGAATAACGCGGGAACATTGATCATGGTGAAACCTTCTTTCATTTCGTAATCAAGCGGTCGCATTCTTTGGAATAAGACCGAATAACAGTATTATATACTATCAAACGGAAATTGGCAAGAGTTTTTTGAAAAAAATCCCGTGATTTTTACCAAAAAAGCAAGAAAAAATTTTCTGTATTTCCGAAAATTCCAATCCGGAGCGGAAAGAGAAAAAATTCAAAAGATTGCTCTTGCATTTTTGGAAAATACCTGTATAATAAGTAATAGGAAGTTTTGGAATGTTGTTTTTTGAGGAAGGAGAACCCAAATGGAGCAAGAACCGGCAAAATCCAAGCAGTCTGCCCAAACGGATTCCTCCAGTGAAACGGAGTTGGTACCTGTATCCAATACAGATGCCAAAACGGATGAGTCGCAAATCGCGGCATCTCAACCGGACTCTGCCAAAGAAGCTGGATTTTTTGCGTCTTTCCAACGGGATTTTCGCGCGCATCATGGTAGATTGATTTTGAGTATGGCGATCTTGATCATCGCTATATTTTTTCTGTTCTATCGGTTTTCCGATGTCGCCGTGGTAATAAAAACACTGAATAACATTTTACGACCGGTCTTTTGGGGAATCGGATTGGCATATGTTCTGTGTCCGGTCATGATGTTTTTTCGTCGTTTATTTTATCACGGGCTGTGTAAACGGATGGAAAACCGCCTGCGGGCAAAACGATTGGCAAAGATCTTGTCTATCGTAGCGGCGATGCTGTTATTTTTTCTGATTGTTGTGGCGTTGATTTTAATGATCGTACCGCAGTTAGTGTCCAGTTTGTCCAACTTTATTCAAAACGCATCCGGTCAGTTTGAAAGTATGCAACAATGGATCGCCAATCGCATACAATCCGCGTCCGCATTGGAACGGTGGCTTTGGGAATCTCTTGCGCATCTGATAGAAGAACTGCAAGATTTTATGCAGAATCGGTTTATTACATGGATCGGTCCGTACATTTTATCGATTGTGAGCACAATATCCGATGGTGTCAGTTACTTGATCTATGCAATTGTCGCGGTGGTAATTGCCATCTATGCATTGAAAGATAAAGAAATTTTCCAAGGACAAAGTAAAAAACTTTTGTATGCGCTTTGCCGTCCGGAAAAAGCAAATTCCATTTTGGATACGGCAAGGCACGCGCATAAGATCTTCGGAGGGTATCTTATTGGAAAACTGACAGACTCGTTAATTGTCGGATTGATTTGCATGGCAGGGTTCGCAATTTTGCGGTTGCCCTATTGCTTCTTGCTTGCGGCGATCATCTGTATTACGGACATCATTCCTTTTTTCGGACCGATTATCGGAACGGTCCCCTGCGCAATTTTGATTTTGTTAAATGATCCGGTAAAAGTCATTCCGTTCTTGATTTTTATTTTTGTTCTGCAGCAAATTGATGGAAATGTGATTGCACCGATCATCATTGGGGACACCACCGGTCTGTCTGAATTTTGGATCACAGTCTCTATTTTGTTATTCAGCGGGCTTATGGGATTGCTGGGGATGTTGATTGCGGTGCCGTTGTTTGCCGTGATTTACTACTTGGTGAAAAAATTTTTGGATACTCGTTTGGCGAAGAAAAAATTGCCTGTTCCGAGTGCAGATTATCGTACCGTGGATGTTTATCAATCGCAAACGCATGAATTTTCCTATTACGAGGAAAATTTAGAGGAAGAAGACGCGGTATTCCAACGCTTGCATAAAACGCTGGCGGAACATCGCCGCAGACGCAAATATAAAAAATGGAAGCGTCAGCATAAGCATGAAGAAGTGGATGATCAGGAAGAAATAAAATAACAATTTCCGTAGAACCGTGATGGAACCAAACGGGTGCGGAATGTGGAGGAATCTATGGAGCAAAATCCGGCAAATCAAGAACATTTACAACAGGATGGGACTGCTTCTGCGCGAAGCCAAGAAGCGGACGCATCGCAGGAAAAAACGCAGGATGCGGAAGAAGCGGCTTTGGCAAAAGAGCCGCAAGATATGGAGCGGGAAGAAGAAAAGCGTGGATGGTTTGCGTCTTTACGCAAGGAATTTCTAGCGAACCACGGCGCGTTGATTCTGACAATGGCAATTTTGATCATCGGCGTATTTTTCCTGTTCTATCGGTTTGAATCTGCATGGAAGGTATTGCAGGTCGCCAATCGTATTTTGCGTCCCGTGTTTTGGGGACTTGGTTTGGCATATTTACTGAATCCGATTATGATGTTTTTTCGCCGGTTATTTTTCCGGCTGTTCAGTAAACGTTCCAATAACCGTCTGCGTGTGAAACGGACAGCGAAAATTTTATCCATTGTGGCGGCAATGTTGGTATTTGCCTTGATTGTGGCTGCGTTGGTGTTGATGATTGTGCCGCAAACGATTTCCAGTTTGAAGAACTTTTTAGAAGGCGCAAGTGATCAATTCGAACAGTTCCAGGCATTTATTGCGCGCAGATTGGAATCCGGTAACGGCGTGGAACAGTATTTTTGGAAGCTGTTGAACAAAGGAATTTTAGACTTGCAAGACTTTATGCAGAATCATTTTATGTCTTGGGTGAAGCAATATCTTTCCACGATCGTCAGCGCGGTTTCCAGCGGCGTCAGTTATCTGATTTGGGCGATTGTCGCAGTGGTAATTGCGATATATGTGTTGAAAGATAAAGAAATCTTTCAAGGACAGTCTAAAAAATTCCTCTATGCGGTTTGCCGTCCGGAAAAAGCAAATTCTATTCTGGATACCGCACGGCACGCGCATAAAATTTTCGGCGGTTTTATTATCGGAAAAATCATTGATTCTTTGATTATCGGCATGATTGCGTTGATTGCACTTGCCATCATGCGGATGCCGTATGTGTGGCTGCTTGCCGCCATTATCGGCGTTACGAACGTCATTCCGTTTTTCGGACCGTTTATTGGTGCAATCCCGTGCGCGATTCTTGTTTTGCTCACAGATCCGATCAAGGTGATTCCGTTCATTATTTTTGTATTTTTACTTCAGCAAATGGATGGAAATATCATTGGACCTGTGATTATCGGAGATGTAACCGGACTTTCGGAATTCTGGATTACGGTGTCACTGTTGTTGTTTGGCGGAGTACTTGGCTTATTTGGTATGTTGATCGCAGTTCCGCTGTTCGCGGTGCTGTATTATCTGTTTAAGAATTTCTTGGAAGCCAGGCTTGCGAAAAAAGAATTACCGGTTGCCAGCGTGGACTTCAGAACAGTGGATACCTATGATACGCAAACCGGAACATTCACTTATTTTCAGGAAAACGATTACACGGAGGGAGCAGAGGTTGCCCAACGTTTCCATCGTATCATGGAAAATCGGAAACGGAGAAGTAAGCATAAAAAATGGAAGCGCAAGCATAAGCGGGAAGAAATCGACGAGCAGGAAGAAATCAAATAAACGGATTTCTTGCGTTTCAGAAAAGAAACAGGGGGATTTCAGGTTACACCTGAAATCCCCCCTGCTCCTTTTCACGGAAAGCGTGGGTTAAGGGCAATGAAAGGTCATGGAGTTGTTGTACGGGCTGTGTCCGTTGTTGCGGTTTGCTACAATCAAAATTGTATTTTCCGCGTTGGCTTTGAACATGGATATATCCATCCAAAGGTCTATGGTGCGATCTGCACTGACGGGTAATGTATCTATGCGTTTTCCGTTTATATAAACGACAATCTCAAAAGCGGCGGTGGAAACGACATCTACATGCATCAGGATTTTGTCCGTTCCCTTCGGAATGGTTCCGTAATTTTCGATTGGACGATTTTCAGAGTCAAACAAAGTCATCGGCACTTTTTTAGGGGCGTTGACACCAATATCCCCCGGGATGGGATTCCCGCTGTCATCCACTTTCACCGGATTCCCGCCAAGCGATTTGGTCAAGGTGCTGGAATCCGCAAATTGCGGATCATACCATTTTAACCGGTAGGTGATCCAATCTTTCAGCCAGGAAAAATCTTCTTCAAATCCGCGTTTGTAGAACCACATCGCGCTGTTTTGCGCGGCGGCTTCTTTGAGATAATCATGCGCGGTATCCATAACGCCGCCATCCGCCAAAATCTTTTGAATCTGTTCTTGGAATGCGGGATAAACTTGAAATAACACTTTTGCAAATTCCGGATCTTTCATCATACGAGAGAACCACGGGCGGCTTTGACAGTGCCATCCGGAGGTGGTCTGCGTTCCCCAAGGACTGTTGCTTCCGGCGGCAAAGTCAAAATCCCATACCGGACCAAACGTCAGTTTTCCGTCGATGTCCAAATACATATAAGTGCTTTTATATCCGATTTCATTTTTGAAAAAGTCGCTGACTAAAAAGAACTGTGCAAGGCTTTCTGCATCTACAAAATCCAACCAAGAAACCTCTTTCCCTTGGTAGGTGGTTTTGAAATTGCTGGCGTATAATGCGTCCTCAAATGCCTGAATGTAATTCTTTGCATAGTCGAATAATACACTGCTCGTAGAGATGTATTCCGGATTTTTGAACATAATCGGAACGCCTTGCTTCGTTTTGAATTTGCTGATCTCATCGTATTCCTGTGATAATTCTATTAAAAAACCACCGGTTTTATTGGGGAGATTGATAAAATCTTTGACTTTGTAAGTGACATCCCGATATTGAAAAGTGCCGGTTGAAATCCAAGATAAGTCGGTGCAGAGCTGTTCTTCCAGTTGATCCCGATCTTTTTTGGTAAACCCGTTGTTTTGATTTTGGAAAGCGACTGCTTTTGCCAAATCCTCCGCGGTATCTTCCCAGTTGTAAATATCCACACGGGAAGAACTGATTTTGATTTGCTCACAAAGCTGATAAACGCCTTGCGGCTTTCCGTTGAGAATCAACTCCACCCAAGTAGACTGCATGGAAGGGTTACCAATCGCGGCGGCAGTATCATACGCCAATTTATTGCGGAGTAGGCTTTCGTCAATGAAGTTGGCAATTAACGTCCAGTGCTTGCTTTTTCCGAATCCGAACAGATCGGTGGAAGCGTCCAATTTCAGCTTGTAGGCTTTTTTCTTGAATTCTGCTAAATTCCATGTGGAATTTCCCCGTCCGCGGATTTTCAGTTTCCCTTGATAAAGAGTAGTGGTTTCGTCTGGAAAAGCCGTACAGCCCTGCATAGAAGCTGTGGCGTTCAGAAATTCTGTTTTGGAGGTGATAGCGGCGCCGTTTTCCGTATCAATAAAGAGGACGGGCAAGCGACTGCAATAGAGGGAATCACTGACCAGTACATTCCCTGCATGATCTTTCACTTGGACATGCAGTGTTTTCGTGAGGCAAGTGGCAACCGGCGTGTAGGCGTTTTGCGTGGAAACCCGGATATTGTTCAATACCCATGAAAACTTCAGCTGTTCCGGTGAAATTTCGTTCTGCCCAGAGAAAACGCGATAAGTCATCTCTTGATCTACGGTGACATAAGGCGTAGAGAAGGAACCGGTGGGGTTGGTGATTTTCGGAACGGAGATGGTAATGGTGTCATTGCAGTTTTGACATACGCGCTGTTCCTCTCCGGCAGAATCTTTTGTTGCATAGGAGAGCACTTCGACTACATACCGGTGTCCGGTGGCGGCAATGACTTCCTCTTTGGTTTCCCCACAGGTGCATTGATATCGGCGGAGTCCGTTTTCAAGGCATGTTGCAGGGGTTTCAGCCGTTAATGCAAACGTATGCGTGTGATTTTCCGATGACGGAAGCGTATGGCAGGCGGTTAAACTCAGCAAGCATAGGCAGAAAAGAAGCAGGGGAAAGACATAGGCGGAAATTCGTTGCAGGTTTCTCATAATATCGCTCCGGATTTCTGGATTTGCAACTGACTGCAAAAAACAAAATGCAGTCAGTGCTTCTATGCATAGAATAACACAAAAACGTGTAAATGTCAATGAATTTTGTGCAAAATCCCAATTTTATAGAACCGGAAGCGCATCTTTTGCCAAAGACCACCCCACGGCGCCGTTTTCATAGGTGAGCAAAATCGGCTCTCCTCGCGGGATGGTGTTTTCCAGCAATGCGTTTGCCAATAAATCTTCGACTTCCCGCTGAATTTGTCGGCGCAAAGGTCTTGCACCGTAGGCGGGATTTGCACCAGTCTCCACCAAATGTGCAACCAATGCGTCGGAAAAGGAGACAAGGATCCCGTTTTGGGAAAGCCGAACGGCAAGGTCGGATAACAGTCGGTAGGTGATTTTGTGCAGATCTTCTTTGGATAAGGGCGTAAAGCGGATGATTTCATCTAACCGGTTCAGAAATTCGGGCTGAAAATACTGTTTCACTTCATGCATGATCTGTTCTTCTTTTCGGGATTGGATACTGCCGGCGGGATCGGAAAAACCGAGCGTGCCCCCTTTGGCAGAATAAACGCCGGCTCCGATGTTACTGGTTAAAATCAAGATGGTGTTGCGGCAATCAATGTGATGCCCTTGCGCGTCTGTCAGAATGCCGTCATCCATCATTTGCAGCAGAAGATGGAAAATATCCGGATTGGCTTTTTCTGCTTCGTCAAACAAAATCACCGAATAGGGATGGCGTCGCAGTTGCTCGGTCAATTGTCCCCCTTCTTCAAATCCGACATAACCGGGGGGCGAACCGATAAGCTTGGAAACACTGTGTGCTTCCATATACTCGGACATATCAAATCGGATCAGAGCCTCCTGCGTGCCAAACAGGGTGAGGGCAAGAGATTTTGCGACTTCGGTTTTTCCGACGCCGGTAGGACCTAAAAACAAAAAGGAGCCGATGGGGCGTTTCGGATCTTTCAAAGCGGTGCGTCCACGGCGAATTGCACCGGCTAACGCATGAATCGCTTCGCTTTGTCCGGTGATACGCTCCTGTAAAATTTCTTCCAAATGCAAAAGCCGTTCGCTTTCGCTTTGTGTCAATTGCGTCAAAGGAATTTGTGTCCATGCAGTTACGATTTCCGCGATTTCTTCTTCCCCAATGGAAAGGGGTTTCCGACTGCGGTCGTTTTCCCAGCTGATGCGAGCGTTTTCTGCCGCTTCCCGCGCGGTTTCTTCCTCATTGCGTAACAGAGCGGCTTCTTCAAAGTGTTGTGCACGGATGGCGGCTTCTTTGGCAGATCGTTTCTCCTGTAAAACGGCATCCAACGCACGAATTTCGTTTGGAAGCGTAGAGCGGGAAATATGCGCTTTTGAGGCGGCTTCATCAATCAGATCAATAGCTTTATCCGGTAAGAACCGATCGCTTAAATATCGAACGGAAAGCTGTACTGCGGCAGAAATGGCTTCGTCTGTGATGATGACGTGATGATGCGCCTCATATTTTGCACGCAAACCTTTCAGAATTCGGATGGCAGCATCCGGTGATGGTTCGCGGATGCATACAGACTGGAAGCGCCGTTCCAGCGCTGCGTCCTTTTCAATGTGCCGCCGGTACTCTGCAATTGTTGTCGCACCAATGAGACGAATGTCCCCGCGTGCGAGCGCGGGTTTGAGAATATTTGCCGCATCTACCGCCCCCTCTGCTGCGCCTGCTCCCACCAAAGTATGCAGTTCATCAATAAACAGGATCACCTGTGGAGAAGCGGCGATTTCTTTCAAAAGTTGTTTCATGCGATCTTCAAATTCCCCCCGATACTTCGCACCCGCGATCAAGGCAGAGAGATCCAGGGAAATAATACTGCGGCAGAGCAGGGACTGCGGGACATCCTGTGCGGCAATCCGGATTGCAAGTCCCTCTACAACCGCGGTTTTCCCGACGCCCGGTTCGCCGATCAGACAAGGATTATTTTTGGTACGACGGGACAATATCTGAATCAGACGTTCTGTTTCCGCGTCCCGTTCCAATACCGGATCCAGTTTACCGTCTGCCGCAAGTTGTGTCAGATCACGTCCGTATTGTGCCAAGGCACTCTGTACCGGCGGATTTTTCCGGTTTTCCGGTTTGCTTACGGGCAAAGCCGTACTTTGCAAAGCGGAGAAGCTGTCTAAATATGCATGAATATCCGCAATCAGATCTTTTCCGTTTACGCCTTGCGCGGCAATCATTTTCCCTGCCATGGCATCCGGTTCTTTCAGAATTGCGAGTAGCAGATGCTCCGATGCGATATGCGTATGTCCGGCACGCATCGCTTCCGCCCCGCATCGTTCCAGAATGGAACGGGTGCGGGGTGTCATTTGCTGTGAAGCACCGGCGTTGTCCGTGCCGATTCCCATCAGTTCTGCAACCAGTTGTTTGCATTTCGCCAACCGGATGCCTTTGGCTTCCAGCAATTTTGCGGCGGCGCAATCGCGTTCAAACAGAATCCCCAGCAATAAATGCTCCGATCCGACATAACTATGACCGAACTCTTTCGCAAATCCGAAAGCGGCTTGTAAAATGTGTTGTGCGGATGGTGTGAATTTTTCGCTCATATCATTTCTCCCCGTTATTGGAATCTTCACGGTATTGTACGCCGAAAAAACACGTTTCAGTTGAGGCGGGAGAAAAAAACAAAAAAAATATCGTCTTTTTGCCATAATGAAGTCAAAGCGGAAAAAGTTCTGCCGCGTGGACACAAGTGATTCCGCGATAGAGCGGAAACACCATGTGTGACAATGGAAAAAAACCGGACTTTTGCGCGTCTATGTAGCAATCTACACGCGGTGCATCGGTAAGGATCGGTTTTCGTTTGGTGATTCCGTGACGGTCGGTTTGCAAGTGTGCAAGGATTTTGCCGTTTGCGTCATGCAAGGTAATCGTGACACCGGACAGGGGAATTCCCGCGCTTTGAAAATACAGAATCAGCGCACTGTGATCTTTCATATGCAATCCTCCCATTTACAAAGGCAAACAGATTCATTTTCGGGTTACTTTATCAGTTTATTGAAAATGTGGGGATTTGGTGCATTTATTTCTGCATTTGACTGAAAAGCACAAGGCGAAGCAATGAAATGCTTCGCCTTGTACTTTTATAAAATATGTAAGATTAACGATTGTGATTAAAATCTGTCGTATGGTTGGTGTTGAGCATGTTGATCAAATCCAGCCAATCTCTGTCACCCTTTGGTGCATAGGAATCACTTTCGGGTTTTGCGGGAGCAGGTGCGGGTTCTGCAACCGGCTCTGTTTCTTTGTTCGCTTTTTCTTCCGTCGTGGTAGCCGAAGGCTTTTCCGCAGTCGTCGCTTCCGGGAATCCTTCCGGCGTAGCTTCCGGCGGGAATCCGGTCGCAATGACTGTGATGTTCATTTGATCATCCAGCGTATTATCAAAGGTAACACCCCAGATAATTCTTGCATCCGGAGATACCTTGTCGGCAATCAATGCGGAAGCTTCTTCCGTTTCGTCCAAGCTGATGTTCGGAGAAGCCGCGATATTGAT